>Ga0247730_1000357_pt1 | contig 36766 bp, 38 predicted proteins | sample UWRJL073202C2_FD_180959 | JGI IMG/M metagenome (GOLD analysis project Ga0247730, IMG submission 180959) | Plant litter microbial communities from Arlington Agricultural Research Station in Wisconsin, United States - UWRJ-L073-202C-2 | ecosystem: Environmental > Terrestrial > Plant litter >... | reverse complement strand
AGATCGATCGCAGCCTGGTGACGTCGACGCTGCCCGGCGCGGCCGAGCTGCTGGCGCTGATCGTCCAGGCCGGCCACGCCTGCGGCCTGCTGGTGGTCGCGGAGGGCGTCGAGGACGCCGGCCAGCTGGCCGGTCTACGCGACCTCCGCTACGACCTGGCCCAGGGGTACCTGTTCGCCCGACCCGGGGCGGCATCGGTCTCCCACCCACCCGAGCTGCGGCTGGTGCGCTCGCAGGAGACCGAGGCGGATCCTCGCTGACAGACAGGTCTCCCATCCGTGGGGATCGACGCTCACACGTGAAGGAATGTCTCTCCTGGGTCTGCGAGAAGCCGTCCCACCTCAGCGAGAACGTGAGAACCGAGGGCCCCATCCACCAACCGGTGGTCGAACGACATGGCCAGCTGTGTCGCTTTGCGGATCTCGATGCGACCGTCAACGACCCAGGGCGTGTCGCGAACTGCACCGAACGCAAGAATCGCGGCTTCTCCTGGATTGAGGATGGGCGTCCCAGCGTCGACACCCAGGGCCCCGATGTTGGTGATCGTGACCGTGCCGTGCGACATCTCCTCTGGCGATGTCTTCCCAGACCTGGCCGTCTGCACCAGCGCATCGATCGAGTTGGCCAGGCCCGTCAGGTTCAGGTCATGACTGTCCTTGATGTTGGGCACGATCAGGCCCCGCGGCGTCGCCGCTGCGATGCCCAGATTGACGTAGTGGTGCACGACGATCTCCTGCGTCTCCTCGTCCCAACTGGCGTTGATGTCGGGAAAGCGCCTGATCGCCAGCAGGAAGGCTCGCGCGACAAACACCAGGGGGGTGAGTCTCACCCCCTGCCATGCTCTGTCCATCTTGAGCCGGCTCACCATGTCCATGGTCCTTGTCACATCGACCGTGAGCCACTCCGTGACGTGCGGGGCAGTGAACGCCGACCGAGTCATGGCCGCCGCTGTGGCCTTGCGAACTCCCTTGATCGGGATCCGCGTCTCTCGTACGGAGGACATTTTTCCGGCCGATGGCGCGAGCTCGACCGCCGACCTCGCGGCCGCGGCCTCCACATCGGCGCGCGTGATGACGTCGCCGAAGGAAGGCGCGACATGGACGAGGTCCACCCCTAGATTCTTGGCCAGAAGCCGAACAGGTGGCTTCGTCCTGACCGACCGCTCACGCGTGTGCGGCGAAGGCGCGCTCGCGACCGCTGTCATCCCGACGTCGGCTGCCGCCGCCGGTCGGGCGGCGAGACGTCGACGACGCGGCGCGGCATCGGTCGGCGCCTTCCCGACCAGGACCAGCGGTTCCTCCTCGCCCGTCGGCGCCTGCATCTCGTCCACAGGATCAGCGATCTCTGACGACGGCGAAGGATTCAGCGCGTCATCAGCACCGTCGTCGATGCTGATGATGACCGTACCGACGTCGACGGTCTCGCCCTCGTCGGCGTGCAGTGCCGAGATGGTGCCCTCGACCGGCGATGGAAGCTCCACCACGGACTTGGCCGTCTCGATCTCGACCAGGATGTCATTGACCTTGACGACGTCGCCAGTGACGACGTGCCATGTGAGAATCTCGGCCTCGGTCAGACCTTCACCGACGTCGGGCAATGCGAATTCGATCATGGTGGTCAATCGCTCTCTAGTAGTTGAGACTACGGTCGACGGTCGCGAGAACTCGATCGACATCGGGCAGGAAGTCGTCCTCGACGTCTGCCGGGGGGTATGGCATGTTGTAGGCGCCCACACGCAGAACCGGCGCCTCCAGGTCGTAGAAGCACGCCTCGCTGATCGCGGCAGCAATTTCAGAGCCGATGCTGACGAACGTCGACGCCTCGTGGACCACGACGACCCGGCCCGATCCTGCGGCCTGCGTGCGGAGCGTCTCCAGGTCGAGCGGGGAGATTGACCGTAGATCGACGACGCCGACAGAAAAGCCGTCCTCTTCGGCGGCATTCGCTGCGGCCATGGCTGTTCTCACCGTAGGTCCATGTGCGATCAGCGTGCAGTCGCTGCCCGAGCGCAGGACAGCAGCGTCATGCAGGCCCCTCGAGGGCGCTTCGGCGACCTCACCCTTGTCCCAGTAGCGACGTTTGGGCTCGTAGAAGATCACGGGATCGTCGGAAGCGATCGCCTGCTGGATCATCTGAAAGGCGTCATCAGGGTTCGAGCACGACACCACTCGGAGACCCGCGGTGTGGGCGAAGTACGCCTCGTTGGACTCACTGTGGTGCTCTACTGCCCCGATCCCGCCACCGACGGGGATGCGGATCACAATCGGCAAGGTCAGTCGTCCACCGGATCGAGCGCGCATCTTGGCCAGCTGGCTCACAATCTGGTCGAACGCCGGATAGACGAACCCGTCGAACTGGATCTCGCACACCGGCCGGTAACCGCGCAGGGCCAGGCCGATTGCGGTACCGACGATGCCCGACTCGGCAAGGGGCGTGTCCACGACCCGGCCCTCGGCGAAGTCCTTCTGCAAACCGTCGGTGACCCGGAAGACGCCACCAAGAACGCCGACGTCCTCGCCCATGACCAGGACCTTGTCGTTGTCCTCCATTGCTTTGCGGAGCCCTGCATTGATCGCTGCACCGAGGGTCATCGTCGTCACGTCAGTTCTCCGATCCGAGGGCGGCTACATGAGCCACGTAGGTGTCGCGCTCGTGATCAAGCTGCGGGTGATCGTCGACGTAGACCCGGTCGAACAACTCCCGCAGAGGTGTTCCGGTGACCGACTTGCACGCTTCGCGGACGTTGACCGCGAAAGCATCGGCTTCTGCATTCAGTGCCTCGAAGTACTCCTCATCGACCCCAGCGGCACGTAGGAATGACTCGATCCTCGTCAGCGGATCGCGCTGGTCCCAGCTCGCGACATCCTCGTCGGACCGGTAGCGCTTTGGGTCGTCCGAGCTGCTGTGACCGCCGAAGCGGTACGTTTGGGCTTCGATGAGCGCAGGTCCTCCTCCCTGGCGGATCCGCTCGGCCGCCAGAGTCGTTACGGCGTGCACGGCCAGCACGTCATTGCCGTCGACGTGATATGCGTCGAGCCCGAACCCGGCGGCTCTCACGTGGAGCGGGGTCTTCATCTGCGTCGCTGTTGGCGTGGAGATCGCCCACTGGTTGTTCTGGCAGAAGAACAGCACCGGCAACGAGCCGGCGGCCGCCCAGTTGAATGCCTCGTTGACATCGCCCTGGCTGGCCGCACCGTCCCCGAAGTACGTCGCAACGACCTCATCGGTGCGTTCCATCACGGCACCGGCGGCATACCCAGTCGCATGTAGCGTCTGTGTACCCAACACCAAGGAGTAGATGTGGAATCGTGAGTCTGCCGCGTCCCACCCTGAGTGAGCGGCGCCCTTCCACTGCCGCATGAGGTCGGCCGGCGAGATGCCACGACATAGTGCCGCTGCGTGCTCCCGGTAGCTGGGAAACACCATGTCAGTCGTCCGCAGGGCACGAATTGACCCGACCTGCGCAGCCTCTTGACCCCAGCTCATGAGCCATAGGCTCAGCTCGCCCTGGCGCTGCAAGGCAAGCGCCTCCCTGTCCAGCCGTCGGGCCATGACCATGTCGGCGAACAATTCCTGTGCCAGTTCCACCGAGACGCCGACCTGCTCTCCGAGTGCGGTGACCTGGCCGTCTGGGTCGATCAGCTGGATCATGGGTTGTCCGTACCTATCGGGGCGGTTCCGGTCGGCCTGCTGATCCAGCACAGCTGCGGTTGTCATGTTTTCTCCTTTGCCGGTAGGCGTGGGTTGTGACCGTGTCCGTCCGGTCGGGGTGTGAGTCGCGGTGGACGTCGAAGGGGAGACGAGCTAGCAGACGGTGAGTTCGCGATTCGAGCGGGCGTCCGATACCTCGAGCAGGCTCGCGTCCAGTACGTCCACCAGGCTCTCGAGCGTTCGCAGGACGGTCGACGCTTGCTGAGGACTTGAGAAGAAGAGGGCGGTGAACATCCGGAGCCCACAGGTGGGTCGGGTCAGCTCGGCTTCGAGCACGTCGATGCCTCGTCGATGTAGCACCGATGCCATCCCCATGAGGTCCGCGCGAGCGCCGTCAGCCGTCATCTTCACCGCTACTGCGAACAGTTGCTGCACTGTCACGGCAACGACTCCGTGACGCGCGCCGCCGTCAGACGAGCCTGGACAATTCCCATCGCTGCGGCGCCGGTCGACACAGAGCGATCGAGTGCCGTAGCCAGAATCTCCGACACGGTTGTGCCGATCCGTTCGATGTCCGCCAGCACCTGTTCATCGGACTTGTCCTGCAGCTCGCCTCCGACTTGAATCAATCCACCCGCATTCGCGACGAAGTCGGGAACCCAGGTGATGTTCCGCGAGCGCAGGAGCTCGCCCACATCGCTCGTGAGCAACTGGTTGTTGGCGGCACCGCACACGAGCGAGGCCGACAGCTGGGCGACTGACGAGGGGGTCAGGCTGGCGCCCAGGGCACATGGCGCGTAAATGTCGATGTCATGATCGGAGACCGAGTCGACGACGCCGACACCGACGTACAGATCCCGAACCCGGTCCAGCGCCGCTGGGTGAGGATCCGACACGAAGACCTCAGCTCCTAGCTCACGCAGCAGCCCGACCAGATGAACTCCTACCTTGCCGACGCCCTCGATGCCGACGACTCTGCCCTGAAGCCCACCGTCACCCCAAACGGCATCGGCGGCAGCGCGCATCGCGCAGAACACGCCGTATGCGGTGGAAAAACCGCTGTCGCCGGAACCTCCCGCAGCGGACGTGCGACCGACGACGTGACGCGTGGTCTCTCCGATGATGTCCAGGTCGTCCGACGTCGTGCCGACGTCTGCGGCGCTCACGTAGCGACCATGGAGGCTGTCGATGAACCTGCCATAGGCACGTAGGAGGCCGGTTGTCTTCAGCAAGGTCGGATCGCCGATGATGACTGCTTTGCCACCCCCCAATGGCATGCCAGCAGCCGCGGCCTTGAACGTCATCCCCTGTGACAGACGAAGCACATCGGTCAACGCGGCGGCTTCCGACCCGTATGGGCGGAACCGCGTGCCGCCGAGTGCCGGTCCGAGAGTTGTGTCGTGCACGCTGATGATTGCCTTCAGCCCAGTCTCTGCGTCACGGCAGAACACCACCTGCTCGTGACCCGCCGACTGCAGCTCGTCGGATCGATCGAACACACCGTTGGCTCGGACGACGTGGGCGCGAACATCAACTGACATCGGCTCAGCTCGTTTCATGGTCCATGATGTACCTGTAGGCAGCACCGTGCTGTGTAGGCAGACGATGGATCGCATCGTCTTTCTGGTAACGAAATCTTGCTTAACCTTCACGAAGAGGTCAAGCATTTGCCATACAACATGTCAAAATGGCATGCCAAGGACCGCGGGCGCCATCGGAGGTTGGCAGCATGAACAGCATCGACCGGCTCGACGCTCAGATCATCGGCAGATTGACTGTCGACGCCCGAACCAGTGTCGCGGATCTCGCAGCCGACCTAGGCGTGAGTCGAGCCACCGTCCAAACGAGGATCCGCCGACTCGAGGAGACCGGCGTCCTGCTCGGGTTTCGTCCGATCATCGACCTGTCAGCAGTGGGGATGCCGGTCCAGGCGCTGGTTAGTCTCGAGCTCGATCAGCGCAAGATGCCCCATGTCGTGACCGGACTGAAGGCGCTCCCGGAGGTCCTGGAAATCAAGATCCAGGCCGGACACGAGGACCTTCTGGTGCATGTCGCGATCAGCTCGCTCGAGGCGTTGCAGGTACTCACGGCATCCATCGTCGACATCGACGGCGTTCGCAAGACAACCTCGACATTCTCGGTGGCGACTCCGATTCCGTATCGTGTCCAACCTCTGCTCGATCACATCACGGCCGATGCCGGATGGGGGCGATCGACGCCTGCGCCGTAGTGCGGGCGCTGACTAGCAAGCTCGTCAGAAGCTGCAGATTGTCCGGTCCCATAGCGGCGCGCGCGAGACTGCTGGCGAGATGCCTCCGAAAGGCATACGGTCTGCGCGTGTACTTCCTCCTTGAGTGCGTGCTCGCCGACGACTACGAACAGGCGCGAGCGCCATACCGCCCCGAACATCTGCGGCTGTTGCAGGCGGCCGCCGACACCGGCTCACTGGTGTTCGCTGGCGCACTGGCCGACCCCTCCGATCGGTCTCTCCTCGTGTGGACCAATCGCGAAGACGCGATGCGCTTCACGAGACACGATCCGTATGTGGCCAATGGAGTTGTGCTCAGCTTTGAAGTTCGCGCGTGGAACATCGCGATCGGGACGGCACACACGTCGAGCCGAACATGACACTCGCGCTGCCCCCCGTAGTCGCACACCGGTTCGGCAACTCAAACGCCTGAGTGAGCGATCGGCTAGTACGCGCCGCGGCTGACCACCCATCTCATCTTTGTGGTTCTATCGTATGACGATCTGACCTCTCGGCTGACCAAAAACGAGGGTCTGCGCCGGCCCCCGACCCTTCGGCCTCGCGAAAGCCTCCGCACATGGCTCGTCGGAAACGAGTCACGACTACAGCCGGCCGCCATACCGCGCCACTGCCGCAACGTCTTGAATTGCTCTCGCGAGATCCCAGCACGCACTGAAATAGCAGCGAGCCCGAGGGTACTCAGCAGCTGTTCAAACCAGCGGCCGGCGACTGCAGCCTCGGTCGTCACAGCCGCCGCCACAGCCGGACGCGAACCTCTCGACGCTCTCCTGGCTCTCGCGACAGCGGGTCGACCTGTTCAGCGCGATCCCGGTCTGATCGACTCTTGTCAGACACTTCCGCATGTGATTTTATGGCATCGACGAGAGACGGCACCCGAGATCGAGCAGTTCTGCTGAGAGATCTGCTCGTGAGGAGGCGGTACCCGAATGAAGAGCGTTCTGACTTCATCGGGTCTGACGAAACATGACACTCGAGGCCCAAGACGTCGCTCTGCTGTCGGCTCCGCGAGACGCGGTAGGTCACCAAGGATCTTCGCCCGACAAGCCTGGAATACGTCATTGCTTCGAGCGGTGACTTACCCAGTGCCGCAGTTCAGGTCCTGCGTTCTGACAACCATCTATTTGAGGAGATTTCGCAATGGCAAACGTTGATGAAGTGGTAGGAAAGTCCCCTGACAAGCTCGGCCCTCCCGGGACGTTGATCTTCGAGAACGACCGTCTCCGAATCTGGGAGCTGATCCTGAAGCCGGGCGAGACCTCCTACTGGCACGACCACCCGACCGAACACGTCATCGTGCTCTTCAACGGTGCGCTGGTCGCAGACCTCGGCAGCGGGGTGTCGCCCGAGACCGCGAAGCAGTTCGACATTCCCGATGAGCAGGTGTGGGTGGTGCCAGCCAACCCTGGGAAAAAGGAATGGCCGATCAACCTCTCCGAGGATCGAGTCCTGCGAGAGATCATCATCGATCTGAAGGACGGACCGTTCGAGCCGGTCAAGGAGATGACGATCGTCCCGCTCTTCGATCCTGCTACCTCTAACACCGCTTGGACACCCACCAGCGAAGAGATCGGCTGAGTCATTCGACGAACACGCGTCTCAGACGTCAGACATGGGTCCAGGAGGCTGCTAGGCGCAGAATCCGCCTTCGCAAGAAGGCCGGACGCGACGGAACAACTGCTTACCCGCGGCCTGCCTGCTGGCCTCGATCGCAGTAATTCGGCAGTCTCCTGGCCATCGACTGGACCGGCTCTCACATACGCAACGCCGTTGCTTGAACCGGCCTCCGCGCCGCGTCCAGCCGAGAAGGGCGATCTCGCCCCTCTCACGATGAAGGGATGACCTGATGAAAATCGTCAGCGTAAAGGTAACTACGGTAATTCTTCCGAGGAACATACCCGCCAGCATGTTGAAAGTGTTCGGGCCCGGCTGGGCAACCACGCCAGTGGTGATTGCGCAGGTTCGCACCGACACCGGACTTGAGGGTGTCGGCTACACACTCACCCTCAATCCGGAATTTACTCGATCGTTGGCCACCATGGTCGAGGAACTCGGAGAACTGCTCATAGGGCACGATCCGCACCGCACGGAGGACCTGTTCCGACGCATGCTCTACCCGTCCAACTGGGTGGGTCCCGGTGGTCTGTTGAACATCGCCGCGGCGGCCCTGGACATCGCTATCTGGGATCTGAAGGGCAAGGATCTCGACCAACCTCTGTGGCGGCTGCTCGGTGGCGCCTCTGATCGCGCACGTGTCTACGACAGCAACGCGCTCCTATCGATGGACATCGATGAACTGCAGCAGGCCGCAGCCGACTCCGTCAAGCGCGGTTACACCGCCATGAAGCTCCGCCCCGGACTCGACCGACACGGCCCTATCCGGGACGTCGTCGCTCGCGTCAGGGCAGTCCGCGAAGCAATCGGCTTCGACATCGACCTGATGTACGACGTCAATCAGACCTGGACGCCGGCGCGCTGCATTCAGGTCGGTCGGGCGTTGGAAGATCAGGAGCTGTACTGGATCGAAGACCCCACGCTCATGCACGACATCGCAGGCCAGGCCGATGTTGCCGCCAGTCTGGCCACGCCGATCTGCTCCGGTGAATATCACTACGACGCGCCTCCACTCCTGCGGCTGCTCAACGAGAGAGCCGTCGACTACCTCATGGTGGATTTGCTCCGGCAGGGCGGAATCACACAGTTCCGCAAGGTTGCAGCCATGGCGGAAGTCTTCGGAGTACAGGTTTCCAGCCACATCATTCCTGAGGTGTACGCGCACTGCATCGCCGCAATCCCCAACGGTCTGATCGTGGAAGGGATGCCTTGGACCGAGATGCTCTTCACCGGAGTTCCCGAGTTGGTCGCTGGTGACCTCGTCCTGAGTGAACGCCCAGGTCATGGTCTGGAGCTGGACATGGCCGCAATCGAGAGATACGCGGTGGGCTGACAGCCGTATGCCTTGGCTACCGCGCTGACACTGCGTGAAGTCGTTTCGCGCCAGCACCATCGTGACTGCCTCCGCCGTGATGACCGGCGGAGGCAGTCTTGATGTCGGTCTTGAAGGCCGGTCCGGTCGACGCGGCGCTCTTGGCTGTCGCGTGATGACCCACGTTTCAGCAGAGGAACAGCTCGCGGAGCGAGTCAGCCGATCCAGACGCGCGGCTCAAGGCCGACTACAGGCCGTCGACCATCAGCAGCACCACCTGGACACGCGCCCCTCGAGCGCCAACTCGCCGTTCGCAGTCTCTGCCCGCGGCGCTGCGGATCGCCACCGCAGCTGAGATCGCGTGGCACGACACGCTGACCCGCGGACCGACACCCGCACCCGGGAAGTCCCATGATGCACGAGGCGACCCAGGGGGTCAGCGCACGAACTGGACGCCGAAAGCGCCGGCAATGACCGCGCTTTCGGCGTCCAGTCACCTGTGAGGTTCTCAGGTCACACGCGCATAGCGTGGCGAGCAGCCAGATATCCGTAGACCATTCCCCTGGTGTTGGGGATACCGCTTTGCAGGCACACTCCGAGATCGTTTCGTCCCGAAGCGTTGCCCACCGCATACAACCCTGGGATCGGATCTCCCGTCAGCGTCACCGCTTGAGCGTTCTCATTGATCTCCAGCCCAGCCGACGGAACGCCGAGCTGCACACGCGACAGCGCGGCGGCGTAGTACGGAGCCTTCTCGATGCGGCCGAGAGCAGCCCCCGATGGCTCACTCGTGGACCCCAGCCCCGCCACCGCCCGACTCCACGCTACTTCCCCCCGTCCGAAGTCAGGATCCGAACCACGATCGCACGACCCGTTGAACCGCCCGACGGAACCAACGAGACCGCTCGGCTTGATGCCGACCAAGGAAGCGAGTTCCTCCAGCGAATCGGCCGAAACCATCGCATCGGCAGGCGGCATCCGAAGACCGAGTCGCTGGCGGCTCTGCATATTCGTCTCGTCGAAGATGTGCCAGGCAGGCCAGTTCGGATAGGTGTGCCGATCTCCGTCGAAGGTCTGGATCGCAGTCGCCAATGATGGATAGAACCATTCGTCGGCGAATCTCTCCCCCGCGCGGTTGACGATGATCTCGTGGGGCGAGGCCACGGCCGGGAAATGAGGCAGGTGACGCTGGTGCCCGTCGACATCGGCCTCATCGGTGGCATACCCCAGGAACATCACGTTGCGACTCGGCGGAAGGGCAGTGATCGCTGCACCGAGTCTGGTGGCCAGAGACAAATGATCTCCGTCAATTCCTGGAGGAGACGCGCTCGAGGCGGGATCAAGCGCTCCCTCGAAGCGGCTCACCAGCTCAGGATTCCAGTCGTACCCGCCCGTCGCCAGGACGACACCGCGACGGGCGGCCACGCTGCGTTGACCCTTGGGGCCGTCGATCTGGACACCTACGACGCGCCCCTGCTCAGTCTGCAGACCGACAACGCGGCTCTCCGTCCAGATCTCTGCTCCTGAGTTGATCGCGGCCCGCAGGAAGTAAGCAGCCAAAGCCTCCCCGCCGTCGATGTGCGCATCGCCGCGCGACCGCTCACCCTCGTCCGGATCCGGCCCGGCATCGATCAGCTGTGTCGGGCAGAGCCGCAACTTGTCTTGCCAGTCACCCAGCGTTCGAGGATCGATCGGGTTGGGCTCGAGATACCGACCCGAGAGTGAACCGTGCGGGACTCGGCCGTAGTAATAATCCGGAAGGGTCGGATCGACGCGCAAGGAAAGCCCATGCTGATCCTCAAAGTACTCCAGCGCCTCATTGGCCTTCGAGAGCAGATTGACCGTGAGTTCGCGGTCACCCCACTCGCCAGCCAGGGCTGAGATGTACTCGATACCATCCTCGATGGAGTCCTCGATCCCCAGCTCCTTGCTGAGCCGGGTCGCAGGCAACCAGAACTGGCCCAGAGAGTACGTCGTGACACCACCGACCTGGTCCGTCTTCTCAAGAATCAGTACAGACGCACCCGCCGATGCCGCGGCCGCGGCCGCGGCGCAACCGCCGATGCCGGAGCCCACGCAGATGAGGTCGTACTGGGTGACGGCGCCCTCAGACATGGCGGCCCCCTTCAACTGACAGCGTCGCGACCAATGGGCCCCCGACAGAACCCGATGCGGCGCTCGTGGGTGAACATGGATTCCGATCGATAGTCATCACGCGATCATCCCCTCCGTGCTGCCGGCGTCGACTTTCATCTGGGAAGCCGTGATGTAGCGAGCTTCGTCACTTGCAAGAAACGCCACCATGTTGGAGACGTCCGACGGATCCAGCCAGGCGATCGGAAGCATGTTGAATCCTCGCATCGCCTCCTGGATACCTTCTCTGTTGCGCTTGCTGAGATCATCGGGAAAGAACATGCTGTATGACTTCGGATTGTGCACTTGGTAGGTGTCAACGTTGGTCGGGTGGACCGAGTTCACTCGGATCATGTGAGGAGCGAGCTCCCCTGCGAGGGCTTTCATCAGGCCGACGACGCCGTGCTTCGCGGCGACGTAGTGTGCCATGTTCCCCAACCCGCGAGTGCCTGCGGTAGAGCTGATCAGAATGATCGAGCCACCTTTGTCAGCCTCGATCATGCTGGGAATGGCGGCCTTACACGTGTGCCATACGCCCTTGAGGTTCACATCGACGACTGCATCCCACGCTGAGTCGGAGATCTCCCACGCCGAGCCAAAGTCCAGCACACCTGCGTTGGCCACCACCACGTCCGGCGCACCCAGTGATGCAATGCCCTCGTTCACCTGCTGCGACAGATCGTCGAAGTTCCTCACGTCGGCCACGCCAACGTGCACGCGGCGGCCCAGCGCTTCAATCGCTGTGGCTGTCTCTTTGAGATCGGCCTCGGTACCCATGGCTGAGCATCCGATCTCTGGGATGTCGGCAGCGATGTCCACCGCGATGACGTCAGCGCCCTCTTGGGCCAGTCGAATGGCGTGCGACCTCCCCTGTCCTCGCGCGGCTCCCGTGACAAAAGCCACTTTTCCACTGAGTTTTCCACTCATGACTACTCACTCCATCTCTGTTGCTATACGACGTGATGCTTACTGGTCGACTTCACGAGCACCTGGAGGCGCTCGAAACGATGTACCGAAGGCAGACCCTCGTCCGCAAACGGGCCTCGTGTCCGACAATCAAACGGCCACTCCCCCGGCCGCTTGCGCAGCCAGTTCCCGGATCTCGGACGTACTCATGCCCCCGGCAGGCAGGCCCAGGTGGCTGTGGTCGCGGACCAGCCGATGCAGCAGTCGATTGACCGGTGTCGAGACTCCCGTGACCTTCCCGAGCATCATGATTTCGCCGTTCAGATGGGCAGTCTCCACATCGGAAGACCCCTTCACCAGGCTCTGCCACGATGAGCCACCCGGGAATCCTTGGCCGTCCACCGAGACCAACGGCAGGACGCTCGCCAGACGCTCATCTTGGTCCGCCAGGCTCACATACGGGATCTGCGCACTCCGGAAACAGGCTTCAGCCTCCGCGCGCGCCAGACGCAACACATCTGCGGTGCCTTCAAAGTCCTGCGCAACCGCCTGCAAGGCGTTACCGACATTGGCCAGGAGCTTGCCGTGCTTCCAGGCCATGGCGTCCGTGAGCTGTCGACTGTCGAAGCCGGCTCTGACGAAATCATCAATCACTCGCGTCAGGAGGGCATCGGTCCCGCTCGGGAAGCGTCCGATGTCGCAGAGTCCGGCGCTCGGGGCTGTGTAGCGCTGGACGACCCCCGGAACGAGAGAGACGGCGAAGCAGTACACGTACATCGCGTAGACATTGGTGAAGTATCGCGAGGCAAGACGCTCGTTCTCGACTCCGTTCTGCGCGCAGACGATAGGGGTCTCGTCGGGCGCCACAGCGGCGAGGGAGGTCAGCGCAGCCGCAGTGTCCTGACTCTTCGTGGCAAGGACCACCACGTCATCAGCGCTGATGCGAGCATCGATCGGACCTCCGACCACGGGCACTCTGTGGACGACCTCGCCGCCGCTCGTCTGCAGCGTCAATCCATCTGTCCGGAGGGTGTCCAGGCTCCGGCCTCGGGCGATCAGCACGACCTCTGAGCCCGCAGCGTGCAGCTGTGCTCCGATGAGACCGCCGACGGCACCTGCTCCGAAAATGATGTAGCGCATGTCGCGTCACGCCTTCCTGGGCCAGGCCGGGGCCGAGCGGGACGTACCCATCACGCGTTCACCGACTGCGCGCGGCGCATGGCTTGCGTCAGATCTTCAACCAGCTCGCGCGGGATCGTGTAACCGTCGGTGTCCATGATCTCGCCGATGTGGTCCCTGACATCCTCCGCGGACAGCGAGTCGCTGTAGAACCCCTCGGTCAAGCCGATGAAGAAGCGCGAAACACGGCCGGCGACCGTCGAGAAGGTCTCACCGGAAACTGAGCACTCCTCGTGCGCCAGGTAGGCGATCAGTGGTGGGATGACCTCGGGAACCACCTTCGCTCCGAAGTCGCCCAGGTTGTCATCCAGCACCTTCAACAGGCGCGGATCCAATCCGTCTGCCATCCGCGTCGATGCGTTCGGCCCGTAGGCATTGGCTCGGAAGTTGAAGTCCTTGACCTCAGACGCCAGGCACCGCACGAGTCCGACCAGACCCATCTTGGCGGCGCCGTAGTGGGCCATGTAGCTGATTCCGATGATGCCCGAGTTCGACGACGCGTACACCAGCCGCCCGTAACCTGCATTCCGCATCACACGGATCGCCGGTCGTGTCACGTTGAAGGCACCCACGAGATGGGTGTCTACCATCGCCCGTACCTGAGCGTCCGACAGCTCCTCAACCGTTGCCTGGGTCAGGATTCCAGCGTTGTGAACTACGGCGTCCAGACGCCCGAACGAGTCCAGCGCCGCCTCAATGGCGTATTCGCCCCCCTGAGCGTTCGCGATGCTGTCGTAGTTGGCCACGGCCTCACCTCCAGCGGAGGTGATCTCTCGGACGACAGAGTCCGCAGGCTCTCTGCTGGTCCCCTCTCCCTCCACATCGCAACCGTTGTCATTGACCACGACCTTGGCGCCCCGCGACGCGAGATACAGCGCATGTTGTCTGCCGATCCCCCGTCCAGCTCCGGTGACCAGGATCGCGCGAGAATCAAACCGTAATTCGTTGGACGACGTAGCCACGGCGTCCTCCTCTCTATTAGGACCCGCTGAATCTGCGGGTCAACACATCGTTGAGAATGGCGGCGACGATCAGCAAAAGACCGAGCACCAGCAGGTAGTACACGTCGCCGAAGATGCCGTCGAAGATGATCAGCAGGCCCGAGTGAATGAACACCACCAGGACTCCTGCCAGCGCCACCGCACCGACCCGTCCGGCGCCACCGGTGAAAGCGACCCCGCCCAAAAGAGCGACGGCGATGGCAGGGAAGACCAGATTCGCCCCGGCCGTGGGACTCGCCGTGGCGTAGGTGGCTGTCATCGCGACAGCGGCAGCGCCGGCGAGCAACCCGCTGCAGACAAAGGCCTGGAATCTGACCCGCTTGGGCGGGATCCCCACGAATCGTGCGGCTGAGTCGTTGACTCCGACGCCGTAGAGGCGTCGCCCGAAGGGCGTACGGTTGAATGCGACCCAGGTCAACAGCACCACCGGGATCAGCAGCCATAGGACGAGCGACGGAACGGGAGGCCGTTCGGGGCCAAAGACGTAGACATCCTTGGCGAGTGCGGAGCTCATGCTCGTCACCGACGGGGTACTGATCGGATTGTCCGGACTCATGAGGACCGCAACAGCGGTGAAGGCGTAGGACGTCGCCAAAGTTGCAATCAACGCGGGGATCCCGAGGTGCGCGGCCAGCAGACCGTTGAGCGCCCCCAGCGCCGCGCAAGCCGCAACAGCGACGAGGATGCCGATCGCTGCGGGCCAGTCCCACTGCCCCACCGTGTACCCGAGCACCATCGAGCCGATGCTCACCATTCCTCCGGCCGAAAGATCGATGTTCCCCTTGCCTGTGACCAGGACGAACATCTGGCCCAGGGCCAACAGCGTCACCGGAACGATCAGGTACGACGCTGACAGAAGAAGACTCAGGTCGTAGCTGCCGCTGAGGCTCCCCGAGGCTTGCAGGACACGCATCAGCACGACCCACACCACCAGCATCGCCGACAGCAGGACGACGCGCTCTGTGCTGACGTAGCCCCAGACCGTCGACCACGTCGGCAGCCATCGGGATGCCACAGCAGACTGCCTCGGGCTTCCCGTTCCTTCACTCACTGACGATCCGTTCATGCAGCCGCCCGCCTACGCTCTCTGATGACTCCGGCCATGACGGCCACGATGATGGCGATTCCTGTCACCAGCGGAAACAGGCCACTAGGAAGGCCGAAGAGAATGACGGCGTTTGCCACCAGTGCGACGAGCAGCGTGCCGAGAACGGTGCCGAAGACCGTGCCACGTCCTCCGAAGATCAGCGTGCCGCCGATGACCACGCCTGCAATGACATCCAGCTCGAACCCAGAGCCGAACGACACATCGACGACCGAGTTCGAGCCGACCAGGCAACACGCAGCAAGGCCGACGCAGAGCCCTACGACCACGTAGACGCCGAACACGCGTCGCTGAACTCGGACACCTGCCACCCGCGCTGCGTCGCTTGAGTTGCCGATCGCGTACAAGTGACGCCCGTTCGGACGGCACTCCATGTACAACCACGCGACGACCATCAGCACAACGACGATCCACCAGGCGTGCGGTATTCCCAGTGTCTGACCCGGCGCGCCCAACCATCGCAGCGACGAAGGGACCCCGAGCAGCTGAGAGTCGTTACCGAACACGTACTGCTTGCCGAAAGCGAAAATGTTCAGCGTCGCGAACGTCGCAATGATCGGGTTGATACGAAGGACTGCCACCAAGAAGCCGTTGACGCAGCCGAGGAGCGCTCCGATCACCAAGCCGATGAGCACGAGAATCACGAAGGGAACGTCGTGGGCAAGCATGACCTTCGCCATGATTGCAGCGATGAGTCCCGTTGCGCTTCCGACGGAGATGTCGATATTTCCCGAGACGATGGCCAACGTCATGCCGATACCGATGATCGCCTTGACCGATGCCGAGTAGAGAACGTTGCTCAAGTTCTGGCTCGTGCCAAAGCCCTCGGTACCCAAGAGCAGGGCCACCGCCAGAATGACGATCCCGCCGAGAACCGCCAGTTCTTGAACGTCCACTCGGCTGACCGCCGCTCGGATGCGAGCGGCGGAGCGCCCACTGATGTCCATGACCGCCATGACTACGCCTCTTTCCGATCGGCCGCTGCGTCTACCTGGATGTCGCCGGCGGCGAGCGCGAGGATCTGCGCCGCAGGGGCATCACCCGCGAACTCGGCCACGATCGAGCCTGAACGGACGATCAGGATCCTGTCCGCGACATGCTGGACCTCCGCCAGATCGGACGACACCAGCACGACGGCTCTGCCATCACCAGCAAGTTGCGCCAGGAAGCGATGGATCTCGCCCTTCGCCCCGATGTCCACCCCCTGAGTCGGCTCCTCGAGGATCACGATCTTGTGGTCCCCCATCGTCTGTCGCGCCCACACCACCTTCTGAGCATTGCCACCGGATAGATTCGAGATCCGATTCGTGATGTGAGGTGTCTTGATCGAGTAGTGCCGAACGGCATCAGAAGCGATGTCTCGTTCACGCTTGCGGTCCACCAACCAGCCGAGCTTGCGGATGCGGTCCAGATGCCCGATCGAGATGTTGAACGCAATGGAGTTGGCGCCGAAGATGCCGTCTTCTTTACGGTTGGCCGGCACCATGCAGACACCGATCGACAGGGCATCACTCGTCGAGCGAACTGTGACAGAAGCCCCGGAGACGAAGATGTTTCCCGAGTCGATCGGCGCCACACCGAAGAGCGCACGCGCAATATCGCTGGCCCCCGATCCGACAAGGCCGTACAGCGCGACGACCTCCCCGCTGGACACGCCGAAGCTGACGTCCTCGAAGCGACCCTTCCGCGAGATTTCCTGAACGTCCAGGACACGCTCACCGATTGCGGCGCCGCGCCGGTCAGGAAGCTGTTCGAGCGACTTGCCGACCATCAGCTCCGCCACCTGGCGGATGGAGAGTTCCTGAGTCGGACTGGTGGAGACGATACTGCCGTCGCGCATGACCGTCACGCGGTCGGTGATCTCCTTGAGCTCGTCGAGCCTGTGGCTGATGTAGATGACCGCGACCCCCTGATCGCGCAGGCGCCGAACGGCCAGAAACAAGCTCGCCACCTCAGCACCGGACAGGATTGCCGACGGTTCGTCCAAAATCAGGACCTTCGGCTTGCGTGCGAGCGCCTTCGCCACGGCCACGAGCTGCCTCTCAGCCACTGTCAGGTCCGCCACTCGCTGATCCGCCAGGTCGGGATTCAGGCCGATGTCGATCAGGAGTGCGCGTACTCGTCCTCGCTGCGACTGCCAATCGATTCGCCCGTTCTTCACCGTCTCGTCACCCAAGAACACGTTCTCGGCAAGAGTCAACTCGCCGAAAAGCTGCGGATCTTGGTAGACCGTCGAGATGCCGGCCGCCAAGGCATCCAGGGGCCGTCCGGGATGAAGCAACGCACCGTCCACACTGACGGAGCCCCCGTCGGGGACTTCTGCTCCAGAGATGATCTTGATAAGCGTCGACTTGCCGGCGCCGTTTTCACCGACCAGTCCACGAACCTCACCCGCCTCGACCTGGAGGCTGACGTCACCGAGAGCCCGAACGCCGCCATATCGCTTGCCCACTCCTCGCACGGTCAGCATCGCGCCCCCCGACCTCTTCGAAGGGGTACGGCTGGTTCGCTCGAGCTTGATGCCACCGTCTCCGGTCGCCCCGCTCTCTGATGAGGCGCCAGTTCGCCCGGCACGTGGGGTGGTTGGCATCGAGTGATCACGGCGTTTGTCCTTCGAGATGAGGTGCGGATCAGTGCTGACGTCAGGTCGCGCCGGCCGGGCGACAGAAAAGCTGTGAGCAGCCTCGTCTGACGACCGATGGGGTCGCGCCCGCCGGCTGTTCACGCGCGTCCCAGCGCACGATAGATATCGTCGAACCATGCTTCGGACGCTTCGTTTCGGTCGATCAGCTCGACCACTGCTCCGGATGTCGCGTCCCCGGACATATATGCCCAGCCGCCGGTTCCATGGGCCGTCGAATCGTCTCCAGCGATGCGCGTCATGCCCTCCGCTTCCAAGCGCCTGACGTGAGCACCCATACCTCGAACCCAGAACCCCAGGTGATGAAGGCCCTCGCCACGCTCGAGGAGAAACTGGTGGAACAGCGTCTGCTCATCAAGCGGGCAGATCAACTCCAGCAACGTGTTGCCCATCCACGCCATCGCGATCGACACGGCGCCCGCTTGGAACACCTGGTCATCGGTCTGTTGCGACGGTGGAATGTCCATGTGATCGAGCGTCCAGAAGTCGTCCCGACCAAGAACCTTGCTGAACGATCGCATCGATTGCGACAGGTTCGCGACTACTAGACCGGTGTGGTGCAGTTCCGGCATGAGGTCATTCCGGAGGGGTGGCTCGGCGGCGCTCATCGCGACGTCACAGACTGCCGACGTCCCGCGACGTGCGCGGCAACACCCATTCCCACGATGTAGCCAAATGTGAGGATCGGTCCCAACGTTGCGCCAGGGCCTGGATACCCGCCGCTGACGCCCGTGCTCGAACAGTTGCCCACGGCGTACAGGCCCGCGATGGGCCCAGCCCCGGGGTCAGCGGAGAGGACTTCGCCCGCCGCATTGATACGGAGACCCCCCTTCGTGGCCAGCGCCCCTGACAGGACCGAAACGGCGTGGAACGGGGGCTTCTCGAGCGTCCCGAGGCTCGGATTGGGCATGTTGTTGGGATCACCCCATGCGCGGTCCCACGCATTCTGACCGCGGGCGAAGTCGAGGTCGACACCTGAGCGCGCGAACTCGTTGAACGTCTTCACCGTTCGGTGCAGGGCGACCGGGTCAACTCCTAGAAGCTCTCCGAGCTCCGTGAGTGAATCCGCACTGAAGATCGAATCCTGCGCACCGTTGACCGCCAGCTTGTCATTGAGGGCGGCGTACTTCTCAACGCCCTGCTGGTCGAAGATGAGCCACGCCGGCAGGTTGCGATTGACGACTCCCACCTTTTCTCCGAACGCCGCCCCGATGTCGTAGTAGTTCGTGGCCTCGTTGACGAATCGCCGCCCGGCGCCATTGACGATGAGCGTGTGCGGAAGGATTCGATCCTCACGCGTCAGCGCGATGTTGTAGCCAGCCTGATTGGGACGGCCCTCGTAGATGTGAGGCATCCACCACGCGTCACCCAGGTTGGCTACCTGGGCACCGACCGCCATGCCCATCAGATGGCCATCGCCCTCGTTCTCGTCCACCTCGCCCGTGAAATCGAGCGGACGGAGCAACCAGAGCCGCTTCAGCTCCTCGTTGCGTGAGTAGCCACCGGTCGCGATCACAACCCCCGCGGTTGCCCTCACAGCGAAGCTCTTGCCTCCGCGCTCCGCCATGACGCCGACGACGCGACCGCCCTGGACGACAAGCCGTTTGGCAGCGGTCCCTGGGTGAAATGTCGCTCCGTGGTCTTGTGCCGCCTTGAGCAGGTGGGCCACAAGTCCAGTGCCCGCAGCCACGTAATCGAGTCGATCGCCGGCCTCGCGACTGAGTTCGCCCATGCCTCTAACAACCTGGCCATCGCTGTCGGTGGGGAGAGCGGTCTCGTCGCTCGGGGGCAGCAAATGCTTTCGCTGGGCGTAGTAATCGATGACATCGACGTCCGGGTCGGCTCCCATCCCGATCCGCAAGTACGGAGCCAGATCGCCGAGAGAGTCGACTCGGATGCTGTTGGCGTTGAGGCATCGCCCGCCCGGCTTGGCGCCGGCTTCGTCGCGATAGTCCACAGCACCGCCGATGGGGGGCCACGGCTTCCAGCGAATCTCCGTGTGCATCTCGAAGTATCGCGCCATTTCCGGTGCCTTCTCGACGAACGCCACGAGCGTCTCGTCGTCGCCGTTGTTGCCGGCGCATGCGCGGACATACTCCAGAGCTTCCTCGGGGGAATCGGATACCCCTACCTCCGCCATGTGGTCGTTGTTAGGTACCCAGACTCCGCCTGACGAGCGCGAGGTCGTGCCGCCCAAGACGTCAGCCTTCTCGAGGACCATCACTCGTAGACCTTCGATCGCGGCGACCGCCGCAGCAGACAACCCACTTCCACCGGAGCCGAGAACGACTAGATCGGCTTCTGCATCCCAGGTTGGCTCATCAGATGGCATGCCCATCGTGACTGTCTCCTAACGGGGCGCGGCCCCGGTTGTGCCTCGGCGTCTGCTTGGCCGCGGCCAAGCTGATCTTTGAACGCCACTTTGTCAGACGATCTTTTCGGACAGTACATCGCTCTGGCAGGCTTGGCAATGCCTTCAAGCCGCCAAATATTGTCAGTCACTCGCTCTTCGCGAGCCCAGGCCTCCTCGCCATGCCTACCGCACGGGTTCGACCAGGACGCGGAATTTCGCGATCTGCCCATGCCGAAGGGCCGAGCGTCTTGTGATGATCCATAAACGTCGCTCACGCTGGCAGCTGCACCTCTCTTACGACCCTCGTGAGACGGCGCGACTGCTTCCACGCGAGCCGGTACGGCTGCGGGCGTGTCCTCTAACGGATCGGGTCAGACACACGACCGCCTCGAGGTCGACGATTCGGTGCCCCCCGGGCAGCGATGACGACGGCGACCCGCACACCGCTCACGAGACCGGGTGCGATCGCCGGCCGTGCCGGGTTCGCCGTGCCCGAGTCCGTCCTGCAGGCGAGGCAGACGTGCACGACCCCTTTGATCTCGGAGCCGCTCGGCGCACTCACAGCGTGCCCGCCCGCTCGAGAGTGAGTATCGTCGCACGTCTCCAGGGTCCGGAGATCGCAGTGACTACTATAATCTAATTTCGTTCGACAATGTGGGCAGTCACTCGGTCTGCCTGTGCACGAGTCGAGGACAGGAGACACAGTGGGTTCGGTCTCACGCCGCGAACGCGCGGCCCACCTTCGCGTTGCGGACCGGCTTCGCGACCAGATTTTGTCGCACGAGCTCGAACCTGGTCACCATCTGATCGAGCGCGAGCTCTGTGAGACGACGGGATTCAGTCGCCCTGTGGTCCGCGAAGCCCTCCGGGTGCTCGAGAGCGAAGGCCTGGTGTCCTCATCGCTAGCGCGGGGCACTCATGTCACGGCACTCGAGTGGAGTGAGGCGCGAGCCATCTACGAGGTACGTGCTTCGCTCGAGTCACTGGCGGCCCGGCTGTTCACACTCAACGCAAACGCTCGCCAGCTGGTCGATCTGCGAGATTCCGCTCGCGAGATCAGAGCATCCGTCAAGAATGTCACCCGGTACCTCGCGGCAAAGGAGCAGTTCTATGACGTGCTGCTCGAGGGCGCCGGTAACGACTTCTTGGCCGAGATGCTCTCGACGGTCAACATGAGAACGCGAGTTCTCCGGCTCGCTTCATTGTCAGCGCCCGGCCGTCCAGCCAGTTCAGTGCTCGAAATGATGCAGATCGTGGCCGCCATCGAGTCGGGAGACGCCAACGCCGCAGCAGCGGCATGCCAGACGCATGTCCAGAATGCTGCTCTCGCCGCCGAACAGTCACTCGGATCCGCGCAGTCCTGATTCGCGCAACGCCGCTAGCTGTCTCGAGGTGACAGACACGCACCGCCTGTGCTGATGCTTACCTCTGCCTCTCAACACCACCGACGCGACTCGCATGTACGCGCGACCACGTCCCGCGTCGATCGCCCCGGGCACTCCCGGCCGCCCATCGCGACTGCGTCCGAACAGGCGCCCGAGGCGGCCCCTCCAGCAAGCACGCCAGCCCATGATCGACAGCGCCGCGTCCACCGACGCTGACAGTCACCAGCATCGAGCCTGAACTACCCGGCACGGGTGCCACGGTGCGCACGCTGTCGCGCCGGAAGTACACCTACGTCATGCCCGCTGGCGACCGAACCTTCAAAGGCAGCCGTCCACGATCCGCTCGCCGAGACCTCTTGACGATTGCGAGCAGGCACAGTACCGTCCCGGATTGTCTTACAATTTCACAACCAATCACACCTGGGCGTCGTGATGGGCAACGCTTGGCCGCGTGGCGTTCGTGCAGTAGTGGAGCACACCTCGGCCGGACCGATTTGTCCTGCCGAACGAGTGCGGAGCAACCGCTACGCAGTCTCGGTCACCACGTCCGTTACCGGAAACAGGAGTTCTCATGAAGTCAAGTCGTCGAAGGTTCAAGGCGCTTGTCGCACCGCTGCTTGGTGCCGCACTCGCCATCTCTCTGGCGGCGTGCGGCTCCAGCACGCAAGGCTCCACCGGTGACAACGGCGGGGAGAAGACCGTGGTCTTCGTGCCGTTCAAGGTCGGGAACGCCTACTTCGACGCGGTCGACGCCGGCATCAAGACCGCGGCCAAGGAGTACGGGTGGAACTACTCCATGAAGGGATCGACGGCGGGTACCCCGGCCGGGCAGGTCGAGGTGATCAAGTCCCTTATCCAGCAGAGGCCAGACGCGTTGATCATCGACCCAGGTGACGCGTCGTCGCTGAATCCCGTCATCAAGCAGGCACGTGACGCTGGCATCGTCGTCGTCACCACGGACCAGGATGCTCCGGACTCGGCGCGGCAGGCATTCGTGCAGCCAGCCGGATCAGACGCCATCGCGGACCAGGTCCTCGACCTGACCATGGAGCAGGCCGGTGCCGAGGGGGAGGTGGCTCTCGTCCTGGGATTCAAGACCGTGTCTCAGTATGTTGCCTGGGACAACCGGATCAAGGACCAGATCAAAGCCAAGTACCCCAACGCCAAGATCGTCTACACCGACTACGCCGTTGGTGCGGACTCGGCTGCCGCAACAGCGATGGCCAAGTCCGTCATGTCGAAGTATCCAAATCTCAAGGCCTTCATGACGGTCAATGGAAGTGCTGTGGCGCCTGCAGTCTCGCAGGCGATTACAGATCAGAACAAGATCGGGAAGGTCCTCAATTTTGCCGTGTCGACGCCGAACCAGATGAAGCCGTATGTCGAGAGCGGTGCCGCCAATGGCATCGTTCTCTGGGACACCAACCAACTCGGATTCCTCTCTGGCTGGGCAGCCGAGCAGCTGATGACTGGTAAGACCTTCAGCTCGCAAAACAGCGCCGGTCCTGACCTTCCGGCTGTGGCCTACGACGACCAGGCCAAGACCCTGTTGCTCGGCCCGCCCTTGGTCATCACCAAGGACAGCATCGACCAGTACGACTTCTGAAGCTGAGGGGCCGACGACGCGCGGAGCAACCGCGCTGTTCAGGGCGCATGATGGGGCCGGGGCTGCTGCGACAGCGGCTTCGGCCCCTGTGTGATCGCACGGCATGATGTCCTGCGCCGGCCATCCACACTCCCCGTGTGCCGACATCGACGACAGAAGGCGTGGCCCACCGGGGTGAGGCGAGCGGCCCGACACCACTCATAGCTCACGCGGACCATGAGATGGACGCACCGCATCGCGATCTGCGTGGGCACCATGGCGCCTGCCATACGGCTCGCCGACCTAGCCGCCGTCCTGAGCAGTCGCGCCCTACGAACGCGAGCCCATGAACTTCGGTGCTAACGCGCCAGGACCTCAAGCATCATCGGTCGGCGACCGGCGACCGGCGATGTCCAGCAGCGCCGGGTGGAGGAATGCGCGGCACAGCGGATAATTCTCAGATACGGGAAAATGACCGATGCCTGGCATCCGTCCACCGACCGCCCCCGAGATCCGAGCCAATGTCTGCTCCGTCTCCTCCGGCGAGCACGCAAAGTCGTACTCTCCGGTGTACAAGAAGACCGGGCAAAGATCTGTGTCGATCTCATGCTCTCGGCCGGTCAGATCGAAGTCGTTGCTGTAGAAGTACGTGTCACCGCGATAAACCCCTGGACCCCCCTGCGCATACATCCACCACACCTCGCGCCGCGCCGACTCAGGGCTCTGCGGAGCCATGAGACCGTAGGTCCACGATGGCACGACCTGGTTCGCGTTGACGTCGGGCATCAGCGACCAATCTTGGAACCGGCCCTCTACCTTTGCGGCACCGGAGAATCCGATGACGCCGCCAATCTCATCGGAATGCGAACGAGCCAGTTCCAGTACCAAGGAGCCCGCCATCGAGCACCCCACGACAATCGGCTGGACGAGCTCCATCGCCCGAATCACAGCGAGAACCGTCTCCACGTAGCGCTGCGAGGTCAACAGATATTCTTGCGTCCACCAGTCTTCCGGTGGTAAGGACTTGCCATGCCACGGCAAGTCGAAGGCGATGACGCGGAACTGCTCGAGAACATCCTCGTCAGTCTGAAGATGCCTGTACTGCCGCGAGTCTGCGCCCGCTGTGTGCAGACAGACCACCGGCACGCCGGCGCCCGACTCCTCGACGTAGATCCGATGCTTCTGCCCGGACACATCGACGGTTAGATACCGTCCGACAATCGGCTCGTACACAGTGCTCATCGACTTGCTCCGTTCAGCGCGGCACGCATGAGGTCAGAGAGAGCGTTGACCACCCTCAGATTCTGGATGAGCTGGTCACGCCCGGCCGCCACGCTGAAATCCCCACGGCGGCGATCCATCGCTAGGAAGTGGTGACTGTTGGCGGGAGGGACTGCCGCCAAGAAGTCACCCCACGCTAGCGACGAACCGACCAAGCGAACCGTCTGGTCCGACTCCGGGCTCGTATCGACCGACAGCACCGATGACTCAACTCGATAGCAACCGTAGAAGTCGTCTGACTCAAGACGCATGGACAGATGAGTCCACCGTGAGATCAGCACGAACTCTTCGTCGCGATTGGCACGAGCCACCAGTTCGCGCTCCCATCCCGGGGCAGCCAGTTGCCGGCTCACGCGAGGCTCTCGTTGCTCAACAGTTTCTGCATCCGGCCGACTCCCTCGATGATCTCAGTCTCTGACAAAGCGTACGAAAGACGCAGATGGCCCGGGAGGCCGAAGGCTTCGCCCGGGACAACCGCCACCCCGACAAGTTCCAGCAAGGCTTCGGACAGATCCAGGGAACTACTGACTACTCGCCCGCCCAACCACCGGCCTAGTAGCCCCTCGATCGAGGGATACACGTAGAACGCGCCGCCGGGGGTCCGGCACTCGACCCCGTCGATCGCGTTGAGCATGTCGACGATGAGGGTTCGCCGTCGCGCATACGATTCCCGCATCTCGACGACCGAGTCTTGGTCTCCCACCAGCGCTGCGAGAGCGGCTGCCTGCGCGATGTTGTTGACGTTCGACGTCGAATGGGACTGGTAGGCACCGGCGCCGGCCACGATATCGGATGGACCGATCAGCCATCCGACGCGCCATCCCGTCATGGCATAGGCTTTCGCGACTCCATTGACGACGATGCAGTGATCCTTGAGAGCGGGCACCACGACCGGCATGGAGGGTGCAGTGGCGCCGTCGTACACCAGGTGCTCGTAGATCTCGTCGCAGATGACCCACAGCGACCTGTCGAGAACCCACTGTCCGATCTCGCCAACCTGACGATGGTTGTAGACGGATCCGGTCGGGTTGGACGGCGAGACGAAAACCACTGCGCGCGTAAGTGGAGTCCACCGTGCATCGAGGTCCCCGACCGTCACCAAGAAGTCGTCAGCCGCGGTGGTCGGCACGAATACCGCGACGCCTCCAGCCAGCCGGATGGCTTCTGGGTACGTCGTCCAGTAGGGCGCTGGGACGAGAACCTCGTCGCCCGGGTCGAGGATCGTCGCGAAAGCTTCATAGATGGCGTGCTTGCCGCCATTCGTCACCAGGATGTGACTCGGATCAATGACGAGACCGGAGTCGCGCGCCGTCTTCTCGACGATGGCGCGCTTCAGGTCCACCAGACCTCCGGTCGGCGAATACCGGTGGTACTTCGCCTCCCGGCAGGCAGCGACTGCTGCGTCAAGCACCGGCGCCGGCGGGGCGAAATCCGGCTCACCAGCACCGAAATTAACGACCTCGCGCCCTTCCGCCTTCATCGACTTGGCCCGTGCGTCAATGGCCAGGGTCGCTGACTCACGGATCTCGCTGACCCGCCGAGAGAGTCGTCGCTCCTCAAGCATCATGCAGCCCTTTCTGTACGTGGACGATCGTGGTGGCGTGCGTCGGGGGTGGGGCGCGCGCTCCCTCACCCCTCCGGCAACTGTTCGAGTGATGCCGCTTGAGCCATTGCTACGTGATTTCTGCAGCGCTGTTCCGCCAATGCCCCGTCACCCGCATCAATTGCCGAGAGGATGTCGCGTAGTTCCCGCACCGTCTGAGCGGGGCGTCCTTCTCGCGCCAACGAGGTGGCGCGAAGCCATGTGATGCGTCGCTGCAATGTCCCAGCCATCTGATAAGCGATCGGATTGTTTGCGCCCTCATAGAGAGACTCGTAGAACTCGTTCTTGATCGTGATCAAGTCCGTGGCGCTGTTGATGGACGCCGCAAAAGCATCGACGGTGGCGTGGAGTCGGCCTCGTTGCTGATCGCTCGCGCGCTCCGCGAACGCACGCCCTGCCAACCCTTCAAGGACGGCGCGAACCTCGTAGATGGCGATGGCATCGGCTCGAGTCAAGGTCGCAACGATCGATCCTTTGCCGGTCACCGAGCTGACGAGGCCCTCAGCCTCGAGCTGCCTCAAGGCTTCACGGACCGACGGTCGGCTTGCGCCGGTCAGCTCACACAACTCTCGTTCGATCAATGCTTCTCCCTGCTGGAAGCGACGCTCGACGATGGCATCGCGAAGTAGCCGCGCCACTTGACTTCGAATGGGTTCGGGACGTTGCACCCTCATGTTGGCCGTCACTACGCCACCTACTCCATCCAGTTGCGAGCCGAATCTGTCACCTGACTGACAGTTTGACAGTTTCCGCACCCTGAGGGTCCGCCAAAGCTGCCATCACATGATTGATGCCGACTCACGCGCGGCGTAGTTGGCAACTTCCGTGTGATCTCGTCCCTTGCCCAGGTCGGCCTGGGCTGCGCTCCACGCCCTGAGCGTGGCCCGGGAAAGATCGCTGGGGCGCCTCATCTGGTCTGACAGCCCGATCGCGATGTCGACGTCCTTCACCATCAGATCAAGGCCAAAGCCCGAATTGAACTCCTCGTTCAGGATGAACTGTTCGATCTTGCGCTGAGATGCATCCGTCATGCCCGACGAGTGGTTGAGAACGTCCACCATCAGATGTGGGTCGAGGCCGAACCGACGCCCTACGTCCACGGCTTCGACCGTCGCGAGAAGACACGCCGCCGACACCAGGTTGTTCAACGACTTCATCGCTTGGCCCGATCCGATCGACCCTGTTCGATGAATGCTCGACCCTAGAAGGCCCAATATGTCCTGAGCACGCTCGATGATCTGCAGGGGCCCGCCCACCATGATGGCCAGGCTTCCGAGCGCGGCTCGATGCACGCCACCCGACACAGGAGCGTCGAGCATGGCGACTCCTTTCGATCGGAGCTGGAGGGAGAATCCTCTCGTGCGAACCGGCACGCCCGAGCTCATGTCGATGACGAGATCGCCACGCCGCAGCTCCGAAGCCAAACTTTGCGGCCCAAAGAGCACGCCGGCGACCTCGCTGGACGTCGGCAACATCGTGATGACCGTTGCGACCTGACGACCAACCTCCGCCGGGCTGAAAGACGTTCGGAGACCCCACTCTGCGCAAAAGGCAGTCGCGCGGTCCTGATCAGCATCGAAGACCGTGGTCAGGTGCCCCGACCCAGCCAGGCGTGCAGCCATCGGCCACCCCATAGCTCCGATCCCCACGAAGCCGACTCCCGCTTTGGTCACGCCGGCGTTCCCGAAATGGCTCCTTCGGCCACGAGCACCTTGTGAGCCGTCTTGAACGCATCAAGACCAGCGGGGATGCCACAGTAGATCGTGGCCTGAACGAGAACCTCCTGGATCTCCTGCACCGTGACGTCGTTGGCAAGAGCTCCCTTGATGTGGAGCGCCAGCTCGGCCGACTTGCCGAGGGCGGTCAACATCGCGATGTTGATGATGCTGCGCGCGTGGCGGTCGAGTCCTGGCCTGTTCCACACAAAATCCCAGCACCACTCGGTCGTGATCTTCTGGAAGATCGCCATGAATCCGTCGGCGTTGGCGAGCGATGTGTCTACGTAGTCCGCTCCGAGCACCTCGCGCCTTGTCCTCAGCCCCGCGGCGAACTCAGCGGTGGCGAACAGGTCTTCAGGTTTTTTGTCAGTCATGGGAATCCCGATCTTGCAGCTCCGCTGCGCGTCATCAGTATGATTGTCTGACAAACATACCGTCAGACCGACAAAGAGGGCAAGGGTGGATCCGAGTCTCAAACGCATACCGCCGACCTATGAAGTCTGGGCGTTACGGTTCGGAACATTCCCGGGCCGCCGTCGCGGCGAGAACTTCATCTTCCACGGAGGCTGCGACGACGACTTGATGCCGCTGGACTACTACGCTTGGCTAATTCGAGGCGTAGACACCTCCGTCCTGGTGGACACCGGAGCGACGGCAGACGTACTCACGCGGCGGGGAAGAACCCCTCTCTCACCTCTGAAGGACCTTCTCGGCCGACTCGGCCTCCGACCTGGCGACATCGACCACGTCGTGCTGACCCATCTTCACTGGGATCATGCTGGCGGCGTCTCCCTGTTCCCAGATGCTCAGCTCCACCTTCAGGCCCGCGAACTGGAGTTCGCAAGCGGTCATCTCATGAGACATCGCGTCCTCTCCGAGCCCTTCGAACCGGAGGACATCGAGGCCGTTCAGCGGGCCGTCACGCCCGCTGCACTGCACACGGGCCATGTCACCGTGGCCGAGGGAATTGAATTGCATCAGCTCGGCGGACACACAGCGGGGCTTCAAGTCGTGCGGGTCCGATCAACGGCCGGCTGGATGGTTCTGGCGTCCGATGCTCTTCACTTCGATGAGAATCGCACCTCCGGCAACCCATTCCCGATCGTGGTGTCAGTCGCTGACATGCTCGAGGGGCACCGCACCTGCGAACGGCTCGCTGACCACGCGGGACTAATCATCGCCGGACATGACCCATCCATCCGGGTCAACTACCCCGCTATCGCTCCTGACGTGTTCAAACTGGCCTAGAAGACCCGGCGATGCGTCACCTCGACGAGATGATGCGCTCCGCTGCGAGCCACGCCAGTGCCATCACCGGGGCCGCTGGATTGCCAGACACATGAAACGGGAGCACCGAAGCATCAACCACCCGAAGGCCGGCGACCCCTCGTACGTGCAGCTCCGCGTCGACCACGTCGTCATCACGAGGGCCCATCGCGCACGATCCGACCGCGTGATAGATACCGCCGCCGTGGGCACGGGAGTACTCGATGACGTCACTGGGGCTCACCACGGCAGGACCAGGAAACACTTCGCCAGCGATGAGATCCGCCAGCGGCTTCTGGGCGAGAACGCGTCGCGCGTGAGCGAGAATTGCGCCGGTGGCTGCTCGCTCGGCATCGTGCTCCAGATAGTGAGGAGCCACGAGTGGATCGTCGTACGCGCTGGCTGATCTGCTGTGGACCGAGCCGGCCGTCGTGGGACGGATCGCATATCCGGTGAAGAGCAGGCCTGAGTACGATGCCAGCCGCATCTGCTCGGAACTCTCGTCGATGGCCATCGGCACCCATACCCCCTGGACATCCGGACGCTGCAGGTCCGGGGCGGAACGGAAGGCGCTCACCACGTCGTAGCCGCTCGAGGCGATCGGGCCTCGACGTGTCAGAAGGTACCGCGCGCCACCCATCAGCTGCCTGGGGAATGTGTTGAGCGACTCGGTGGGACCGTGTCGTCCCCGGAACTGCACCTGGATGCTGACAGCGCGTTGCTCGATCACCCGCTCGCCGACATTCGGGCTGACCACGACTGGCGTGATACCCGCGGCACGCAGCACAGCAGGATCGCCGATACCTGAACGCTCGAGCAACAGCGGGCTCTCGATCGCGCCGGCCGCCACCAACACCTCCCGTCGCACCGATACGTCGAGAACACGCCTGCCGCGACGCACCACCACGCCGACCGCACGACCGTGCTCGAGTCGGACACGCTCGGCACGTGCGCCAGTCATCACCGTGAGATTGGGCCTCCGCCGGATCGGCGCAAGGAATGCCGACGCGGCGCTGACCCGGCGTCCATGCCGGATCGTCGCGGGTGTGAAGCCGATCCGCTCGTCGTCACCATCGTTGAAGTTCGTGGCGCGTCGCAGACCTGTGGCGGTGGCCGCCGCGAACAGCGCCGCAGTGACCTCGTCGCCGTCACCCGGAATGGACACGCCGAGAGGACCCTCGATCGCCCTGTATGCCTGTTCGAACGCCCCGCTGCCCCAGCCTGGATTGCCTGCGCCCTCGATGGCATCGAAGTCTGCTGCAGCGCCGCGGACATACATCATGCCGTTGACGAGGGTGGATCCCCCGAGGCCGCGACCGCGGATCCACACCTCACCGGCCGTTCCAGCCGGGTATCGTCGCGTCCACCGGTCGGATCGCAGAGTGAAGAAGAACGCTCGAGGTACCGAGAGGAGCGGATGACTGCCCTGGCCGCCATCCTCGACCACCAGCACGTTGACCGCTGGATCGGCCGACAGGCGGTTCGCGAGGACGCACCCGGCCGCACCCGCGCCGACGATGACGTAGTCGAACATCATGAAGGTCCCCTGGCCGGTAGCAGGCAGCGGACCGAACACGCCCGAATTGCTCCCCACCAGACGCCTGCGCCGTACGCCAGGTCATTGAGTCGCCGCGCCAGGGCAAACCGAAAGGGGTCGAGGTCGGAACCGGACGACCGACGGGTGACCAGAGCGTCCCCGACAGCCATCACGACCACCGCACGGCGAACGCGAGATGACCTGGCCAGTACGCCGGCCGTGACGGGCCACCAGTGCCGCAGAGTCAAGCCCGAGGCTTGCCGCATCAGACCACGACCGGTCGATCGGACGACATCCAGTCGTTGCCTAGTCGAGAGCTCCGGCAATCGGCGGCCGACGTCCCCGAACATCCAGGCGCTGCAGAGTGCGGTGACGGCCACACTCCAACGGCGCTGCAGGAGGATCCCCGCAACGGCCGTGGCCGCGACCGGCGTCATGACGGCGGGAGCCACCGCGTTACCGTGACGACGAGCGAGTGGTGCTGCGCTGGTGCCGTAGAACGCGGCACGCGCGAGCCACGAGGACACCGTCCGGCGATTGTCGTGCGCGGCATCAATCTCGGCGGCGTAGCGGACGCGGTAGCCGGCGGCGATCAGCCGCCACACGAGGTCGACGTCCTCACCGCTGCGTAGGCTGGGATCGAAACCATCGTGAAGGGCGTCCACGCGAGCGACGAGACAAGCACTGGGCACGTAGGCGACCGGTGACCATTGGCGGACCGTGGCGGAGCGGGCGCCCATGTCCAACGCTCCGCATGCATCGTCGTACCGCTCAAACCAACGGAGGCCGCCGTTCGATCGGATGCGTGGCGCGACCGCGGCGAGATTGAGATCGACGAAGTGTGCGGCGAGCTGAGCAATCGCATCGGGGCCAACCTCGACATCGGAATCGACGAAGGCCACGAGCGGAGTCGTGACGCGGCGCAGCCCAACATCACGGGCGGCACCCGGTCCCACATTGGCGTCAAGCCGCACCAGCATCGCGTCGTGGTCCTGCACGATCCGCCGTAACGCGAGTGGATCGTGAGACGCGTCATCCACCACGATGCATCTGAGATGCGGACTAAGCCGTGCGAGCAGACGAGCAACGCCCAGGGGGTTGTCGCGCACGGGCACGACCACCGTAACCGCACCAATCCCGGATACGTTCGTGACGTCGGGATCGGCGAGGTCGAGATCGAGTAGTCGGTCGGCAAGAACTGCCGTGGCACGGGACGTGACCTCGAGGCTCCGGCCGCGCAGCATCCTCCGCGCGCGGGGAGAGATTCGGATGACCCGCGTGCCATCCACCAACGCAGCTCCCACGTCGACGTCGTTGTGCAGCCTGACACGAAACCCGACCGGCAGCGGGCTGCCTGTCGATCTCACTTCGCGGTGGCCAACGGGTGGACTACCAGCATGCCTCGGGCATCTGCGGCACCACGAAGGATCTGATGCACGATCTGGTCGACCATCCTCTCCAGCAGTTGCGACCCACGTTCGGACGAAGCACTGGTGGGATCGCCCAGCACCCCGTTAGGGGACACCGCCGCTACACCGCCGGCCATCATCAGCGGCAGGATCTCTCCGAGCGAACGCGTCTCGCCCCGCTCCGCGCGCTCGAGTCGCACCGAGGTGGGGCGGATGTACAACATCAATGACGTCTCGGTGTATCCCGCGTGCAGGTCGAACCCTTCTGTCGCGCAAGGGGTCCACGCAACGTCGTGCCCTTCGGCGATCATCTGGAACGTCGCCTTGGCAAGCGCGGAGACGTTCCCGCCATGAGCATTGACGAACACGATTCGACCTGCCCACGTGCTCATTGACCGCACCAGCTCGATGACGAAGTGCTGCAAGGCCTCGGAGCCGATCGAGCTGGTCCCCGCGAATTCCTGGTGCTCACCGCTAGAGCCGTACGACACCGGAGGTGCGACGAGCACCTCACCAGGCAGACGGACAGCCACGGCGTCCGCGACGGCTGCTGCGATTGCGGCATCGGTGTCGAGCGGCAGATGCGGACCGTGTTGCTCGATCGAGCCCACCGGGACCAGAACGAGCGGCCGTAAGCCGATCTGCGTCCACGTCGTGTCGGCGAGCTGGGAACGCATGTCAGGCGGTCGCCTTCGACGTCTGGCTCTTGAGCACGGCTGCGGGGCCGATGACCCCGAGTCTCCTCTCGAACCCGCCCGGGATGACCAGCTGGTCGCGATCGAGCTGATCGATCGACGACAGGCCCATCCCTAGCAACGCGGAATCGATGCCACCGCGCAAGATGTCCAAGACGTTGCACACGCCGGTCTCGCCGTTTGCCGCAAGGCCCCACAGGTACGCGCGACCAATCATGACGGCACGCGCACCCATGGCGACCGCCTTGACGACGTCGCTGCCGCGGCGGATACCACCGTCGAGCAACACCTCGATCTGGTCGCCGACAGCATCGGCGACGGCCGGCAGCGTGCGGATGGGCGCGGGGGTGCCGTCGAGGTTGTTGCCGCCGTGGTTGGAGACCGAGATCGCGGCAACGCCGACGTCGACGGCTCGCAGGGCATCATCGACGCGACTCACGCCCTTGAGCATGAACGGCCTGCCGGACAGCTGGTGCCACTGCTCGCGCATCCACGCCACGTCGTCCCATGTGGGAGGCGTGGTCGTCATCCACTCGTAGTAGGCGCCGAAGAACGTCGGGCCCTTCGCTTCGCCAGGCGCCGCAAGGTTCGGCGCAGTGAGGTCGGGCAGGTGGGCGGCGAACGACCTCAACCAGCGGGGCTTTCGGATGACCTGGGGTGCGAACCTGACCGCGGTCCTGAAGTCGACCTTCTCGGGAATCTCGGGGCTGCCCCAGTCCCGTCCCGTCGAGAACGACCAGTCGAGCGTCGCGATCAGACCGACCGCTCCGGCCATGTGGGCGCGCTGCATGCGCTGGATCATGACATCGCGATCGCCGGTCCAGTACATCTGGAAGAACGTCTTGGGCGCGACGGCAGTGACGTCCTCGATCGACTTGCTCGCGAAGTTGCTCAGGCTCATGACCGTGTCGCGCGATGCCGCGGCCCTGGCGACGGCAACCTCACCCTGAGGATGGACGGCCTGGACTCCGGTCGGCGAGATGATGACGGGCAGAGCGATGGCCTGACCCATGACGGTCGTAGACATCGACCGCTCGGCGTGGTGGCCGGCGACGTGCGGGGCGAGGCCGAGCTCCATGAAAGCAGCCTCGTTGTCGGACATCGACTGACCCCGCTCGGAGCCGCCGACCAGCGCACCGTAGACCGACGACGGCAGGCGCTTCTTCGCGCGCCGCTGGGCGACGGCGACGGACTCGAACCAGGCATTCTGCGCCCAGGGATTCTTCAACATCAGTGTGTTCTCGTTCTGCTAGAAGGTGAGCCCGGCCAGCGGGTCCTCGGCGCACGCAGAGACTGGCGGTGCCTGCAGGTCGTCGCGACGGGTGAGCGTCAGCATGATCGGCTGGTTGCGGGTCGGGTTGGCCTTGGAATGGTCCTTGCCCTGCTGTGGCAGGACCCGGCCGCCCGAGGCCAGGGCCGTCTCGCCATAGCCCTGGACGCACTCGGGATCGGGGCCGTCCAGTGGCAGGCCGGTGAAGAACTTCGCCGCCATGCAGCCACCGCGGCAGGCGTCGAAGAACGCACACGTGGTGCACGCCCCGGACGTCTGCGGTGAGCGCAGGTCGTTGAACAGCTCGGACTTCTGCCACACGTTCTCGAAGCCACCGTCGGCCAGCAGGTTGCCGGCCAGGAAGTTGTCGTGGATCGCGAACGGGCAGGCGTACACGTCACCGATCGGATCGATCAGGCACACGACCCTGCCCGCGCCGCACAGGTTGAGACCCGGAAGGGCCCCGCCCCCGTCGGCCACGCCGAACGCCGAGAGGTGGAAGAACGAGTCGCCCGTCAGGACGTCCTCACCATTGGCGACCAGCCAGTCGTACAGCTCGCGCTGCTGCTCCGGGAGCGGATGCAGCTCGTCCCACACGTCGGCGCCGCGGCCGGAAGGTCGCAACCGGGTCAGGCGGAGGGTAGCGCCGTACTGGTCGGCAATGGCCTTGAACTCATCGAGCTGTCCGATGTTCTGCCGGGTGCAGACAACCGAGATCTTGGCGTCCTTGAAACCGGCATCCTGCAGGTTCTTCAGGGCTGTGATCGCGGTGTCGTACGAGCCGGGCCCACGGACGTAGTCGTTGACCTCGGGCGTTGCTCCGTCGAGCGAGATCTGCACGTCCACGTAGTCCGTCGACGCGAGGAAGCGAGCCCGCTCAGGATCGAGGCGCACGCCGTTGGTGGAGAACTTCACACCGACGTCGTGCGAGACCGCATAGTCGAGCAGCTCCCAGAAGTCGGGGCGGATCGTGGGCTCGCCACCGCCGATGTTGACATAGAAGACCTGCATGCGCTGCAGCTCGTCGATGACGGCCTTGCACTGGTCGGTATCCAGCTCACGTGGATCGCGCTTGCCCGAGGACGACAGACAGTGCGCGCACTCCAGGTTGCAGGCGTAGGTCAGCTCCCACGTCAGGCAGATCGGGGCGTCCAGACCGAGCTCGAACTGCTCGATCAGCGAGCCGCCCTCAGGACGGGCGACGACGGGACGGGTCTGGAGAATGGTCATGCGACACCTTTCTGAACGGTTCTGGCCTGGCCGGTGACGCGTTGGCGGATCATGTCGGTAGCGGCGAGCCCCTGCAGGGCAGCGACATACCCGGGCCACTGAGCCTCGGGCACACCAGTCGCCTCAAGGGCCGACCTGATGTCGGGTTGGCCGGCCAGGGCACGGACGACCTCGACCAGCTTCATGCGCTTGAGGAACGTGAGCTTGCGGTTGCCGAAGTGGTAAGCCATCGCCCCGAAGGGCTCGGGCCGTAGCGCCACTGCGGGCGACAAGTCCCACGGCTCGTTCAGCATGTCGGTGGACATCATCATCGGTTCAGTACACGCCGCACATGCCGTCGATGGAGACCTCTTCGATCAGGTCCGACGCGGACAACTCGGCGTCGTCGGAGACAGCGATGTCGGTGACGGGATCCTGGGCCATGTCTACTCCTGTGGTTAGGGTCACACTGGACTGTGACGTGCGACATACCCTAATGGCACCCTGCGCCAAAATGGAAGGGGGTATGCCACAATGCTAGATTTCGTCCGCCATGACTGTCCCGCGCTCACGAACTCAAGGACGCCCGTCGGTGACCGATCACGCGGCGATTGAGCACGCTGCGTTCCTGCTGTTCGATCGTCAAGGCTTCGACGAGACCACGATGGATCAGATCGCTCACGCCGTTGGGGTCGGACGCCGCACCCTGTTTCGCTACTTCCCGTCCAAGAACGACATTCCCTGGGGACGGTTCGACGAGAGCCTCCAGTTCTTCCGACGTCAGTTCGAGGCGGTGCCGTCCGACACGCCGATCGCCGACGCTGTGCATCGCTGCGTTGTCGCCTTCAACTCGTTCGATGACGCAGTCCTCGACCAGCACCGTTTTCGCATGCGACTCATCTTGAGTACTCCCGCGCTCCAGGCCCACTCGGCGATCAAGTACGAGGCTTGGCGTCGCGTGATCGCTGAGTACGTGTCACATCGCCTGTCACTGCCGCTCGACGGCCAGCTCCCCCGACTGATCGGGCATGTCAGTCTGGCTGTGTCAGTGGCGGCGTACGAGCAGTGGCTCGACGAGCCAAACAGCTCGCTGACAGAGCTGCTCGACCTGGAGCTGGAAAGCCTCAGGTCCTACCTGTGCTGACGCGCCGCTCGCGGCGCGCACGAACAATCACCCTGTGAGCGCGGGGTCGGATCTCGTCCCCGACAGGACCGACGAGCTGCCATGGCCGACGCTTCCGCGATGCCGGGCGTCGGTGTGCCGCGTGCTCAGCCGGTCGACGTGACCTCGCTGGCCTGGATGCCGGCTCGCAGGTTCTCGAATCCTGTCCGACCGAACGCGCGCAACGCGTTCTCGTGGTTGAGGTAGCCGGCGAGCTGGGACAGGTCGACATCCTGCGTCGCGGGGATCGCGAGCAGGATGGGACCCTTCCCGGCGTGCATGTCCTCGACCGCGGCGGACAGGTCCGACGGGTCCGACCAGCGGATCCCGCGCGTGTACCCGAGAGACTCCGCGATGGACGGCACGTGCTGCGTGCCCGTCCCCGGCAGCTCCTGTCCACCGGTGATGCCGTAGGCCCCGTTCTCCATCACGACGTGCAGGAAGTGGGCGGGCTTCTGGCCGCCGATGGTGACCAGGGAGCCGAG
>Ga0247730_1000356_pt1 | contig 36779 bp, 32 predicted proteins | sample UWRJL073202C2_FD_180959 | JGI IMG/M metagenome (GOLD analysis project Ga0247730, IMG submission 180959) | Plant litter microbial communities from Arlington Agricultural Research Station in Wisconsin, United States - UWRJ-L073-202C-2 | ecosystem: Environmental > Terrestrial > Plant litter >... | reverse complement strand
AGACGCCGGTGCGGCCGTCCTGCTCCTTGTCGGTGATCCAGAGCTGGTCGCCCGTCGGCGCGAAGACGCCGTCGATCGTGACGGGCCGGTGGTTGAGCGTCGACGTGAACGGCTCGTCGGGGGTCCACAGGTCCGTCAGCGCGACCCGCGGCACGGACCGCTTGTCGGCCTGCTCGTCGTGCTGGCGCGAGTCGTAGACGCCGGCCTGCCACAGCCCCATGAGGACGCACGCCACCAGCGCCACGACGGCGACCGCGTGCAGGCCGACCAGGCCCGGCGTCAGCCAGGCTCGGAGCGGGGGGCGTGGGCTCACGGCATCACTTCGTGAACGGGGTGACGTCCGGGTACAGCGGGAAGCGCTCGGCCAGCACCGTCACCCGCTTGCGCAGGCCTTCGAGGTCGACCTCGCCGGGCTGCAGCGCCGCGGCGATGATCTCGGCGACCTCGGTGAACTCCTCGGCCGCGAAGCCGCGGGTCGCCAGCGCCGGCGTGCCGATGCGCAGACCCGACGTCACCATGGGCGGACGCGGGTCGTTGGGGACGGCGTTGCGGTTGACCGTGATGCCGGCCTCGTGGAGCCGGTCCTCGGCCTGCTGGCCGTCGAGCTCGGAGTCGCGCAGGTCGACCAGCACCAGGTGCACGTCGGTGCCGCCGCTCAGGACCTTGACGCCCGCGGCCGTCATGTCGTCGGCGAGCAGGCGCGTCGCCAGGATCTGGGCACCCTCGATGGTGCGCTGCTGGCGCTCCGTGAAGGCCGGCTCGAGAGCCATCTTGAACGCGACGGCCTTGGCCGCGATGACGTGCTCGAGCGGTCCGCCCTGCTGGCCGGGGAACACCGCCGACCGCATCTTCTTGGCGACGTCCTCGTCGTTGGTGAGGATCGCGCCGCCGCGCGGGCCGCCGAGCGTCTTGTGCGTCGTCGTGGTGACGATGTGCGCGTGGGGGAGCGGGCTGGGGTGCAGCCCTGCGGCCACCAGGCCCGCGAAGTGCGCCATGTCGACCCACAGCTTGGCGCCGACCTCGTCGGCGATCTCGCGGAACAGCGCGAAGTCGAGCTGACGCGGGTACGCCGACCAGCCGGCGATGATGACCGTCGGGCGGTGCTCCTGGGCCAGCGACCGGACCTCGTCCATGTCGACCAGGCCCGTCTCGGGGACCACGTGGTAGGCGACCGGCCGGTAGAGCTTGCCGGAGAAGTTGAGCTTCATGCCGTGCGTCAGGTGGCCACCGTTGGCCAGGTCGAGGCCGAGGATCGTGTCGCCGACCGTCGCGATGGCGTGCAGGGCCGCGGCGTTGGCCGTCGCACCCGAGTGCGGCTGGACGTTGGCGTAGCCCGCGTCGAACAGCTGCTTGAGCCGGTCGATCGCGATGGTCTCGACCTGGTCGACGAACTCGCAGCCGCCGTAGTAGCGCTTGCCGGGGTAGCCCTCGGCGTACTTGTTGGTCAGCACGCTGCCCTGCGCCTCGAGGGCCGCGACGGGGGCGAAGTTCTCCGACGCGATCATCTCGAGCGTCGACTGCTGCCGATGCAGCTCGGCATCGAGAAGTGCTGCGATGTCGGGGTCGAACTCGGACAGGTGCTGATCGTGGCTCATGCCCCCAGCGTAACGGTCGGGGCGCGCGGGTCGTCGATCGATGTCGCGCCGGCCTCAGTGGTCGCGCGCGGCCATTCCGTCGTGACGGGTCACCAGCACCGCGGCCTGCGTGCGCCGCTCGAGCCCGAGCTTCGACAACAGCTGCGTCACGTAGTTCTTGACCGTCTTCTCGGCCAGGAACATCTCGGTGGCGATCTGCCGGTTGGTCAGCCCCTCGCCGATCAGCGTCAGGATGCGTCGCTCCTGCTTGGTCAGCGACGCCAGCGGGTCGTCGGCGGGCTGCCCCTCGCGGATGCGGCGCAGGACCCGCTGCGTCACGGCAGGGTCCAGCAGCGACTGGCCGTTCGCGACGCGGCGCACGGCGTCGACCAGGTCGGTGCCGCGGACCTGCTTGAGCACGTAGCCCGCCGCGCCGGCCATGATCGCCGCGAACAGGGCGTCGTCGTCGTCGTACGACGTCAGGATGATGACCGCGATCGACGGATCGGCCGACCGGATGTCGCGGCACACCTCGATGCCGGAGCCGTCGGGCAGTCGTGCGTCGAGGACAGCGACGTCCGGCTTGATCGTCGGGATGCGGGACGCGGCGTCCTGGGCGAGGCCGGACTCACCGACGACCTGGATGTCGTCCTCCTGCTCGAGCAGGTCCTTCAGCCCCCGTCGGACGACCTCGTGGTCGTCCAGCAGGAACAGCCGGATGGGTGAGTCGCTCATGGGGATCTCCTCGGTACGGTCCAGGTGACGGCAGTGCCTCTGCCTGGTTCGCTGCTCACGGTGCAGGTGCCGCCGAGCAGCTCGGCGCGTTCGCGGATGTTGCGCAGGCCGTTGCCGGACGTTCCCGACCCCAGCCCCGAACCATCGTCCTCGACCAGCAGGCAGATGTCGTGTGCGACGTCCAGATGTACAGAGACCCGACCGGCCTTGGCATGACGCACGATGTTCGACAAAGTCTCACGCAGCACCGCGAGCAGCTGCTCGCGGACGTCGTCGGCGACCACGCTGTCGACCGGCCCGGTCAGCCGCACCTCGGGCTTGAAGCCCAGCAGCTTGGACGCGTCGTGGAGGACGTGGTCGAGCTCGGCCCGCAGGTCCTCGGAGTCGGCCGGCGAGCTGAGCGCGAAGATCGTGCGACGGATGTCCTTGATGGTCTGGTCGATGTCGTCGATCGCGGACGACAGCCGCTCCACGGCCGCGGTGGAGTCGATGAGCTTCGTGGTGTTGTCGAGCATCAGGCCGATGCCGAACAGCCGCTGGATCACCAGGTCGTGCAGGTCGCGCCCGATGCGGTCGCGGTCCTCGAAGACGGCGAGGCGGGCCTGGTCCTCCTGCGCCCGGGCCACCTGCAGCACCAGGGCGGCCTGGTCCGCGAAGCCCTGCGGGACGACGGGGTCCAGCTCCCACCGGTCGGTCTGGTGACCCTTGAGCCAGCCCACGATCAGCGCGCCGGTCCGCTCCGATCCGCGCAGCGGCAGCACCATCAGCGAGCCGAGGTCGGGCCACGCCGGGGTCTTGTGCTGCTGGTAGCGCGGATCGAGGTCGGTGTCGGGCACGACGATCGTCTGGTCGAGCCGGGCGGCGTCGGCGATGAGGCTGGGTCCGGTCGCGATGACCTCGCCCAGGATGCCCTCGGCGGGGCTGCCCGACACGGCCTCGACGACGAGGGCGTCGCCGTCGCGCGGCATGACGAGCGCGACGAAGTCGGCGGCCGCGACGGTGCGGGCGCGGTCGGCCACGAGCTGGAGGGCGGTGTCGCGCGAGATGGGCGAGAGCAGCGACGTGGTGATCTCGGCGGCGGCCTCGAGCCAGAGGCGCTGCCGCTCGCCGTTCTCGTGCAGGCGGGCGTTCTCGATGACGACGCCGGCAGCGGTCGCCACCGCCATCGCGACCTCCTCGTCCTCGCGGCTGAAGCCACGTCCGGACCGCTTGCCGATCAGGTAGAGGTTGCCGAACCGGAAGTCGTGGATCGTGATCGGCACGCCGATGAAGGCGCTGGTGTCCTTCTTGCCGGCGGCGCCGCGCTCGATGCGCGGATCGGGGCGCTCGAGCAGCTCCACGAGCAGCTGACGGCCGGGGTGCTGGTGGTCGACGACGCCGTCGATGCCGTAGGCCGCGAAGGTGCCGATGCGTCGGTCGGACCGACGGTCGAGGACGTCGAGGAAGCCGCTCTCGGCGTCGACCAGGTCGCCGGCCTGTCGCAGGATGCGGTCGAGAAGGCCGTCGAGCGCCAGGTCGGCTGACATCGCCGCGACGGCCTCGAGCACACCACGCAGTCGTTCGGACGCCACTTTGGCACTCCCCGCCATGAACACCCTCCCTGATTACCAGCCTACGGACTGCGGGACCGGCGGTCTCGATTTTCCCGACCTTCGCCGGACATCTGCGGGACGTAGGTCCCTGCCACGACCCACATTCCACCCGTCATGCTGGGACCACGAGCACGTCGTCGTGCCATGGGCCGCCCCCGGGCCCGGCTCGTCAGCGGATCTCCCTCCGCCCGAGCCCCAGATCAGATCGCCTCTCCCGGCCTCCTCTGACTGGACGACGCGAGCTCGGACTGGACGCTTCGGCGGTCCCAGGTCACGGCCCCCGACGGCGCTCCCCGCCACGGGGGCCTTCGACGTCCTGGTCGACCCCGGCCCCTGCCGCCCGTCACCAAACTGCAATCTTTCGCATCGGCACCGCCCGCATCGTCGCGTGTAGCGTGCGGAAAGGCTCGTCCATCATGTGGACATTCCGCTGCCGCACGCACCTCATCACCGTCCTCGTGCGGCTCGACTTCATAGGAGAGCAATGAGAATCTTCCGTCGGGGAACCGCGATCATCGCGGTGTCCGCCCTGGCCGGGGTCGCCCTCGCGGCCTGCGGCGCAGGCAACAACAGCGGCGACGACGCCGGATCCGGGATCATCGTCGGCACCACCGACAAGGTCGTCTCGATCGATCCCGCCGGCTCGTACGACAACGGCTCGTCCACGGTCCAGACGCAGGTCTTCCAGTACCTCCTCAACTTCCCGGCCGGCAGCACCGATCTCACGCCCGACGCCGCGTCGGCGTGCGACTTCGACACGCCGACCACGTACGTCTGCACGATGAAGCCGGGCCTGACGTTCGCCAACGGCCACGAGCTCACGGCGTCCGACGTCGCGTTCTCGTTCAACCGGGTCGTCGCGATCAACGACCCGAACGGCCCCGCCTCCCTGCTGGGCGCGATGAAGAGCGTCGAGGCCACGGACGACTCCACCGTCACGTTCACGCTCAACGCCCCGAACGACCAGACGTTCCCCCAGATCCTCGTGACGTCGGCCGGTCCGATCGTCGACGAGGAGTCCTTCCCGGCCGACGCGGTCCTGGACGACGCCGCCGCGGTCGAGGCGGGCGGCTTCTCCGGCCCGTACACGATCGGCAAGTACGAGAAGAACCAGGTCGCCGAGTTCACGGCCAACCCCGACTACGACGGCACGTACGGCAAGCCCACGACCAAGACCGTGACGATGAAGTACTACGCCAAGGCCGAGAACCTCAAGCTCGACATCAAGAACAAGGAGATCGACGTCGCGTTCCGCTCGCTGACGCCGACCGACATCGCCGACCTGGAGAAGACCGACGGGCTCACGGTGAACACCGGCGCTGGCGGCGAGCTGCGCTACATCACGTTCAACCTCGAGACGATGCCGGGCGACGACAAGGACCAGAAGCTCGCGATCCGCAAGGCCATCGCCTCCTCGGTGGACCGCGCCGACCTGTCGACGCAGGTCTATAAGGACACCTTCACCCCGGCGTACTCGATGGTCCCGGACGGCCAGGCCGGCGCCACCGAGGCGTTCAAGGAGGCCTACGGCGACGCGCCCGACGCCGACGCGGCCAAGAAGTTCCTCGACGACGCGGGCGTCGCGACGCCCGTCAACGTCAAGCTGCAGTACAACCCCGACCACTACGGCTCCAGCTCCGACCAGGAGTACAACGCCGTCAAGCGCCAGCTCGAGGCGACGGGGCTGTTCACGATCGACCTGCAGTCGACCGAGTGGGTCACGTACTCCGAGGAGTACAACGCCGATGCGTACCCGGTCTTCCAGCTCGGCTGGTTCCCGGACTTCCCGGACGCCGACAACTACCTGTCGCCGTTCCTGAGCCCGTACGACAAGGAGAAGAGCGGCAACTTCACGAACTCGCACTACAACGATCTCGACACCGAGTTCGCCGACCCGGAGATGACCGCTCTGCTCGACAGCGAGCGCACCGACGGCGACAAGGCGTCCCGTGAGGCCACGCTGAAGCAGATCCAGGACCGCATCGCGGACCAGGTGCCGTACCTGCCGCTGCTGACCGGCTCGCAGGTCGCGGTCGGCGTCGACGGCGTCAAGGGACTCGACGAGACGCTCGACGCGTCGTTCAAGTTCCGGTTCACCTCGCTGTCGAAGTGATCCCTGAGGAGGGGCGGACCCGATCGGGTCCGCCCCTCCTCGGCATGTGCCACCCCGCGCCCTCCCGGAGGAAGACATGACCACCGCCGACGTCCTCGCACCGCTCGACCCGCCCAGCACGCCACCACCCGCGCGCCGGCGGGGCGGCGTCCCGCCGCTCGCCCGCTACCTGCTGGTGCGGCTCGCCCTCCTGATCCCGATGATGTGGGTCCTGGTCACGATGGTGTTCATCCTGATGCGCGTCATCGGCGACCCCATCCAGGCAGCCCTCGGCGGCCGCCTCACGGCCGAGCAGATCGCCCAGCGCAAGGCCGACGCCGGCCTGGACCGCCCCATCCTGACGCAGTACTGGGAGTACCTCTCGGGGCTGTTCCGGGGCGACTTCGGCACGACCCTCACCGACAACCGCAAGGTCTCGGACATCCTGGTGGTCAACGGCGCCGCGACGCTCGAGCTGGCGTTCTGGTCGTTGCTCGTGGCCTTCGCCGTCGGCGTCCCGCTGGGCCGGATCGCGGCCCGCTACCGCGACCGCCTGCCCGACATCCTGCTGCGGCTGTTCTCGATCCTCGTGTATGCGGCACCCGTCTTCTTCGTGGGCCTGTTGCTCAAGCTGGCGTTCACCCCGTTCGGCTGGCCGTCGTCCGGCCGGGCCAGCATCGCCACCGAGCTGACGCTGCAGGACGTCCACCCGCACACCAACATCATGATCGTCGACGCCATCTTGTGGGGTGACCCGGCGCTGATCGGCGACGTGCTCAAGCACGCGATGCTGCCCGCCATCGCGCTCGGGCTGCTGACCGGCGGCGTGTTCCTGCGGCTCGTGCGGGTCAACCTGCTGCAGACGTTGCGGATGGACTACGTCACCGCGGCCCGGGCCCGTGGCGTCTCGGAGCGTCGGGTCATGAACAAGCACGCCTTCCGCAACGCGCTGGTGCCGGTCGTCACCGTCATGGGCATGCAGGTCGCCCTGCTGCTCGGCGGCGCGATCCTCACCGAGACGACGTTCGAGTGGAAGGGCCTGGGCTACCAGCTGTCGGAGTACCTGATCAAGCGTGACTTCCTGGCGGTGCAGGGCATCGTGACCCTGATCGCCCTGATCGTGGGGGCCATGAGCTTCCTGATCGACGTCATCATCGCGTTCGTCGACCCCCGAGTGAGGTTCTGACATGGCACGGTTCGTCCCCGGCGTCGTCCGCCAGTCGCACGGCCTGCAGCGGTTCATGCTGCTGCTGGGCTTCGCGCTCGTCCTGCTGTTCCTCGTCGTCGCGATCTTCGCCCCGTGGATCGCCCCGTACGACTTCAACGCCGACCGCGCCGACGGCGTCGTCTTCGGCACCCAGCAGGGCCCGTCCGCCGAGCACTGGTTCGGCACCTCGGTCGGCGGCACCGACGTGCTGTCGCGCGTCGTGTACGGGGCCCGCACCGCCGTCGAGGTCATCGTCCTGGCCGTCGTGCTGTCGGGCCTGATCGGCGTCCCGCTGGGACTCGTCTCGGGCTACCTCGGCGGCTGGCTCGACCGGGTGCTGGTGCTCGTCATGGACGCGCTCTACGCGTTCCCGTCGCTGCTGCTCGCGATCGTCGTGTCGATCGTGCTGTCGGGCGGCAACAGCGGCGCGTTCGGCGGCATCGTCGCGGCGGCGGTGTCGATCACGGTGGTGTTCGTGCCGCAGTACTTCCGCGTCATCCGCAACGCGACGCTGTCGGTCAAGGCCGAGCCCTACGTCGACGCGGCCAAGGTCGTGGGCGTGCGGACGCCGCGCATCCTGCGCAAGCACGTGTTCTCCAACGTGTCGTCGTCGCTGCCCGTCATCGGGACGCTCAACGCCTCCGAGGCCATCTTGACCCTCGCCGGCCTCGGCTTCCTGGGCTTCGGCATCGAGCCGTCGGCCGCGGCCGAGTGGGGGTACGACCTCAACAAGGCGCTGCCCGACGCGTCGTCCGGCATCTGGTGGACCGGCGTGTTCCCGGGCCTGGCGATCGTCCTGATCGTGCTGGGCGCGACGCTCGTCGGCGAGAGCCTCAACGACATCCTGAACCCCCTGCTGCGCACGCGCGGTGCCGACACCAGCGAGGCCGACCAGGCCGAGATCGAGCAGGAGTTCAACGAGCTCGGGACCGCGGAGGACGTCGAGCCCGCCGCAGCGCCGACCACCGCGACCGGTCCCACGAGCCGGGAGCCCCAGCGCGTCGCGGCACTCTCGCTGACCGACCTGGCCGTCACGTTCCGCACCGACGCCGGTCAGGTCCGCGCCGTCAACGGCATCAGCTTCGACGTGGCGCCCGGCGAGGTCGTGGCGGTCGTGGGCGAGTCCGGATCGGGCAAGTCGGTCAGCTCTCGGGCCGTGCTGGGCCTGCTGCCGGCGACGGCCGACGTCTCCGGCTCGGCCCGCCTCGGTGACCGTGAGCTGCTGGGCATGTCCGCCGGTGCGCTGCGGCCCATCCGCGGCGACCAGGTCTCGATGGTCTTCCAGGAGCCGGCCACGGCGCTGAACCCCGTCTACACGGTCGGCTGGCAGATCGTCGAGGGCCTCCAGGCCCATCAGAAGATCTCCAAGAAGGCGGCCCGGGCGCGCGCCGTCGAGCTGCTCGACCTCGTGGGGATGCCCGATCCGGAGCAACGGGTCGACTACTACCCGCACCAGCTGTCGGGCGGCCAGAAGCAGCGCGTCGTCATCGCGATGGCGATCGCGTGCGATCCCGACGTCATCATCGCCGACGAGCCGACGACGGCCCTCGACGTCACGGTGCAGGCCGCGATCCTGGAGCTGCTGCTGTCGCTGCGCGACCGGCTGGGCACCGCGATCGTCCTCATCACCCACAACATGGGCGTCGTCGCCGACATGGCCGACCGGGTCGTCGTGATGTACCGCGGCACGATCGTCGAGCAGGCGCCGGCACGGCAGCTGTTCGCCGCGCCCGCCCACCCGTACACCCGGGCGCTGCTCGACGCCGTGCCCCACCTGGGCCACGCCGACGGTCCAGGCCTGGTCGACGACAACGAGCTCGTCCTGAAGGTCGAGGACCTGGTCGTGGAGTTCCCGGGCCGACTCGGCCAGCCCGCGTTCCGCGCGGTCGACCACGTGTCGCTCGAGGTCCGCAAGGGCGAGGTGCTGGGGCTGGTCGGGGAGTCCGGCTCCGGGAAGTCGACGATCGGACGCACGACGGTCGGTCTGCAGCAGCCGACGTCCGGCACGATCCACGTCTCGGGCAACCAGGTCTCCGGCCTCAACGACCGCCAGCTGAGGCCGCTGCGCTCACGGTTCGGCTTCGTCTTCCAGGACCCGGCGTCGTCGCTGAACCCGCGGATGTCGATCGGCCAGTGCATCGCCGAGCCGCTCCACGTGCAGACCGACATGACCCAGTCGCAGATCGACGCCAAGGTCGCGTCCCTGCTCGACAGCGTCGAGCTGGGCGGCGGCTACGCCGAGCGGTTCCCCCACGAGCTGTCCGGCGGGCAGCGCCAGCGGGTCAGCCTGGCCCGGGCGCTGTCGCTCGACCCGGACCTGCTGATCGCCGACGAGCCCACCTCGGCGCTCGACGTCTCCGTGCAGGCCCGGGTGCTGGAGCTGTTCACCGAGCTGCAGCAGCGGCTGCAGTTCGCGTGCCTGTTCATCAGCCACGACCTGGCCGTCGTCGACACGCTGGCCAACCGGGTCGCCGTCATGCAGAACGGCCGGCTCGTCGAGGTCGGTCCGCGCGACCAGGTGCTCGGCCACCCGCGGGAGGAGTACACGCAGCGACTCATCGCCGCGGTGCCCGTCCCCGATCCCGAGGAGCAGGCCCGTCGCCGCGCCGAGCGCGGCACGATGCTGACGAACCTGAGCTGACCCCCGACCACGATCCGGCCGCTGGGCAACCGTTCGTCGCGCGCCCGGTCGTCGAGACGGTTCCTGGAAGGCCGAATCGTGGTCGCTGGCGCAGACTGGGGGGATGGGTCCTCTGGAGAACGTCCGCGGTCGGGTCGGCGGGGCCATCTTCGCCCGGGTCGCCGGCGACGAGGGACCCGCGCGACGCGACCGCATCCACCTGGCCGAGGGCCCGCGCCGGTTCGGGCCCGACGCGGCGATCCAGCGCGTCCACTCCGACGCGTCGATGTTCGTCGGCGGCATGCGGGCGCTGCTCCTGCAGTCGCTGCACCCGTTGGCGATGGCAGCGGTCGACCAGCACTCGGGCTACCGGGGCGATCCGTGGGGACGCCTGCAGCGCACCAGCACGTTCCTGGCCGAGACGACGTTCGGCACGATCGAGGACGCCGACCGCGCCATCGCGATCGTGCGCCGCGTGCACGGCCACATCACGGGCGTCGCGCCGGACGGTCGGCCGTACGCCGCCTCCGACCCGCACCTGCTCCGCTGGGTGCACATCGCCGAGATCGACAGCTTCCTGCGCGCCCACGACCGCTACGGCGCTCAGCCCCTGGACGCCCGCGGGCGCGACGCGTACGTCGCCGAGACGGCGCACGTCGCCCGGGCCCTGGGCGCGCGCGACGTCCCCGAGAGCGTGGCCGAGCTCGACGAGCTGATGGCGCTGTACCGGCCCGAGCTGCACGGCACGCCGGCGGCGCGCCAGGCGGCGCGGTTCATCCTGGTGCACCCGCCGGTGCCGCTCGTGCTGCGCGGGCCCTACGGGCTGCTGTCGGCCGCCGCCGTCGCGATGATGCCTCGGTGGACCCGCTTCCCCCTGCGGCTGCCGTGGCTGCCGCTGACCGAGGCGACCGCCGTGCGGACCAGCGGGATCGCCGTCACCGGCGCGATCCGTTGGGCCATGGGCGCCGGGCCGGCCGCCACGGGCTAGGACGTCAGCAGGGCGGGACGCCGCACGCGGAGTGATCCGTCGGCGGGGCGTCCGCGGCGGCGGTGACCAGCAGCCGCTTGAGGACCACGGCGTCGTCGTCGGACAGCGCGCCCAGCACGGCGAGCTCGACCGCGCGGATGCTCTCGGCGGCGGCCGCCAGCACCTTCTCGCCGCTCGCGGTGAGCACGACCTGGCGGGCACGGCGATCGGCCGGATCGGGCCGACGCTCGACCATCCCGGCCTGCTCGAGATCGTCGACCAGGTACGTCATGACGGTGCGGTCGATCCCGAGGCGCTCGGCGATCGTGGCCTGGTTGCCGCACGCGCCCTCCGAGGCGGTCAGCAGGACCTGGAAGCCGCGGGGACCGCCCGGCAGGTCGCTGACGGCCTCGCGCGCGCCCTCGAGATAGCGCCGCAGCAGCGCAGCCAGGGCCTGACCGAGGTCACCGGCCTCCGTCTGCTGCGTCGCTGCGGTCGTCTCGGTCATGGATTCCAGTCTATATCGAGGGCGGAGCATGATGATCGTCACACTCGACGATCATCTGTTGGCCATATGATCTGTGTGCAAGACTATATCGGGTCGCACCCCGCGACCGACGAACAGGAGCATGTGATGAGCACGATCTTCCGGCTGGACTCCAGCATCCGCACCGAGGGCTCGGTCAGCCGCGCCGTCGCCGACACGCTCGAGGCCACGATCATCGAGGCCGAGGGCAGCGACACGACCGTCACCCGTCGCGACCTGGTCCTCGACCCGGTCGCCGCCGACGTCTGGGCGACCTCGGCCTTCGCCGGCTTCGTCCCCGAGGCCGACTGGACGCCTGAGCAGCGCGCCGCCAAGGCCGTCGCCGCCGAGCTGGCCGACGAGCTCGTCGCCGCCGACGTCGTGATCATCGGCGCACCGCTGTACAACTTCAGCATCTCCTCGCAGCTCAAGACGTGGATCGACACCCTGATCACGGATCCGCGGTTCGCTCCGGGCACCGAGACCATCAAGGGCAAGCCCGCCTTCCTCATCGTCGCCCGCGGTGGCGGCTACGGCGAGGGCACCCCGCGCGCCGGCTGGGACCACGGCACCGACTACCTGCGCCGCATCTTCGCCGACGTGTTCGGCCTCGACCTGGACATCATCGAGACCGAGCTGACGCTCGCCGAGGTCACGCCGCAGATGGCCGATCTGGTCGATCTCGCCCGCGAGCAGCTCGCCGAGTCGCACGAGGCCGCCCGCGCCGGCGGACGCTCCGTGACGCTCAAGCTGCGCTCCGCCGCCTGATCCACCCGAGGTGCGCCGGCGACGGTCTGCCACGGTCCGTGGTGGACCGTCACCGTCGCCGGGGGTGTCATCCGTCGCGGACGGGGTACCCGGCCACTTCAGAGCAATCGACTCAGGAGTGGTTCACGGTGAAGAAGCTGACCCTGCTCGTCGCGGCAGCAGCCGGGTACGTCCTCGGCTCGCGCGCCGGACGCGAGCGCTACGAACAGATCAAGACGCAGGCCACCAAGACCTGGAACAACCCCAAGGTCCAGGACGTCGTCGACGACGTGTCGACCCAGGCCAAGCAGGCCGGTGCCGACCTCGGCAGCAAGGTCGGCTCGAAGGTCGCCGAGGCGGCGGTCGACGTCAAGGACAAGGTCGCCGAGAAGGTGTCGTCCTCGAAGGACGACGAGCAGCCCGCGACCGTCGCCCCGGGTCAGGGGACCGCGTGACCGAGCAGCGCACCCCGCCCGCCGAGGCGTCCACCGGACAGCTCATCTCGCAGGCGACCGAGGACATCTCGACGCTGATCCGCGACGAGCTGGCGCTGGCCAAGCAGGACCTGGCCACGACCGGCAAGCGGGTCGGCATCGGTGCCGGCCTGTTCGGTGCGGCCGGCACCCTCGCGCTGTACGGCCTCGGCGCCCTGATCGCGACGATCATCCTCGCGATCGCCGAGGGTCTCGCGCCCTGGATCGCGGCGGGCATCGTCACGGTCGTGCTGTTCGTGGCCGCCGCGGTCGCCGCCCTGGTGGGCAAGAGCAGCATCAGCAAGGCCGGCGACGCCCCCCACGAACGCGTCGAGAGCGTCAAGGCCGACATCGACACCGCGAAGCACGGCACCGACGGAGGCGCGTCATGACGTCCGACCTGGAACGGGAGATCGCCGAGACGCGCGAGCACCTCGGCGAGACCGTCGACGCCCTGGCAGCCAAGCTCGACGTCAAGACCCGGGCGCAGGAGGCCGTCGCCGCGACCGACAAGCGCCCGTTCGCCGCGGGTGCCGTGGCCCTCGTCGGCGTGGCGCTCGCGGTCCTGCTGTGGCCTCGGGGTCGCTGATCACCGTCAGCTGCCGCGGGTGATCCACTCCTGCAGGTGCGGCGCCTCGGCCCCGACCGTGGTGTCGTCGCCGTGCCCGGTGTGCACGACGGTCTCGTCCGGCAGCGTCAGCAACCGCTCGCGGATCGACTCGATGATCGTCGGGAAGTCCGAGTAGGACCGGCCCGTCGCCCCGGGCCCGCCGTTGAACAGCGTGTCGCCGGTGAACACGGCGCCGAGGTCGGGTGCGTACAGCGACGTGCTGCCCGGGGAGTGGCCCGGCGTCGGGATGGCGCGCAACGTCGTGCCGCCGACCTCGAACGTCGCGCCGGAGTGCAGCTCCTGCTCGGGCGGGGTGTCGTGCTCCGCGTCCCACAGCATGCGGTCCTCCGGCGGGAACCAGACCTGAGCCCCCGTCGCCCGGCCCAGCTCCACCGCGGCGTTGATGTGGTCGTTGTGCCCGTGGGTCAGGATGATCGCGAGCACCGTGCGGCCGTCGATCGCGTCGAGGATCGCGTCGGCGTCGTGCGGGGCGTCGATCACGATGACCTCGGCGTCGTCGCCGACCAGCCAGACGTTGTTGTCGACGTCCCAGGTGCCACCGTCGAGCGAGAACTGGCCCGACGTCACGATCTTCTGGATCACGGCCGCCATCAGAACGTCACCACCGATCGCAGGACGTCGCCCGCGTGCATCTTGTCGAAGGCGGCCTCGATGTCGTCGATGCCGATCGTCTCGGTCACGAACGCGTCGAGGTCGAGCCGACCCTGCTGGTAGAGGTCGACCAGCATCGGGAAGTCTCGCGACGGCAGGCAGTCGCCGTACCAGGACGACTTCAGCGACCCGCCGCGTCCGAAGACGTCCAGCAGCGGGATCTCGAGCTGCATCTCCGGGGTCGGCACGCCGACCAGCACGACGGTGCCCGCGAGGTCCCGGCCGTAGAAGGCCTGCTTCCACGTCTCGGGCCGGCCCACGGCATCGATCACGACGTCGGCACCGTGCCCGCCGGTCAGGGCCTGGATGGCCTCCACGACGTCGCCCGCGCCGGCGTTGACGGTGTGGGTGGCGCCCATGCCGCGGGCCCACTCGAGCTTGCGGTCGTCGAGGTCGATCGCGATGATCGTCCCGGCGTTCGCCAGGCGGGCGCCGGCGATGGCCGCCGAGCCGACGCCGCCGCAGCCGATGACCGCGACGGAGTCGCCGCGCTGCACGTGGCCGGTGTTGATCGCGGCGCCGAGGCCCGCCATGACGCCGCAGCCCAGCAGGCCGACGGCCGCCGGCGACGCCGTCGGATCGACCTTGGTGCACTGACCAGCGGCGACGAGCGTCTTGTCGGCGAAGGCGCCGATGCCCAGGGCGGGCGACAGCTCGGTGCCGTCCTCGAGCGTCATCTTCTGGGTCGCGTTGTGGGTGTCGAAGCAGTACCACGGTCGACCCCGCAGGCACGCGCGACAGCTGCCGCACACCGCGCGCCAGTTGAGGACCACGAAGTCTCCCGGCGCGACCTCCGTGACGCCCTCGCCGACCGACTCGACGATCCCGGCGGCCTCGTGACCCAGCAGGAACGGGAACTCGTCGTTGATGCCGCCCTCGCGGTAGTGCAGGTCGGTGTGGCAGACACCGCACGCCGAGATGTCGACGACGGCCTCGCCCGGACCGGGATCGGGGATCACGATGTTCTCCACCGTGACAGGCGCCCCCTTCGAGCGGGCGATGACTCCACGGACGGTCTGCGACATGCGATCTCCTTCGGGTGACGACGGTCACGACGACGCTATCTGCCGGGTCGCTGCGGCACCACAGCGCGGGGCGCTGACTACAGTCGACCTGTGGACGATGACGGGCACCCCGGCGCATGAGCCCTCGGTCCGTCAGCTCCCGACTGTTCCGGCTCGTCCGACGACGCCTCGGGCGGGTCCGGCCCGACTGGCGCTGGTTCGCCGACGTCGGCCGCTCGTTCGTGGTGTCGTTCCTCGCCCTGGCGGTCAGCCTGTGGCTGCTGCCCGGCGAGCAGGTCACCCGTGGCTCGGAGTCCGTCGCGACCCTTGCCCTGGTCGTGCTCGCGGTCGGTGCCCTGCTGCGGCCGGCCCTGACCCGGCTCACGGTGCTGACCGGCACCTTCGGCCTGCTGGTGGCCGGTCTGCTCGCCCAGGTCCTGGTGCTCGGCATCGCGCTGGCGCTCGTGCCCACCGTCGAGCGGTTCTCGGTCGGAGAGATCTTCGTGGCGTCGTGGGCCGCCGCCGTCGTGGCCGCCGGGGTCAACTGGTTGTTCGACGCCAGCAGCGACGAGGCCTACTTCGGCCAGGTGCTGGGCCAGGCGGTGCGCATCGCCCACCGTCACGGGACGGCCGGGCCGGGCCTCCTCGTCGTCCAGCTCGACGGGGTCAGCGAGCCGCTGATGCGCCAGGCCATCACCGGCGGCGCGATGCCGGCGGTGTCGCAGTGGCTGCGTGACGGCACGCACCGCCTCCGTCGCTGGCACACCGGTCTGCCCGCCACGACCCCCGCGGGCCAGGCCGTGCTCCTGCACGGCGACGTCACGTCCGTGCCGTCGTTCCGCTGGTACGACAAGGAGCGCGGCCGGCTCGTCGTCACCAGCCAGACGTCCGACGCCGCAGAGGTCGAGGACGGCTTCAGCAACGGGCGCGGCCTGCTGGCCCACGGGGGCGTCAGCGTGTCCAACCTGTTCTCCGGCGACGCGCCGCTGCGGCTGCTGACGATGAGCGACGCGCACCTGCCGTCGTCCGACCGCGGCGCCGCCTCGTTCGCGGTGGCGCGCACGGGCTTCGTCCGGTCGATCATCCTGTTCGTCGGGCAGATGCTCACCGAGTGGCACCAGGGCCGGCGGCAGCGCCGGCGCGACGTCCAGCCGCGCGTGCGGCGCGGCGGCGTCTTCGTGCTCCTGCGGGGGCTGACGACCGTCGTGCTCCGCGACCTGAACGTCTCGATCGTGTCCGAGCACATGGCCCGGGGCGCACCGGTCATCTTCGTGGACTTCGTCGACTACGACGAGGTCGCGCACCACGCGGGGCCGAGCCGCCCGGAGTCGATGCGCACCCTGGAGAGCCTCGATCGCGTGCTCCAGTTCTTCGACGAGCTGTCGGCCGAGGTGCGGCGGAGCTATGAGCTCGTCATCGTCTCCGACCACGGACAGGCGCAGGGCATGACGTTCAAGCAGCTCAGCGGGTCGACGCTCGCCGAGACGGTGCAGCAGCTCGCCTCCGCGTCCGTGCTCTCCGGCGACGACGACCGGCCCGTCGAGACCTGGGGACCGGCGAACGTGCTGCTCAGCAGCGCCGTGCGGTCCGAGCGCGTCGTGGGCGCCGCGGCCCGCTCGGTCGTCCGACGGCGCCACACCGACGAGGCCGTGGAGTCCCGGGACGCCCTCGTGGTCGCCGCGTCCGGCAGCCTCGCCCACCTCTACCTGACGGACGTGGAGGGACGAGCGTCGCTCGAGACGATCGAGCAGCTGTTCCCGGGGCTCGTCGACGGGCTCGCGGCGCACCCGCACATCGGCCTGGTGGCGGTGCGGCGGGCGGACGGCGCCCTGCTCGTGACCGACGGCGACGGCTGGCGCGCCATCGTGGACGGCGTCGTGACCCCCGGTGAGGGTCCCGATCCGCTGGCCGTGCTCGGACCGCTCGCGGCCGATGACCTGGTCGGTCTCGACCGGCGGGACCACGTCGGCGACCTGATCCTGCTGGGCCGCTTCGACCGGGCGCTCGGCGAGGTCGTGGCCTTCGAGGAGCTGGTCGGGTCGCACGGCGGGCTGGGCGGCTGGCAGACCGAGGCCCTGCTGATCCATCCCGCGACGTGGACGGTCCCCGACGCGCACCCCCTGACGGGGCTGCAGGTCCACGAGGCGCTGGTCCGGCGCCTGGAGCAGCTCGGTCTGCGGGCGGAGACGACCGCGTGATCGTCGAGCTCGCGGTGACGTGGTGGGGGCACTCGTCGGTGACGGTCGAGCTGGGTGCGACGCGCATCGGCACCGACCCGCTGCTGGTGGACCGGTTCGCGCACCTGCGCCGCCACGGCGTCACCCCCGCACCCGCGGCCGCCGACCTGGACCTCGTGCTGATCTCGCACCTGCACGGCGACCACCTGCACGTGCCGTCGCTGCGGCGCGTCGACCCGCGCGCGCCTCTCGTCGTCCCGCGGGGCGCCTCGGCCCTGCTGACGGGGCTCGGCCGGCGCGACGTCATCGAGGTCGCGCCCGGCGACCGGCTGGACGTCGCCGGCGTGACGATCGAGGTGCTCGCGGCGCAGCACGACGATCGCCGCCACCCGCTGTCCCGCCGGCGGGCACCCGCGATCGGCTTCCGGGTCGACGACGGCGTCCGCAGCTTCTGGTACCCCGGCGACACAGGGCGCGACCCCGCCATGGCGGAGGTCGATCCCGTGGATCTGGCGCTCGTGCCGATCGGCGGATGGGGGCCGACGCTCGGCGACGAGCACCTGGGGCCCGAGGACGCGGCGATCGCGGTCGATCTCGTCGGTGCCGCCTACGCCCTGCCGGTGCACCACGGGACGTTCTGGCCCGTCGGGCTCAAGACCGTCCACCGCGCCAACCACCACCGCCTGTTCGTGACGCCGGGCCCGCGCTTCGCCGCGGCCATGCAGGCGTCCCCGGCCTCCGCCCTGCTCCCCGAGCACGGGGTGCGACAGATCCTCGTCTACCGGGACGGCGAGGAGCGATGACCGACGGCCTGGGACCCCTCGCGCTCCTGGCGATCTTCGGCTTCGTCGCCTTCGGATCGATCATCCCCGTCGTCCCGACCGGCGCCGCCGTGAGCGGGGCGGCGGTGCTGGCCCGCTCCGAGCACCCGTGGGAGCTGATCGTCGTCGTGCTCGTCGGGGCCGCGGGAGCCTACGTCGGCGACATCGTCACGTACGGTGCGCTGCGCCTGGCCGGCCAGCCGCTGGCGCACCGCGTCGGCTGGCTGCGCGCCGACGACCCGAACGCGGCGCTGCAGCACCTGCGCCGCGGCATCGAGCAGCACGAGCTGCGCAGCCTGTTGGTCTCGCGACTGGTCCCGGGCGGACGCATCCCGGTGCTGCTGGCCGCTGCGCTCGGCGGTTACCCGTGGCAGCGCTACGTCAGTGCGGCGGTGCTGGCGACGCTGCTGTGGTCGCTGACGTACACCGCGATCGGCGTGGTCGGTGACACGGTCTTCCCCGACGCACAGGCCGCCGTCATCGCCGCCGTCGTGGGGGCCGTGCTCGTGACCCTGCTGGCCCAGGTCGTCCAGCGGGTCCGCCGCCGGGGTCGCTGACCCCGGACGCCACTGAGCGGGTGACCCGGCTGGAGGACCCGGCGCACCCGCTCAGTGGAGACGTGGTCAGAGGATGTAGAGCATCTCCTGGTAGGTCGGCAGCGGCCACAGGTCGTCGGCCACGATCGCCTCGAGGGCGTCCGCCGCCGCGCGCACGGCTGCCATCGCCGGCAGCAGGGACTTCTGTGCGTACGTCGCCTCGGCCATCGCGTCGTCGCCGTGCTCACCCTCGAGCGCGTTGCGCAGGGCGCCGATGCCGACGCGCAGCTCGCCGATGACGCCCGTGATCTCGGTCAGCAGGTCCATGTCCGCCTCGATGCCGGCCGCCGTCAGCGCTGCGACGTTGGCCGCCAGCTCGGTCTGGTAGCGGACACCGGCCGGCAGGATCGACGTCTGACCGATCTCGAGCGTCGACAGCGCCTCGACGTGGATGCTCTGCGTGTAGTGCTCCAGGCCGATCTCGTAGCGGCTGTGGGCCTCCGACTCGTTGAAGATGCCGTAGCGGCCGAACAGCTGCACCGCGGCGGGCGTGATGAGCTCGGGCAGGGCGTCCAGCGTCGTGCGGAGGTTCGGCAGGCCACGCTCGGCCGCCTCGACCTGCCACTCGTCGGAGTAGCCGTTGCCGTTGAACACGACCGAGCCGTGCTCGGTGATGAGCTCGGTCAGCAGCTCCTGCACCGCGGTGTTGAACTCGGTGCCGAGCTCGACGGCCGTCTCCAGCTTCGTCGCGATGTGGTCGAGCGCCTCGGCCATGATGGCGTTGATCGTCGTCATCGGCCCGGCGACCGACTGCATCGAGCCCGGTGCGCGGAACTCGAAGCGGTTGCCGGTGAACGCGAACGGGCTGGTGCGGTTGCGGTCGCCAGGATCGGTCGGCAGGACCGGCAGCGTGTCGACGCCGATCTGGATCGTGCCCCGGCTCTTGGAGGACGTGGCCGGTCCCTTGGCGAGCTGCTCGAACACGCCGGCGAGCTGGTCGCCGAGGAAGATCGAGATGATCGCCGGCGGGGCCTCGTTGGCGCCGAGGCGGTGGTCGTTGCTCGCCGAGGCGACGGAGGCGCGCAGCAGCCCGCCGTACTGGTGGACCGCGCGGATCACGGCGGCGCAGAACACCAGGAACTGGGCGTTCTCGTGCGGGGTGTCGCCCGGCAGGAGCAGGTTGCCCTCGGTCGCGTTGCCGAGCGAGAAGTTGACGTGCTTGCCCGATCCGTTGACGCCCTCGAACGGCTTCTCGTGGAACAGGCACTCCATGCCGTGCTTGCGGGCGATGGTCTTGAACGTCGTCATGAGCAGCTGCTGGTGATCGGCGCCGACGTTGGCGGCCTCGAACATCGGGGCGATCTCGAACTGGCCGGGGGCGACCTCGTTGTGCCGGGTCTTGGCCGGGATGCCGAGCTTGAACAGCTCACGCTCGGTGTCGGCCATGAAGCCGAGGACGCGCTCGGGGATCGCGCCGAAGTAGTGGTCGTCGAACTCCTGGCCCTTGGGCGGCTTGGCGCCGAACAGCGTCCGTCCCGAGTTCAGCAGATCGGGCCGCGCGACGAAGAAGTGCCGGTCGATCAGGAAGTACTCCTGCTCGGGCCCCAGGTAGGACACGACCGCGGCCGGGTCGTGCCCGAACAGCTTCAGCACGCGCTCGGCGTGGACCGCCATGGCCTGCTGCGCGCGCAGCAGCGGGGTCTTGTGGTCGAGCGCCTCGCCGGTCATCGAGATGAAGACCGTCGGGATGCACAGGGTGTTGCCGTTGGGGTTCTCCAGGATGTACGCGGGGCTCGTCGCGTCCCAGCCGGTGTACCCGCGGGCCTCGAACGTGTTGCGCAGTCCACCGTTGGGGAAGCTCGACGCGTCCGGCTCGCCCTGCACGAGCGTCTTGCCGGCGAACTCGGCCAGGGCCGTGCCGTCACCCACCGGGTCGAAGAAGCCGTCGTGCTTCTCGGCGGTGAAGCCCGTCAGCGGGTAGAACACGTGCGCGTAGTGCGTCGCACCCTTCTCGAGGGCCCAGTCCTTCATGGCCGACGCGACCGAGTCCGCGATCAGCGGGTCGAGGATCTGCGAGTTCTCGATCGTGGCCATGACGGACTTGAAGACCGACTTGGGCAGCCGCTTCTGCATGACGACCTTGCTGAAGACGTTCGAGCCGAAGATCTCGCCCGGCGTCTCGTCGGCGCTGAAGCTGGGGGCCGGCGGCACGTACGCCTCGACGTCGGTGATGGCCTGCAGGCGTACGGGATTAGCGCTCATGTCATCGTTCCTTCTCGGGGGGTGAGGACAGCCCTCCAGCGGCTGCCGCCCCCAGGATGATCCACGCGCGTTACGGGATCGTGTCGCCAGCGATTCCGGGACGGAACCATAGGCTGGGGCCGTGAGCACCCCTGACCGCCCGCTCCAGAGGCTGGGCTTCTTGACGATCGGCCTGTTCGACGAGCACGATCCGGGTCCTGGGCACGAGAGCACCCTGCAGATCATCGAGCTCGGCGAGCGGCTCGGGTTCGACAGCGCCTGGCTGCGACACCGTCACCTGCAGCACGGCATCTCGTCGCCGGTGGCCGTCCTGGCAGCGGCGACGCAGCGCACCCGGCGCATCGAGCTCGGCACGGCCGTCACCCCGCTGGGTCTGGAGAACCCGTTCCGGCTCGCGGAGGACCTGTCGACCGTCGACGTGCTGTCGGGTGGGCGGCTCAACCCCGGTGTCAGCGTCGGGCCCCCGATCCACTTCGACGACATCAAGGCGCACCTGTACCCCGACACCGCCGATCTCGAGGACTTCTCCTACGTCCGGGTCGAGCGGCTGCTGCACGGGCTGCGCGGCGAGCCGGTCAGCACCTTCGAGGGCACGCAGGGCATCGAGACCTTCTCGCGCCGGATCCAGCCTCACGCACCCGGACTGGCCGACCGGGTCTGGTACGGCGGGGCCGGTCTCGCCTCGGTCGAGTGGGCCGCCCGCCAGGGCCTCAACCTGTTGACCAGCAGCGTCATCCGGGTCGAGGCCGAGCTCGTCGGCGACGGCGCAGACTTCGCGCGCATCCAGCGAGCGCAGATCGACCGCTTCCGCTCGCTGCACCCCCGTGGAGCCGCCGCCCGGGTGTCGCAGGGGCTCGTCGTCATCCCGACGGACTCGGCCTCGGCCGACCAGGTCGCGCGGTACGAGCAGTACGCCGCGTCGCGCTTCGCCCGCACGCTGGAGCCGCAGGGTCCCGCCCGGATGTTGTTCGCGCCCGACCTGGTCGGCACGTCCGCCGAGATCGCCGAGCGGCTGCACGCGCACGCCGGCTTCCGCGCCGTCGACGAGGTCGCCTTCGCGCTGCCGTTCACGTTCCGGCACGAGGACTACGTGCAGATCCTCACCGACATGGCCACCGTGCTGGGGCCGCTGCTGGGCTGGCGGTCGACAGCCTGAATCACACGGCTGTCATTCATCCACAGGTCTGTGCACACATGTGGGTATCTCAACTCTGACCTGCGGAAAGACATCCGTGTAACTATCCACAGGTCGGTGCACAGGTGGGGGTAACTGTCCGCGTCGACGGAGACCGAGCGAGACGCTCCACGTGATCACGCGAGAAAGCCCCCTCACGACCCTGGACGAGGGTGGTGAGGGGGCTTCTTCCGTGGGTGGAGCCACGGGGACTCGAACCCCGAACCCCCTGCTTGCAAAGCAGGTGCGCTACCAATTGCGCCATGGCCCCCAGCTGATGTGCAGCGGTCGTGCCGGTCGTCAGACCCGGTCGGTGGCCGCCGCCCACGTGTCGACCGGCTGCTGCTTCGACCGCTTGCCGAGGGCCCAGAACACCCCGGCGGCCGTGAGGCCGAGGGCGATGAACTTCTTCATCTGACCTCCTCGTTGAGTGGGCGTACGAGGACTTGAACCTCGGACCTCTTCCTTATCAGGGAAGCGCTCTAACCAAGCTGAGCTATACGCCCGCAACAGCGATGAACTTTACCGCACCGCCGACGGGGTCCGCACCAGGGGTCGGTTCACTGCTCCTCGGCGAGGGTCACCTCGACCCCGCCCATGAGCTGCGCGGCCAGGTTGTACAGGTGGGCGCCGATCGTCGCGAGGGCCGTCATCAGCACGACGTTGACGGCCGACAGCACCAGCGTGAGGCCCACGACCCGTCCGACACCGAAGTAGTCGGTCACGTTGAAGCTCGAGCTGTCGTCGCTGAGCACCGTCGTGAAGCTGTCGTTGATCTGGTCCCAGACACCGACCACGTCGAGCACGACCCAGAAGATCAGCACGGCGACGACCGCCACGATCATCATCGCGACCGAGATCGCGAACGCGAGCCGGGTCACCGACCACGGCTCGACGTGGGTCAGCCGCAGGCTCGCACGGCGACCCGTGCCCGCGGGAGCGGGCGACACGGTCGCGGCCGGGCTGCGATCGCTCGGTGCGTCCTTGACCGCGGGGATGACGGACGTGGACTCGGGAGATCCCTTGGTGGTGTGGGCGTAGTCGGCCGCCGTGAGCGGACGACCCGTGGGCCCACCCGCGGGCTGGAGCCGACGCTGCTGGTCGGGAGCGCTCTTGGCCTCGGGGGCCGGTGGCGCGGCCTTAGGGGCGGCGGGCCGGGGCCGACCCTTGTCGGTCTGGGTCGAGGACGACGGCGCCGCCGTGGTCGAGGCCGAGGAGTCCTTGGCGCCGCCAGCCGACTTCGCCGCGGGGGCCTTCTTGGCCGGCGCCTTCTTGGCCGGCTTGGGAAGACGAGGGATCGCCTGGGTCGGCGCCGCGTCGCCCGCGCCCGACCCGGGCACGGCCTTCGATCCTTCGGATTCTTCGGTCACTGATCCCTGCCCTCATCGGTCGGCGTCTCGTCGGTCGGCGTCAGCTCGGTCGCCGCTTCGTCCTGGAGGACCTCGGTGTTGCGCGCGATCGTGACCACCCGATCGTCCCCCTTGAACTTCACGAAGCTGACTCCCATCGTGCCACGCCCCGTGGGATTCACACCGGAGACGAGGCTGCGGGTCACCTGACCGCTGGCGGTCACCGAGATGACGTCGTCGGTGTCGACCAGGACCAGGCCGCCCACGAGCTCACCGCGGTTCTCGGTGATCTGCATGGCCTTGATGCCCAGTCCACCACGTCCCTGCAAACGGTACTGATCGATGGGGGTCTTCTTGGCGTAGCCGCCGTCGGTGACCGTGAAGACGAACAGCTCGTCGGCCTCGGGGACCTCGACCTGCTCCAGCGCGTCGGCGGAGCGGCGGATGACCGACAGCGACAGCATCGAGTCGTCGTCGCGGAACTTCATGCCGGTGACGCCGGACGTCGCGCGTCCCATGGGGCGCAGCTGCTCGTCGTCGGCGCGGAACCGGATGGCCTGCGCCTTGCGGGAGATCAGCAGCAGGTCGTCGTCGGGGGTGACGAGCTCGGCACCGATCAGCTCGTCGTCGTCGTCGCGGAAGTTGATCGCGATGACGCCGGCCTGACGCGGGCTGTTGTAGTCCTCGAGCCGGGTCTTCTTGACCAGGCCCTTGCGGGTCGCGAGCACCAGGTACGGCGCCTGCTCGTAGTCGCGGATCGCCAGGACCTGCGCGATCTCCTCGTCGGGCTGGAACGACAGCAGGCCGGCGACGTGCCCGCCCTTGGCGTCGCGCCCGGCCTCGGGCAGCTGGTACGCCTTGGCGCGGTAGACCCGTCCGGCCGTCGTGAAGAACAGGATCCAGTGGTGGCTCGTGGTCGAGAACATGTGGTCGACCATGTCGTCGCCGCGCAGCGCCGCCCCGCGGACGCCCTTGCCGCCGCGGTTCTGGACCCGGTACAGCTCGGTCTTGGTGCGCTTGGCGTAGCCGCCCTTGGTGATCGTGACGACGACCTCCTCGTCGGGGATGAGGTCCTCCATCGACAGGTCGCCGTCGGCCGGGACGATCGGTGAGCGACGCTCGTCGCCGTACTTCTCGACCAGCTCGGCCAGCTCGTCGGACACGATCTGCCGCTGACGCTCGGGCCGGGCCAGGATGTCCTGGTAGTCGGCGATCTCGAGCTCGAGCTTGGCCAGCTCGTCCATGATCTTCTGACGCTCGAGGGCGGCCAGGCGGCGCAGCTGCATCTCGAGGATCGCGTTGGCCTGCAGCTCGTCGATGTCGAGCAGCGCGATGAGCCCCTCGCGGGCCTCATCGACCGTCGGGCTGCGACGGATCAGCGCGATGACGTCGTCGAGCGCGTCGAGCGCCTTGGCCAGACCGCGGTAGATGTGCGCCCGCGCCTCGGCCTCGTCGAGCAGGTACTGGGTGCGGCGCTGGATGACCTCGATCTGGTGCGTGATCCAGTTGCTGATGAAGCCGTCGAGCGTCAGGGTGCGCGGGACGTCGTCGACGATCGCGAGCATGTTGGCGCTGAAGTTCGACTGCAGCTCGGTGTGCTTGTACAGGTTGTTGAGCACGACCCGCGCGACGGCGTCGCGCTTGAGCTTGACCACGAGCCGACGTCCGACGCGCGACGACGACTCGTCGTTGACGTCGGCGATGCCCTGGACCCGGCCGGAGATCGCGAGATCGGCGATCTTCTCGGCCAGGTTGTCGGGGTTGACCTGGTACGGGAGCTCCTTGACGACCAGGCTGAGACCGCCCTTGGGGTCCTCCTCGATCTCGACGATGCCGCGCATCGTGATCGAGCCGCGGCCCGTGCGGTACATGTTCTCGATGCCCTGCGTGCCGACGATCAGGCCGTTGGTCGGGAAGTCGGGACCCTTGATGCGCTCCATGAGCGCCTCGAGCAGCTCCTCCTGCGACGCCTCGGGGTTCGCGAGGGCCCACTGGGCGCCGTCGGCGACCTCGACGAGGTTGTGCGGCGGGATGTTGGTCGCCATGCCGACCGCGATGCCGGCTGATCCGTTGACCAGCAGGTTCGGGAACCGCGCCGGCAGCACGGTCGGCTCCTGCGAGCGGCCGTCGTAGTTGGGGCGGAAGTCGACGGTGTTCTTGTCGATGTCGCGCACCATCTCCATCGCGATGGGCGCCAGCCGGCACTCGGTGTACCGCATCGCGGCGGCACCGTCGTTGCCCGGCGAGCCGAAGTTGCCCTGGCCGGCGATCATCGGCGCCCGCATGACCCACGGCTGGGCGAGCCGGACGAGGGTGTCGTAGATCGCCGTGTCGCCGTGAGGGTGGTACTGGCCCATGACGTCGCCGACGATGCGGCTGCACTTGGAGAAGCCGCGGTCGGGGCGGTAGCCGCCGTCGTACATCGCGTAGAGCACGCGACGGTGGACGGGCTTGAGGCCGTCGCGGACGTCGGGCAGGGCGCGCGACACGATGACGCTCATGGCGTAGTCGATGTACGAGCGCTGCATCTCGACCTGCAGCTCGACCCGGTCGATGCGGTCGTGCTCGGGAGGAGGCGTGGTGTCAGTCATCGTGGGGTCCTGTCACTGGAGGAGGATGAGCGTCGAGGCGCGTGCGTCGAGGCGGTCATCAGATGTCGAGGAAGCGGACGTCTTTGGCGTTGCGCTGGATGAAGGAGCGACGCTGCTCGACGTCCTCGCCCATGAGGATCGTGAACATCTCGTCGGCGAGCGCGCCGTCCTCGAGCGTCACCTGACGGAGCACGCGCTGGGCGGGGTCCATCGTGGTCTCCCACAGCTCTGAGTCGTTCATCTCGCCGAGTCCCTTGTAGCGCTGGACCGGGGCCTCCTTGGGCAGGCGGCGGCCGGCCTCCTTGCCGGCCTCGAGCAGGCCGTCGCGCTCTCCGTCGGAGTAGGCGAGCTCGTGCGGGGCGTTGGTCCACTTGATCTTGTACAGCGGGGGCTGCGCGAGGTAGACGTGGCCCGCGTCGATCAGCGGCTTCATGAACCGGAACAGCAGGGTCAGCAGCAGGGTCGAGATGTGCTGGCCGTCGACGTCGGCGTCGGCCATCAGGACGATCTTGTGATAGCGCAGCTTGGCCATGTCGAAGTCGTCGTGGACCCCCGTGCCGAGCGCCGAGATGATCGCCTGGACCTCGGTGTTCTGCAGGATCTTGTCGATGCGAGCCTTCTCGACGTTGAGGATCTTGCCACGCAGCGGGAGGATCGCCTGCGCGTACGGATCGCGTCCGCCCTTGGCGGAGCCGCCGGCGGAGTTGCCCTCCACGATGAAGATCTCGCACTCCTCGGGGTTGCGCGACTGGCAGTCGGCCAGCTTGCCCGGCAGGCCGCCGCCGCCCATGAGTCCCTTGCGGTTGCGGGCCAGGTCGCGGGCCTTGCGGGCCGCCATGCGCGCGGTCGCCGCGTCGATCGACTTGCGGACGATCGTCTTGCCCTCGGCGGGGTTCTGCTCGAACCAGGCACCGAGCTCGTCGTTGAGGACCGACTGCACGTAGGAGCGGGCCTCGCTGTTGCCGAGCTTGGTCTTGGTCTGGCCCTCGAACTGCGGCTCCTCGAGCTTGATCGAGATGATCGCGGTGAGGCCCTCCCGGATGTCCTCGCCGGAGAGGTTGTCGCTGGCCTTCTTGATCAGGCCCTGGGTCGCGGCGAACTTGTTGACCGTCGCCGTCAGCGCCGACCGGAAGCCCTCCTCGTGCGTGCCGCCCTCGTGCGTGTTGATCGTGTTGGCGAAGGTGTGGACCGACTCGACGAAGCTGTCGTTCCACTGCATCGCGATCTCGAGCGAGAGTCCCTTGGACTCGTCCTCGGACTCGAACGAGATGACCTCGCGGTGGATGGGCGCCTTGCTGCCGACGTTGATGTGCTCGACGTAGTCGACCAGGCCCTTGTCGAAGCGGAAGCGCGCGTCGCGCACGCGATCGTCGCCCTTGGGACCCTCGGCGTCCTCGGAGTCGGCGCGGTCGTCGCGCAGCACGAGCTCGAGGCCCTTGTTGAGGAAGGCCATCTCGCGGAAGCGCTTCTCGAGGGTGTCGTAGCTGTAGTCGACGGTCTCGAAGATGTCGGCGCTGGCGTAGAAGGTCGTGGTGGTGCCGGTCTCGTCGGTGGCCGCACCCTGCTCGAGCGGGCCGTCGGGCTCGCCGTAGGTGAAGGACTGCGTCCAGACGTAGCCATCGCGCTTGACCTCGACGTACAGCTTGGTCGACAGGGCGTTGACGACCGAGACGCCGACGCCGTGCAGGCCGCCGGAGACCTTGTAGCCGCCGCCGCCGAACTTGCCGCCCGCGTGCAGGGAGGTCAGGACCAGCGTGACGGCCGGGATCTTCTCGGTCGGGTGCTCGTCGACGGGGATGCCGCGGCCGTCGTCCTCGACCCGGACGCCGCCGTCGTCCTGCATCACGACCTTGATGTGGGAGGCGTACCCGGCGAGGGCCTCGTCGACCGAGTTGTCGACGACCTCGTAGACGAGGTGGTGGAGTCCACGCTCACCGGTCGATCCGATGTACATGCCAGGTCGCTTGCGCACCGCCTCCAGGCCCTCGAGGACCTGGATGTTGCTGGCGTCGTACGAAGCGGCAGGATCTGGAGTTTGAGTCACCTGTTCAGTATAGAGGGCCATTCTGTGCGTCTGACGACTCAGTCACAGGTGTCGGACGTTCCTTCCGGCCCCTGAGGTGCCCTTGAGAGCCACGTAACGGCACCTTCGGCGAGATCGAAGACCCGGGACCAAGGCCCAGTAGCCGCGCGGAGCCGCGCGTCCGTCCCGTGGCCTCGAACGCGTTCCACGAGACCGCTTGTCACGTGGATCGGTCGGGCATCGTGGTGTGATGACCATCATGACGGCTCGCCGCGACACCACCGCGTCAGCGGTCACGGCTGGGCTGACCGGCGTGCTGACGCTCGTCGTACTGGTGCGGATCGCCCTCGGGTCCCGGCGCGGACAGGAGTGGGACGAGTCGGCCATGAACACCGTCACGGGTGGCCGCGACGCCCGTCTGGCGGTGCTCAGCGTGCTCGGCTACGTCGGCATCGGCGCGATCGTCGCCGTCGCCGTCGGGTGCGCCGTCGTCGCCGTGCTCCGCGGCCGGATCGTGCTCGCGGTGGGCGCCGTCGTCGTGATCGCGGGATCCAACGTGACGACCCAGCTGCTCAAGCACAGCGTGCTCGACCGGCCTGACGTCGGTCTGGGCACGCTGAACAGCCTGCCCAGCGGGCACACCACGGTCGTGGCCAGCGCGGTCGGTGCGTCCCTGCTCGTCGCGCCGCGGGTCTGGAAGCCGCTCATCGCCCTCGCCGGCGGGTTCGCGACGACGCTGACCGGCGCCTCGACGATCGTCGCCGGCTGGCACCGGCCCTCCGACGTCGTCGCGGCCCTGGCGGTGTGCCTGGTCTGGACGGCGGGCGTCGCCCTGCTCCTGCGCGGTCCCGCGGTCCCGGTGGCGGGCACCGTGGCCGGTGTCGTCGTGGGCTGCATCGGGGCGTTGCTGTTCCTCGTCGCGGTGGGTGTCCGCCCGGTGCTGGGCTGGGACGGCTTCGTCCAGAGCGGCCTCGTCCTGGGAGCCGTCACGGCAGCGACAGCCGCCTTCGTGGTGGCCGCCGCCGCCGTCAGCCCGGCCGAGTGAGTGACGCCGTCAGCAGTTCCACGTGAAACACGGATCGAGCGCCACCATCGGCCGAGCGAGCGCAGCGAGCGAGGCGTGACGCCCGGGCGAAGCCCGGCCGCCGTTGGGGGCACCTCCCGCGAGCGCCAGCGAGTGGGGGGCGGACGAACGGCTGTGGCGGCGAGGGACGAGCCGCGCGTCTCAGCCGTAGGTGTCGCGGGGGCCTCGCGCTCCGCGGATGGATCTCGGGCCGCTCTTCCAGGACGGGGCCTGCGGTCCCCGCACGTCCAGACGGGTCACGGTCCCGTCACCGAGCGCCTCGTTGAGCTTGGCCACGATCCGCGCCGCCAGCAGCTTGAGCTGCGTGGCCCAGGCCGTCGAGCTGGCGCGGACGTGGACGATCGAGTCCTCGAAGCCCTCGATCTCGGCGTGCTGGGCGACCTCGGGCCCGACGATGCGGGCCCAGTCGGTGAAGATCCGCTGGTCGTCGAGCTTCTCGGCCCAGCCCTGGTTGCGGACGACCTCGCCGAGCAGGTCCGAGATGGTGCTGGGGTCCTCGTTCTTGCCGCGCGCCGGTCGGACGGGTCGGCTGCGCTTGCGTGGTCCGGGTCCTGCCGGTGCGCCCTTGCCCCGGTAGGAGTTGGCGATCTGCCGGGCCAGGTCGAGGGGGTCGTCGTCACTCACGGGTGACCTCGCCGGCCGCCACCCGGAAGCGGTGCCCCTTCAGGGCGTCGGGCACGTCGTCGGCCACGGCGGCGGTGACCAGCACCTGCTCGGCATCGCCGACGAGGTCGGCGAGCTGCTCGCGGCGTCCCTGGTCGAGCTCGGCGAACACGTCGTCCAGGATCAGCACCGGATCGTCGTCGTCCTCGCGGAGCAGCTCGAACGAGGCGAGCTTGAGCGCGAGCGCGAACGACCACGACTCGCCGTGGCTCGCGTACCCCTTGGCCGGGAGCTCGCCGATCGTCAGGACCACGTCGTCGCGGTGCGGGCCCACGAGGCTGATGCCGCGATCGATCTCGTCACCACGGCGGTGCGCCAGCTCCTCCAGGATGAGGCCCTCGATCGTCGCCTGGTCGCGCAGCGCCGGATCGAGCCCGACGGACGGCTTGTAGACCGCCGTCACGGTGCGTCGGTCCGGAGCCGACGCCGCGGCGACGCGTTGGTAGGCGTCGACGAGGTGGGGCGCGAGGGCGTCGAGCAGCAGCAGCCGCGACGCCACGAGCTCGGCGCCGGTACGGGCCAGGTTCTCGTCCCAGATGTCGAGGGTCGCGATCTCGACGTTGCGGCGTCCGCGCGCCGACTTGAGCAGGGTGTTGCGCTGCTTCAGCACCCGGTCGAAGTCCGCCTTGACACCCGCCAGCCGGGGCGTGCGCAGCACGAGCAGCGAGTCGAGGAACTTGCGACGGTCGGAGGGGTCGCCCTTGACGAGCGCGAGGTCCTCCGGCGAGAAGATCACCGTGCGGAGCACGCCGATCAGGTCACGGGTGCGAGGCAGGGCCCCGCGGTTGATCCGGGCCCGGTTGGCGCGGCCCGGGGTGATCTCCAGCTCGAGCAGCGCGGTGCGGTCGCCCTTGACGACGTCGGCCCGCACGATGGCCTGGTCCGCGCCGGCACGGACCAGGGGCGCGTCGTTCGAGACGCGGTGGGAGTCCAGCCGCGAGAGGTAGTCGATCGCCTCGACCAGGTTGGTCTTGCCCTGGCCGTTCGAGCCGATGAAGGCCGTCGCCCCCGGGTCGAGCGCGATCTCGACCTGGGCGTACGACCGGAAGTCGTGCAGGGTCAGCTTGCTGACGTGCACACAGCCACCGTGCTCAAGCTCAGGCGTCCTTGGGGTCGTGACCCGCCTCGGCGGCCGCCTGCACGGCGTGGCCGCCGAACTGGTTGCGCATCGCGGCGACGGCCTGCATGGCCGGCGACTCGTCCTGGCGCGACGTGAAGCGGGCGAACAGGGAGGCCGCGATGGTGTGCATCGGCACGGCGTTGTCGATCGCGGCCTCGACGGTCCAGCGTCCCTCGCCGGAGTCCTCGGCGTAGCCGCGGATCTTGGACAGGCCCGGATCCTCCTCGAGCGCCTTGACCAGCAGGTCGAGCAACCACGAGCGGACGACGGTGCCCTCGCGCCACGAGTCGAAGACCGCCGTGACGTTGTCGACCATGTCGACCTTCTCGAGCAGCTCGTAGCCCTCGGCGTACGCCTGCATCATGGCGTACTCGATGCCGTTGTGGACCATCTTGGAGAAGTGGCCGGCGCCGACACGGCCGGCGTGCACGAAGCCGGACTCGCCCTCGGGCTTCAGGGCGTCGAAGGCCGGCTGGACCTTCGCGATGTCCTCGGCGGTGCCGCCGGCCATCAGTGCGTACCCGTTCTCCAGGCCCCAGACGCCACCGCTGACGCCGCAGTCGATGTAGCCGATGTTCTTCTCGGCGGCGAGGGCCGCGTGCTTCTCGTCGTCGGTCCAGCGCGAGTTGCCGCCGTCGACGATGACGTCGCCCTCGGACAGCAGCTCGAGCAGGTCGTTGACCGTCGCCCGCGTGATCTCGCCGGCGGGCACCATGACCCACACGACGCGCGGGGCCGGCAGCTGCTCGACGAGCTCGGCCAGGGACGCGACGTCGGTGACGTCGGGGTTGCGGTCGTACCCGACGACCGTGACGCCGCCGTTGCGCAGGCGGGTGCGCATGTTGCCGCCCATCTTGCCGAGTCCCACGAGTCCGATGTGCATGTTGCTCCCTGAGATCGAGTTGGGTCAGTTCTGCAGGCGGACGGGCATGATCAGGTACCGGAACGCGACGTCGGGGTCGGCTCCGATCTCCTGGACGCCCGAGATGGCCGCCGGCTTGGTGTGCTGCGTGAAGGACAGGTGCACGACCGGGTCGGACATGACCGCGAGCCCCTCGAGCAGGTAGGTCGGGTTGAACCCGATCGAGATGTCGGCCCCGTTGATGGTGGCCTCGATGGACTCCGAGGCCTGCGCCTCGTCGCCGCTGCCGGCCTCCAGCAGGAGCATCCCGTCGGAGAACGTCAGCCGGACCGGGGTGTTGCGCTCGGCGACCAGCGCCACGCGCTTGACCGAGTCGACGAACGCCTGCGTCTGGACGTACGCGACGGTCTCCGCCTGCGCCTGGAACAGCTGGCGGACCCGCGGGAAGTCGCCCTCGAGCAGTCGGGTCGTGGTGCGACGGGTGCCGTTGCCGACGATGCCCTCGAAGCCGATGAGCCCGTCACCGGACTCGCCCGAGGACACGGCGATCGTGACGTCGCCGCCGCCGGTGAGCGAGCGGGCCGTCTCGTTGAGGACGCGGGCCGGGACGAGGGCGTTGGCCGACAGGTCGCTGGCCTCGGGGTACCACTGCAGGTCGCGGAGGCTCGCGCGGAAGCGGTCGGTCGCCATGAGCGAGATCGTCGAGCCCTCGAGCTCCAGACGCACGCCCGTCAGCAGCGGCAGCATCTCGTCGCGGCCGGCGGCCGCGCTGGCCTGGGCCACGGCGGTCGAGAAGTCGTCGGACTTGACGGTGCCGGTGGCGGTGGGCATCTCCGGCAGCTGCGGGTACTCCTCGACCGGCATGGTCTGCAGGCTGAACCGCGCGCTGCCGCAGACGACCTGGACCTTGGTGCCCTCGAGCGACACGTCGACGGGCTTGGCGGGCAGCGACTTCACGATCTCGGCGAGCAGGCGACCCGAGACGAGCGCGCGTCCGTCGGCGCTGACCTCGGCGGGCAGGGTCGCACGGGTGGAGGTCTCGTAGTCGAACCCGGACAGGGTGAGGCCGTCGGCCGCCGTCTCGACCAGGAGCCCGGCCAGGACCGGGACGCTGGGGCGGTTGGGCAGGCTGCGCGCCGTCCACGCGACAGCGTCAGCGAGGGTGTCGCGCTCGATACGGAACTTCACGTGATGGGGCCTTTCCGAGGACGGGATCCGTCGGGATGAATCCTGCCACGGCAGGGGGCGACTGAGGTAGCCAGGGGAAATGGGTCGGACGGGGTGCTGGGACGGGCTGTCCACACACAGGGGACGACGTCACTTCGACGGGATCTTCCGAGGAATAGAAGAGTAGTAGTCGTAGTAGCGTCTGTGGATTCGGTGGACAACCCGGTTCGGCCCCGGGACCGCAGCGCGGCGGCCGGTGGACAACATGTGCGGCTCGCCGCCGTGAAACTACACGTTCCTGTGGACGTCGGCCGCGCGTTCACATCGAGTTCACACGCCGGTCGCAGATGTCCACGGATCTGGTGCGGTTTCCCACAGCGCCGTCCCCAGGTGTGCATGGGGCGTGGGTGAACCGTCGGGACGTGAATGGTCGGGTGCGGCCATCCACGGGTCATGACTGGCGGGCCTGCTGCTTGATGCGCGCGGTGAGCTCGGTGACCTGGTTGTAGACGGCGTGCTTCTCGGCCATGAGCTTGCGGATCTTGCGGTCAGCGTGCATCACCGTGGTGTGGTCACGGTTGCCGAACTCCTGGCCGATCTTGGGCAGGGACATCTCGGTGAGCTCGCGGCACAGGTACATCGCGATCTGGCGGGCGAGGACGAGGTTGCGGCTGCGGTTGGTGCTGCACAGGTCGTCGATGCTGAACTCGGAGTAGGCGGCGGTCTGCGCCATGATCATGCCGACGGTGATGTCGGGCTCCTCGCCCTCGGCGATCAGGTCCTTCAGGACGATCTGCGCGAGCTGCAGGTCGACCGTGGTGCCGTTCAGGTTGGCGAACGCGGTGGCGCGGATGAGAGCGCCCTCGAGCTCGCGGATGTTGGTCTGCACCTTGCTGGCGATGAACTCCAGCACGTCGGCCGGGGCCGTGAGCTTCTCGTTGGCGGCCTTCTTGCGCAGGATCGCGATGCGCGTCTCGAGGTCGGGGGGCTGCACGTCGGTCGTGAGGCCCCACTCGAACCGGTTGCGCAGGCGGTCCTCGAGGGTGGTCAGGTTCTTCGGCGGTCGGTCGGACGTCATGACGATCTGCTTGTTCTCGTTGTGCAGGGCGTTGAACGTGTGGAAGAACTCGGTCTGCGTCGACTCCTTGCCCTCGAGGAACTGGATGTCGTCGACCAGCAGCACGTCGATCTCGCGATACTTGCGCTTGAGCGCGGCGGTGCGGTTCTCACGGATCGCGTTGATGACGTCGTTCGTGAACTCCTCGCTGTTGACGTAGCGCACGCGGGAGGACGGGTAGAGGTTCAGCACGTAGTGGCCGATGGCGTGCAGGAGGTGGGTCTTGCCCAGTCCGGACTCCCCGTGGATGACCAGGGGGTTGTACGCCTTGCCGGGTGCCTCGGCGACCGCGACCGCGGCGGCGTGGGCGAAGCGGTTGGACGAGCCGATCACGAAGTTCTCGAACAGGTACCGCGGGTTGAGCCGTGCCTCGGCGACGGTGCCGATGCGCGGCGGTGCGGTGCTGCGCTCGGCCCAGCTGGGCACGAACTCGTCGCCGGTGTCGTCGTCCTCGTCGTCGAGCTCGGCCTCCGGGACCGGACGTCCGGGTCGATTTATCGACAAATCGTCTTGTTGACTGTGGAGGGTCTCGATGAGCGACGGCTCGATCGTCACGACGAGGCGGGTCTCCTGCTGCAGCGTCGTGCTGATGGCGTGCTCGAGGGCCGGCCGCACCCGCGACTCGAGCTGGGCGCGGGTCAGGTCGTCCTGCACGGCGACGATCATGATGTTGTTGTGCAGGGTGAGCGGCTTGGCCGAGTACACCCAGACCTTGGCTCCGGGTGAGAGCGTGTCGACGGCTCGTTGCCAGACCTTCTCGAGATGCTCGTCGGGGCTGGCGTCCTGGCCGTCGTTCATGCAATGCCTCCCGACATGTCCCAGCTGCGATGTGCACCGATCTGATATGCACAGTGTTGTCCACAAGGTGTGAATGCGAACTCGAGGGTTGTGGCAGACCTTGTGGAAAAGTCGATACCGCGGTGACGCTAGCAGCGTTGAGGAGCCCATACAAGCGGAATTCCCCAGCTGCTGAGACGTCTGCGGCGTGTCGTCTGGACGTGGCAGGATTTGCGGCGTATGTGGGTCGGTTTGACCCGTGTCGAGCACCCCCGTACCGTTGCCTAGTCGTCCGATCACGACATCTGCCGCGTGTCCATGACAGCTTTCGTCGTGGACGAGCGGTGGTCGTCGAACCACCTGCCGACCTGCGAACCAGACTCCACACATCATAAGGACAGCCCCGTGAGCAAGCGCACCTTCCAGCCGAACAACCGCCGTCGCGCCAAGAAGCACGGCTTCCGTCTGCGCATGCGCACCCGCGCGGGTCGCGCGATCCTCGCGGATCGTCGCCGCAAGGGTCGCGCCAAGCTGTCTGCCTGATCCGTTGCTCGCGCGCAGTCAACGCATGCGCAGCGGGGAGGATTTCCGGCACACGATCCGTCGTGGTGCCAGAGGCGCGCAGCCGACGCTCGTCACCCACGTACTGCTCAGGTCCGGTCATCCGGGAGCCGACGGACACACGTCCGTCGGCTTCGTCGTGAGCAAGGCAGTGGGCTCGGCCGTCGAGCGCAACCGGGTCAAGCGCCAGCTGCGGCACCTGATGCGCGACCGCGTCAGCTCGCTGCCGGCCGGCTCGCGCGTCGTGGTGCGGGCGCTGCCCGCGGCCCAGGGGGCGGACTCGTCGACGCTGGCCGAGCATCTCGACGCGGCGTTGTCCCGCGCGGGCGCCCGGTGAGGCCTGTCGCAGCGGCGACCGTGCGCCGATGATCACCCGTAGTCCCGTCCAGATGATCCTGATCTGGCTGCTGAAGGCGTACCGCTTCGCCATCAGCCCGTTGTACGGCCAGGTGTGCCGCTACCATCCGACCTGTTCGGCCTACGCTCTGCAGGCCGTCGAGATGCATGGTGCGGCACGAGGTTCCTGGCTTGCGGGTCGTCGCGTCCTGCGATGCCACCCGTGGAGCGCGGGAGGCAACGACCCCGTTCCGCAGTCACGTAGAGGAGAACAATGTTCGACTTCCTAGGCGACATCGGTGGCGCGATCCTGACGCCGCTGTACTACGCCGTGTCCGGGATCCTGCTCGTGTGGCACCGGATCTTCGCCACCGTGCTGCCGGAGGACTCGGGCTGGACGTGGGCCCTGTCGATCGTCGGTCTGACCGTCACGATCCGGACGTTGCTGATCCCGCTGTTCGTCAAGCAGATCAAGTCGAGCCGCAACATGCAGCTCCTGCAGCCGCAGATCAAGGCGCTGCAGCAGAAGTACAAGCACGATCGCGAGCGTCTGACGCAGGAGCAGATGAAGCTCTGGAAGGAGACGGGCACCAACCCGTTCGCCTCGTGCCTCCCGCTGATCCTGCAGATGCCCATCTTCTTCGCGCTGTTCCGCGTCATCGACCAGGCGGCGAAGAACGGTGCGGCCGGTGCCCGCGGCTTCCTGGACGGCGGTGACGCGGAGTCGCTGCGTGGTGCGGTGCTGCTGGGTGCGCGCATCGCCGACACGTTCGTCAGCAGCGACGCGGTCGAGACCAAGATCATCACGATGTCGCTCGTGGTCATCATGTGCGCGACGCAGTTCACGACCCAGCGTCAGCTGATGAGCAAGAACATGCCGGCCGACGCCATGACGGGTCAGTACGCGCAGCAGCAGAAGCTGCTGCTGTACATCCTCCCCGTGGTGTTCGCGGTCGGCGGCGTGGCCTTCCCGCTCGGGGTGCTGTTCTACTGGACGACGTCGAACTTCTGGACCATGGGTCAGCAGTTCTACGTGATCCGCAACAACCCGGCGCCCGGCACACCGGCGTTCAAGGCGAAGCAGGAGCGGGACAAGAAGCACGGCAAGACCGTGGCCGAGGACCTGCCGCCCGTCGTGGAGGAGGACAAGCCGAAGCCCCCGCCGCGTGCGCAGCCGAAGAACCAGCCGCGGAGCCAGCGCAAGAAGCCGACTCCCCCGCAGAAGCCCAACCAGCAGAACCCCGGGGCCCAGAAGCCGACCCCGAAGCAGCCGAAGAAGAAGCCCGACATCACCGCGAAGAGTGATGACGACGGCGAGGGGAAGGGTAAGAACTCATGAC
>Ga0247730_1000354_pt1 | contig 36991 bp, 25 predicted proteins | sample UWRJL073202C2_FD_180959 | JGI IMG/M metagenome (GOLD analysis project Ga0247730, IMG submission 180959) | Plant litter microbial communities from Arlington Agricultural Research Station in Wisconsin, United States - UWRJ-L073-202C-2 | ecosystem: Environmental > Terrestrial > Plant litter >... | reverse complement strand
TTTGGCCCGCGGGGAGGGCGTCGTAATCGGCGGTCATTTGCTGGAAACGGTTGTGCAGTTCCAACAGCTCCGCCGGGGAAAGGATACGGCTTCTTTCCGCCTCGTAGTCGGCGGGGATCAGAGGGGAAATGTCGACCAACTCAGTCGGATCGCCCTCGATCAATAAGGTCCGCCAGGGCTGACGCTTTCTAGCCCAGCTAAACATCTGGGTGAGGTCGGCGAAGAAACTGATGGCTTGCCGGTGAGCGCCGCGGTTGACCACGGCCCGGATTAGCGCCCGAACATCGTGTTCGGAAACATTGTTCACCGCTGTCCTACCGAGTGCTGGCAAAAGGTCCTTGTTAAAGCGCCGTTGCAACTCGGCATTGCCGTCTTTACGCGCGACGCCATCCAGCAGCCAGGCCTTGGCCAGATCCTGGACGGTCAGAGTTTGGACCTTCGTCGATTTTTCCTGATCGGCTTTTGCGTTCGTCGCGGCATGAGCCTGTGCCTTGGCGGTTTTCTTGTGCTCGTTGGGATTGATCTGCTCATCGATGAGCGCACGGGCCTGGTTGCGCGCCTTGCGGATGTCCGTCAGGGATTTGCGCGGCCAGGACCCGCAGGAGTACTCTTTATTCTGCTCGCCCCAGCGATAGCGATAGAAAAAGCTGACCGACACACCGTCCTTACGGACTGAGATTCGACCGGCCAGATTGCCATCCTCCCTAAGGATTCGGCCGGCATCGTTGGCGGTCAGCGACTCGAGTTCTTTGATGGTGATTTTGGCCATGAAACGGACTCCCCCTACTTTTACCCCCACAAAAACGTCGGCTCTTGATGGACGTTGCTGGACTCTCGTAGAGCAGAACACCGCTGGAGCTCAAGTAAATACTAGCTTATAAAAATCCAGAGTAAAATTTTGGAAGCTTTCAAGAAGTATGAAAAAGGAGATGGGGTGCTAGGGGTCGAGTGTTCGAATCACTCCGTCCCGACCATATAATTCAAAGGGTTGCGAGATTTTATCTCGCGACCCTTTTTTACTTTAAGTGGCTTTTACCCCTACAAAACCACTGGCTCTGGGTGGAATCCTCAGCTGATACAAAGGCCAGAGTTTGTCCCGGAAGGCACAAGCAGCACTTCAATGCTTCCAGTCAGACCTTCCGGCCGAACACACGTTTACGCAGAGCTGTCCGTTCTTGAACAGTTAATCATTGCTCTGAAAATCGCGAACAAGACTCTCGCTTGGACTGATAGGGCTGAGTGCGTAGCCAGAAGTGTTCGAGAGATGTCGAATGGGGTGTGAGTTCGGCGTCGGGTGGTCGCGTGATTCGCGCCTCGGGCATGAAAACCATCAGAGTCGGATTTTCGTTTTCATGTGCTTATAGGCGACACGCTTGGTCGGCTGACGTTCGCATATGGCTTTACCGTACGGAGGAATGAAGCGTATCGTGCTGGCAAAAGGACATGGATAGATATTTGCCTCGCAAGGATGACGTTTCTTCTCTAAGCGCCCATCTCTTCGTTGCATATCCTTAGCATTCTGCTGAAGGATCAGGCATCCAGACATCCCTGAAATAACATCGTTGGAACAAGCGTGCCGGCAAGTCACGCGTTTCTTCCTGCGTGAAGCGCTTGTTAGCGCGTAAAAGATAAATTTGAAGGCTGAAGTGTGGACTTTTCGACATTATTGAAATTGTGGGGCGACGCCAGCACTGCTCAGCTAATAGCTCCGCGTGTAGTCATGGTGGCCGTGGCGGTCTTGTGTCTTTGGTACATCGGAAGATATTTCATCCCATCGTTCGTGTTGAGCAGAAGGCTCAAGTCGCTTACGAGTAGCATTGCTACTATCAAGGCAAAGTCGCCTGATCAGCTTCAAGCAGAGCTGTCGAAAGTATTCAATGCGACAAAACTGAAGCATCTTTGGAAAGAGTATTCAGAGACCCTTCACAATCAGTTCGAATATCACGAAGGCGAGGATCGCCTGGTGCGCTCCCGTGCGACTACTGTCGCGGCGAACTTTTTTACCGGTCAGAGTGTTGTCGATACACCGCTGGCTACTGAATTTTTCAAGCACCTGCCAGGCATCCTGACGGGGGTTGGCATTGTTGGAACCTTCTTCGGCTTGATGCTAGGGTTGCAGCACTTCGATCCAAGCACGCCGGAGCTGGTCAACTCAAGCGTGGACAAGCTCCTGAAGGATGTACTCTTTGCCTTCATCGGTTCATTTCTCTCCATCATGGCGTCGATCATCGTCACTGTCTCGGAAAAGTGGCGATTAGGGCGCTGTTACAAGCACCTTGAATCGCTGAATGAGGCAATCGATAGCCTATTCGACAGCGGAGTTGGCGAGGAATATCTTGCTGCGCTTGTAAGGTCCAGTGCTGAAAACTCGGTCCAGACTCGCCAACTGAAAGACAGCCTCGTCACGGATCTTCGGGAAATGCTGCAAAACCTCGTCGATACACAGGTCCGCGAAAGCCTCAAGTTGGCAGACACATTGTCTACGACCTATCGTGACTCCGGGCAGCTGTTGGCGGATCAGGTCAGCAGTGCCATTGAAAACAGCTTGAAGTCGCCATTGGAAGCGATTGCCGGGGCTGTACAGGCTGCCAGCGGCGATCAATCCGGCCAAGTGCAGAATCTGCTTCAGGATGTTCTGGTGGCATTCATGAACAAGCTGGAAGGCACCTTCGGCCAGCAATTCAACGGCCTGAATGAAATGATGGGCCAGTCTGTCGCTGCCATGCAGTCAATGCAGCAAGGATTCTCCAGCCTCATTCAAGACATGCGCTCGGCCAGCGAAAACTCGAATCAGAGCAGCTCGGCAATGATTGCACAGCTGCTTGCCGACATGCAGACCGGCCAAAGTGCCATGCAGGCTGGCATGAACGAGATGCTGGCAAATCTGCAGTCATCCATTGCCCGCATCGGCACTGAGGGCGAAGACGCTGGCGCGCGCATGGCACAGCAGTTAGAAAAAATGTTCGCCGACAGCGAGGCGCGGCAGCTGGCGATGGCCGAGAGTCTTCAGTCGTTTGTCGAGTCAATCCAAAAAAACATGGGCCAAGGTCAACAAGAAACCATGGCCAAGATTGCAGGCTCTGTAGAAGTGCTCGGCGAGCAGCTTTCTACTGTTTTCAAAAAACTGGAAAGTGGGCGCGAGCAAATGGATCAGTCCACTCGCGTTGCACAGGCAGAACTTCATCACGGCACTCGCGCGTTGGTGGGGGGGCTGGACGAGCAGGTCAAAACGCTGCTGCAGTCTGTCGCGGAACAAAATAAAGCCTCGCGAGACAACGTCAAAGCATTAAGCGCGCAAACCGAACAGCATCTGCAAAGCATGCAACTTGGTGCAGACAAAATGAGAGCCGCAGCTGAGCGCTTTGAAAATGCTGGATTGAGTGTATCGAAGGCCAGTGAATCGACGGCTAGTTTGCTGGGCACTGTTCAGGGGGCTGGTGCCGAGCTTGCTCAGGCCTCACGAGAATTGAACAGCATCGTCGCGGACTATCGCAACAACCGTGAATCGTTGAGCAAAACACTAACCGTTATCGAAGGGGTGGTAGCCAGCGCGCAAGTTGAGGCCAGCGGACGTGCTCAATATCTTCAGGATCTGAAGCAACAATCGGAACGCATGCAGTCGCTCAATCGCGAGGTTCATGAGTACCTGGAAAACATCAGCGGCGTTTTGGGCGATGGTTTCAAAGAGTTTGGCGACGGCATGGACAGGGTACTCCTGCAGACGTTGGGTAGTCTGGATACGGAGCTGGATAAAGCTGTTAAAAGTCTGGCTGGTGGCGTCGATGGAGTGAAGGAAAGCATTGAAGACTTCGGCGACATCATGGAACGAATCAAGCAGTAATGGAGCCTGACATATGTTTGGTAAGCAAATGCCTTCGGTGGCTCGCGCTAAGGATGATGCGGAGAAACCGTTCTGGATCTCTTTTGCAGACTTGATGACCGCCATGATGATCCTGTTTCTCGTCGTGATGGTTGCAGCTTTGAGCTCGGTCACCCAGAGGATCAGTCAGTCAGAGCAGGGCGAAAAACAGCGCAGTCGCGACATTAGTCAGCTCTGCGAGCATTTGCAGCTCAAGGCTAAGCATTCTAATGCAACCATCGTCGTCGACTGCAAAGACAATCGGATCAGTTTCGGTGAGGCGGGACGTTTTGGGCATAACCAGTATTCTTTGAGCGACGAGGGTCAAAGTGCCCTTCAGGGCGTAGTGCCACTCATTCTTGATGCTGCCGATAGCGAAGAAGGGCGGAAGTGGTTCAAGCAGGTTGTTATCGAGGGGTTTACTGATACCGTCGGCTCGTATTTATATAACCTGCACCTGTCCTTACAACGGTCCGAGTGGGTGATGTGTAGCCTGCTTGATAGTCGCAGCCCTTTGCAAATCGGCCTTTCAGCTGAAAGACAACAGCAGATCAGATCGATGTTCCTGGCGGGTGGTGTTTCTTTCAACAACGCAAAGGACACCAACGAGGCAAGCCGCCGAGTTGAACTGAGAATGCAGTTCTACGGTTTGAAGGAGAAAGAGGAAAACCTCAAACCAGAAGTTCCAGTATTCGCCAGCACAGTGTCCGAGAAATGCCAGTTGGCGATGACGCGATGACCAGTGCATTAGCCAAGCTGTCGTCAGCTATAGCGCTCAGGCTCGATGCCCGTAGAATCGCGATTAGTTCTGAACCGTTGGCTCGCTTTCCTCGAATGGAAGCTGCCAGTGCCGATTTATACGACCGGTTTGAGCGGGCAGAGAAAGCATTGCCACCGCCTCAGGAAAAACGTAGAGCCGCCATCAATAAATTCAGGAATGTCCTGCCTCTGTCGTCCTCCGAATGGCGCATGGTCTTCGCCGGTCTCGCCGATAAAGTCGAGAGTGTGGGCCCCATTCTTGAAGACGAGCAACTTTATGGTCGAGTCCATATCGAGGTCAGTCAGCGGATCGAAAAACGGCGCCTGAGCCGCCGCGATTGGCTGGCGCTTTGTTTCAGCTACTTCGGTTACGAGTCCGATAAGCCCGACACGAATCCGGTCTGGTGCTTGTTGCAAGGTGACATCCGCAATGGTTTCGCTTGTGTAAAGGCGCAACAGACTCGTGAAAAAGAATGGATCCGTATCGTCCAGTATCATAAGCAGCTGTTTTCCGAACAGGCTGGGGGGACGCTTGGCGAGCAGATGTTCAACGGCGAGATCAGTGATCTCTCGGTGCTGCAAACAATCGCGCAGATACCTGACAGCAGTTGGTTATGGCACCGGATATTTAACGTATTGCTGTCTCGAATCTTTAATTTGGAAGACGACGAGTTCTCGAAAAGATTCCCCGACTTCATTGAGATCGGGCGTCAGCATCCGACATACATGAATGCGCTCCTCAGCGCCTGCCTGACGCGTTATCACGCAGCGTCGTATCGGGAAAAACCGTCGTCCCTTCTCAAACAGAGTGCTTTGGATAACTGGGGCAGCCCACAAATTCGCTCCAGGCAAAATAGCTGGCTTCAGTACGTGGAGAAAGACGTTTGTGCGATGGTGGTCGCGTGGTTTGCTAAAGAAGACCTTGAGCACTTCTTCAATCTCCTCAAAGGCGATAGGGATGTAGATCAGGCACGCCTGTTCTATTGGCTACGTTTCGCGAATCAGATGAGCTATACGCGGATTGTGTTGGGTGCAGACGCCAAAACGGATGCCGGGTCTGACTTTGTTGATTTTCGGCGAAAAAACAATGGCCGTTTGAGCTACCTGGCGGGCAGTAAATCAAGCAACAACGCAGTCATTATGCAAATTGCAAATTATCTGTTCGTCGAGTTTTCGGAGAAAGGCAACGCTTGTTACGTCTACAAAGCCGACAGCGCACCGTTCAACCCGGACCAGATTTATCTGGATCTTAACTCGGAGTTGAAACAGAAAAATAAATCAGCCGTAAAACCCATGGGACATATGGCTGTGCCATCAAGGCCAAACCATGTTAGCGGATGGCTGGCTAAATTTGACGAGACTCTTGCAGAACTCGGTATCCGGGCTGATGGGCACATTGATAGTCGAGGTGATCACCCATTCAGGTCGCCACCCAAAACTATTGATTTCGAAGCGCAGTTGGCGGAAGCGTTGAAGGGGATTTCTCATAGGGTGTATGACTCCCGCGCCAAAGGCGGAGCCTTACAAGTGCAACTTGAAAGTCATGAGCCAGCGGCCATGGCTTCTCTGCAGCGCCTCGGCTTCAAGCCCGTCAACAATCAGCCACTGAAATTCTGGAGGCAGTAATGCTCAAGCGTTTTCTATCTGGAAGAGGCCTGCTGCCGAAGTCCGGTGAGTTCAATAATTTGCCACTATACTCGATAGAGGAGCAGGGATTGTGCTTCCCGCTGAGCCTTGCCGACAGTACTGAGTTTTGGTCACTTGTAGGTTACCTCGATCAGCTCGAAGAGGAAGAGTTCGTATCCCAACTCAGTGATCGCTGGCTACTGCCGTGGGACGAGCTTTATCGACTTTTGAATGAGGAAGGGCACGCCAGCAGCGTACCGTTACTCGGATTGCCAAAGCAGTCGAATTTGACGCCGCAGCTCACTAGCCAAGGCAGTCTTGCTTCGAACGATTTCAAGGTATCGATAGGTGCTTGGCGCGATAGCGAATCCGCGGCGACAGTGCAAACCAAACGTACGGGCGCTGTCCTCACGCATGGCGATAAAATCGAGCTGCTGCCTGAGGCAACTTACCAATTGGTGAGTGCTGTTCGGCAACTCCATTTATCGCAACAAGAAAGCCCTGGCGAACTTACCAACCAGATCGGCTGGGCCAGCGTCCGCAAGCTGGCCCGCAAGGCTGGCGCAGGCATGGACGGTTTTCTCGACAAAACCGTTGTGGTCAGGCCCGAAAACCTTCGTCTCCATCCACGTAAATCGAGCGTAGGCAATACGCCTGTCATCGAGCTGGAACCTACATTCGACGGGCAGCCTGAAAATTGGTTGGAAAATTTCGATGCCCACAAACAAGTGCAGGATCGTTACCGGGTCATCGGGGCTGACGGATCTCTGACCCATGTGCTGATCGAGCCGGAAGTAAAATCGGTGCTAGATTATGTGCGTTCACTGCACGGACGCCGGGTGGCGGGCGACGATGCGCTTTCATTCATTCGCAATCCCTATAGCGCTTTGGGTGATAGTGCCAGTCAGGTGTTGGACGCTGACACCTACGAGAGCGACTTGGCGGACGCTGGTATCTTCTTTCACCGTTTTCATCTTGAGCCCGAGCTAAACGATACAGGTCTACGCATTCAGCGCATTAACCTGACCCTTGAGCCCATTTCACCAACACCGCAAGCATCGATAGAACTGCCGTTCAACGAAGCCCATGAGTTTGCTCCCTTCGTGCATGAACTTCAGTTGAAGCTGGCTGCAGGCATGCCGGCGGGCTTCTGGCAGGGTTACGAGCTTGAATTAAGCGACTTCGATTTGCGTCAATTGGCAGGCATCAGTGAGTTGCTTAGACGCTGGCAGAACGAAGCGGCTGGCGCGGAGTTCGACGCAGTGTTGAATTTGTCGCTGTATGGCGATCGTGTCACTGGCATCGGCGAAGCAGAGCGCATCACGTCACCTTTCCTGGTCAAGGAGGCGACAGAAAACTGGTTGCCTAAAGACCTCGCGGATTTGGGCTCCGACGCCGAAATCCTCGGGCGCTGGGATCCGTCGGATCGGGCTCAGTTTGATGAGTTCGAGCAACGGCTGGGCGAGGCTCGCGCGGCAGGTGATGATACGGTACTGATGCCACTCTCCGACACGCCGCTTTCCATCGCGGCGGCAGAGCAGCTGTTTGATGCCTGGTCCAAAAAGATATCCACACCCGAGACCAAGATTTCGAGTTTTGAAGAAAAAGTAGGTCGAGCGGTACTTCAAATTGGTCATAACATCGACGAGCCAACGTACGTTCAAGTACGTCAGGAAGCCCTACGAGCAGCCCTCGATGCCCAGCCTGAGCTGCCGAGCCTGCTAAGACCCGAAGTCATCTTGAGAGAACATCAGTTACAGGGCATTGCATGGCTTCAACATCTCTTCCGGCTTTCGCCGACAGACGTCTCAGGTTGCTTGCTCGCCGATGACATGGGCCTGGGCAAAACCATTCAACTGCTGACGTTTCTGGTTTGGTACCTGGAGCAATATCCTCAAGACAAGCCGACCTTGATCGTTGCGCCGGTTTCATTGCTCGATAACTGGGAGCGAGAGCTGCACCGGTTCTTCTTTGCTGACGCACTCCCAGTCCTGAAGCTTTACGGCTCGGCTTTGAGCGCGGTGAAGTTCAAGAAAGATGAGATTCCTGCCGACTTGAAGGCTAAGGGTATCAAGAACCTACTTCGTCCGGGCTGGGTTGGCGGTGCACGCATCGTACTGACCACCTACGAAACGCTTCGTGACCAAGAGTTCTCCCTCGCTCGCCAGCAATGGTCGATCGTCGTGTGCGACGAAGCTCAGAAACTGAAGAACCCTGCCGCTCTGGTGACTCAGGCAATTAAGGCTGTTCCGGCTCGATTCCGGGTCGCTTGCACCGGGACGCCAGTGGAAAACTCCCTGATTGATCTTTGGTGCCTGTTCGACTTCATCCAGCCAGGCTTCCTTGGCGGGTTGAACCAGTTTGGTCGCGAGTACCAGCGACCCATCGAAGCTGCACTTGAACGAGACACCGTTGCCCTGGAACGCTTGCGTGGGCTGATTGAGCCGCAAACCCTGCGCCGCACAAAACAGGATATCGCCAAAGACCTGCCCGCGAAAATCGAAGACAAGGGTTGCCGTTCATTGTCGATGCACGCCCTACAGCGAAATCTTTACCTCTCGGAAATTTCGGCCTATAGCCAGAAGCAACAGATCGAAGAACAGCTTGATCAGAAAACCTCCGGCATGCTCGGCCTGCTGCATAAGCTCAAACTCATCTGTGCTCACCCCTATAGTGTTCAGCCGGACAAACGCCTGCGTGACAACTCGCCGAAGCTGCGCTGGCTGCTCGATACCCTTGAGTCCATCAAAAAGGCAGGGAAGGGTGACAAAGTCATTCTCTTTACCGAACTGCGTGATATCCAGCGTGAACTCCAACACGCCATTCAGGAGTATTTCGGATTCCGCGCAACCGTGATCAACGGCGACACCAGCACCAGCAGCCAGAGCGCGAACAGCCGACAAAAACTGATCGACCAGTTCCAGGATCAGCCGGGCTTCTCTGTGATCATCCTCTCGACTATTGCAGTTGGCTTTGGCGTCAACGTTCAGGCTGCCAACCACGTCATCCACTTCACCCGATGCTGGAACCCGGCCAAGGAAGATCAAGCCACTGATCGTGCGTATCGTATTGGACAGGAGAAGGATGTTTACGTGTATTACCCAACAGTGCGGGATGCGGCGATGCCAACGTTTGAAGCGACGCTGGATGAGTTGTTGAGCAAGAGACGGGCGTTGGCGAGGGATATGTTGAGCGGCTCGGGGGAAATTCAAGCCAGTGATTTCGAACGAGTGCTCGGGGTCTGTTGAGGCAAAATGAGCGGCAAGGGTTACCGCTCACTGTTTAGGTTAGGTGTTGGCCGCACTTTCCACCGGAAGTGTTGCCAACTCGCTTTCCATCTCTTCATCGTCTCCCACAGCTGATGCTGGTAGACGCTTGGAGACCGTGACGCCCAAAGCGACGAACTTGTCCACGGTCTTGGTCAGGCTTCCGTGATCCCCTTTCAGCGTATTGACGCTGTCTGAGTAGCTTTTCTGCACCGTAGCGATCTGATTACCGAGCTTGTCCATTTTATCCACGAAGATTCGCAACTTGTCGTAAACCTTGCTCGCCATTGTTGCGAGTTGCAGCGTGCTGCTGTTTTGACGTTGGATGCTCCACAGATTCGATACGACCCTCAGAACTGGCAGCAGTGTGGTGGCGGTAATTATCGCAATACGTTTTTCATATGCAGCCTGGAATACCCCCGGACTGTGCTCAGCCGCGACCAAATACGCGGGCTCAACCGGCATGAATAAAAACACAAAGTCAGGAGAGTTGATGCCGTTAAGGTCGGGGTATTTCTTATCGGACAATCCGTTGATGTGGTTCTTCAACGCCAGAACGTGTGCGGACAGGGCTTTGGTGCGATCTTCGTCGGTTTCGGCGGAAACGTACTCCGTGTAGGCCACCAGCGACATCTTGCTGTCAATGATGATGTGTTTACCTTCGGGTAAATTGACCACGAAGTCTGGTCGATTGTTTCCTGCATCGTCGTTCTTGAAGTTCGCCTCGCGGTGGTACTCGAACCCTTTACGCAGCCCTGCCTGCTCGAGCAGCATCTCTACCTTTTGCTCGCCCCAGGTGCCTTGAAGTTTTTTGTCACCTTTAAGCGCTTTGGTAAGATTTGATGCCTCGGTTGTGATCTGGACGTTCAATTCCATCAGCTTGACCAGCTCGCTTTTCATCGAGCTTTGGCCTTGCACGGTATCGGAGTGAACCTGATCCACTCGCTGACGGAATGATTCGAGCTGTTCCTTGAACGGTTTTAGCAGAGTGTCCAGCCCTTGGCGGCTTTGCTCAGAGAAGCTCTGCTGTTTGCTGTCGAAAATCTGATTTGCAAGGTTCTGAAACTCCTGCTTGAGTTGAACCTTGTTATCTTCCAACAGCTGCAGTTTCTCTGTAGCTGAGTGCTGGTCGCGCTGGTGGCGCATATTTATTTCGGCAAGACTCTGCTTCGCAAGGCTGAGTTCATCTCGCGTATCGCCTAGTTCTTTGTCTCGTTGGGCCAATGTGTTGCGCAGCGTGTCCAATTGGTCCTTTTGTTCTGCTGCCTGCCCCAATTGTTCGCGCTGCTTTTTGAATTCTTCCTGGGTATTGTCGAGACGACTTTGGAGGTCCTTATTGGCGGTTTTTACCTCCAGGAGCTGATGCGCTTGTTCCGCGCTTTGACCTAGATGCTCACCTTGTTTTTGCAGTTGTAGTTGAGCTGCTTCAAAACGCGCTTGCTGCTGCTTCAGCGCCTGCTTCAACTCATCCAACTGCCGAGTCTGCTCCTGGCCTTGCCCAAGCTCTTGTTTTAATTCGCCGAGCTGTAGCCGGAGTTGGTTCGTTTCCACGCTGTGTTTTTCAGTGAGGGCGGCGGCCTCTGCAAGTTGCTGCACTTTATCGAGCGTGCGTTGCTTCTCGGCCTCCAGCGAAGTCTTGAACTCGCTGAGCTGAATGCTGAGCTGCTTCTCGATCTCTCGATGGTTCGCCAATGCTTCACTGGCCAGTTTCAGCTCATTTTGATGTTCCGATTGCTCATGGAGCATTTGCTGCTCACGTTGCCGAGAAAGCGCAACATCGTTCAGCAATTGCTGGTGTTCAGCTTGATGACTGGATTGTATTTCGGAGAATTGTTGAGCCAGCTTGCCTGCCGCGATACGGCTATTGATCCAGAAACCGATCCCCAGAAACAGCAAGCTGAAGAGTCCGATCAGGGCCGGAATGAAATATTGTTGTTCCATCGGTACGTCCTTTTATCGCTGGGGTGGATTGCAAAATGATGGCACGGAGCTGGTCGACTGAGAACTGTTAAATATCGACCTGGTTTTAATCGAAGGTCAGCTTCTCGGAGATTTCGATGTTTAAGTGTTAGCCGGCGGGCCACGATACTCGATTAAAAACAAATCATTCCGTGCCGGCCGGTAAATAGGTCCAGATTAAGCAAAGCGGAGCCGGCGGTGATCACTCATCATCAGCCCAGCGGGGAAGCATCGCAGTGTTTTCTGCGTCTAGCATCGGATCAATGCGGCGCAGTTTCTTCCGCTTATTTTTCCAGAGAATGGCTCTGTGCAAAAAGAATTGCGGTCGAGATATCGAGCGATATGGAAGAAAACGACTTCATCAGCAAGGATTGCGGCAGTGCCCAATCCCACTTTTCGCGCAGCATGTTTTCCACCTCCGAAAGTATCGAATCTAGATCAGCAGCATCCAGGCTTCCGACTTCCTTCATTGCCATTTGGGTTCGACCGATGTCGGCGTCAACCTCAATGGCAAGGCCTGCGTTATCACAAGAAAGGCCGACATGATTGAGTAACAAGCGCAGTGCATCATTGGCATGATCACCTAGCCAGCTCATCAGATAACACTTACCGCCCGACTCAACTATGTAGCGCTTACCAAGTCCCAGCGAAACAAATGTCTTTCGAGCCTCGTCGAGAAGCTCTTGAGCCCCTTGATCAATAAAGGGGCAGGGGAGTGTGTCTGCCAAGACGGCTCGCATTTCTTGGCGTACGTTGTCATGCACCATCGCACCCAGACCATCGAACTGAGGAGGGGCGCCACCGCGTGCTGCTGAAACGATGATGACTTTGGCCTGGAGATCAACATCACGAACCTGCCACCTCCGGCCTCCGAAAATAATGCGCTGATCCTTGGTCAGTGGACGGCTTACCGGCACAGATCCCAGTGCCCTACCATCGCATACAAGGCGAAATTCTTCGTCGCTGGTGAATGCGCTGTAGAACTCATAGTGGTTGATCAATCGCTCTCCAACCGTCCCAGGAAGCAGCAATCCTGAGCTGTCCTGAACAATGAGCTCATGCTCTCCGAGCGCCTTGAGCAGCTTCACAAAGTCTGGTTTCTCAACTTTTGGAAACGCTCCCTCAGCAATCAAACTTTTCCAGAGATCTGCAGCAGATGCACCGCCGCACTGGGCAATCACTGAAAGACATTGTTGAACGAGGGTGGACGCGTGAATGCCTTGAGCCCTGGGAGGTTCAAACCACCCCTTAGCCAGCAGTCGAACCATGGAAATGGTTTGAACCAACCCTTGGCGCAGTTGATCCGAGAGGCTCGATCCATCTTTGAGTGGCGATTCCTTGCAGTAAATGCGCAGCGTTGCTTTTTCTCCTGGGCGCCTTCCCGATCGCCCTAGACGTTGTCGCAGACTCGCCACCGATGGTGGGGCACCAATCTGCACGACTGTTTTGATGCTGCCGATGTCTATGCCGAGCTCAAGCGTCGTAGTGCAAATCGCGGATGCCGCGTGAGTCCCTGCCTTGAGAGCATGCTCAGCTTGCTCACGTAAGTCCTTCGAAAGGCTACCGTGATGAGGCCAGAATTCGTTCGGCACGCCGTCTCTCTCGCAGCGCCGACGCAGTTGATCTGCGTACCATTCAACCTGCGACCGACTGTTTGGGAAAATTAGGTTATTACTGCCCCGTAACACCTTGTAAAGATGATCAGCGATCGCGAAGTCTGGGCTTGCCTCGTTCTCTGTCTCGTCTTCATTTCCCTCTTGCTCAGAAAGTTTTATGGGCTTCTTCTTGAGCTCGCTCATGGGTGGCTGAATGTAACCACGAACTTGCACCTGGAGAGTCTGGTTGGAGCTTTTTGATTCAATGACGGTAACGCCATCGGCATTTCCCGGACGCAAAAATTCCGACGCCATCTTCATGTCGCCGAGGGTGGCTGAGAGCCCGACTCTAGGGAGACGGTGCCCGGCAACAAGTTCTACCCGATGCATCAGTGACTGAAGTTGCTTGCCTCGTTCGCTACCGATGAACGCATGCAGCTCATCCACGACGATATAGCGCAGGTGCTGGAACACCCCGCCAAGACTAGAACCGCGGTTGACGAACAGGGCTTCAAGGGATTCAGGAGTGATCAGAAGCACCCCCTCAGGGGACTTCAAAAAACGATGTTTTTTGCTTGAGGAGATGTCCCCGTGCCAAGCCACTACGGGAATCTCAAGTTGCTCACAAAGACGGCTTAACCTGTCCCACTGGTCGTTGATCAGGGCCTTGAGCGGGCTGATATACAGCACCGAACCGGGTGGGTCATCATGATTCAGCAGATTGGTGAGGATGGGAAGAAAAGCGGCCTCGGTTTTGCCTGCCGCCGTTGCTGCGGCGATGATGACATCCTGATCGGCATCCACCAGCACAGGTACCGCCCATTCCTGGGCGTCGCGCAAAGAAGTCCAGCCTTCCGCCCAAACCCATCGCTGGATTCGGGACTCAAGTTGATCGAAACCCGATGACTCAGAGTGTGAAGGTGGCAAGTTCATCGTCCGCATCGACTTTGGTATCATCTTCGCCGCCTGAGTCCCTGGCGACCTCGACAGCTCCAAGCAGCATCCGCCAATCGGCGCCCGGGTTTTGCTCCAAGATGGCGAGCAGGTTGATGAACGCTGTGATCGTGGTGCGCGGCGTACGGAAGTAGGCTTCCCCCAAGCGCTGATTACAATGCGCCATAAACAGTGGGAGCGCCTCGTCAGGCAGTAAGTACTTTTCAGCATCTCCGCCAGCGTATACGTGACGAAGTTTCTGAAGCAGTACGTAGAAGTCTTCCGGGGTCAGGCTGGTCAGGCGAATGACCGGCCCCGACAGATCCACCAATCCTGATTTTGCAAACGAGTTCTCGGCCAATCGAGATTGCAGGGCAGGGTAGCTGAATAGCCCCCGACGAGTGTCCATCAAAAACTCAGGAGTGCCACCTAAAACGAAACCAAGCCCTTCGGACGATCCCTGCAGAGAGTCGTTGAGAATACGGAGGATCTGTTCGTAATTGGCATTACGAGCTTGGGTATTGGCCAGTTTGTAGAGGTTGACCAGTTCGTCGAGGCAAATCATCAGACCGCCAAAACCTGCAAGTCTGACGAATCTCGACAGGAGCTTGAGCTGATCGTAGACGGAGGCATCATCAATGATGGTCCGTACACCCAAGGCTGCTCGGGCATCAGTCTTAGTGGTGAACTCTCCACGCAACCAACGGATGGCGTCGGCCTTGAGCTGCTCGTTGCCTTCTTCGAAACCTCGGCAATAGGCGGCAATCACCTCCGCAAAATCATACCCGTTGACCATCTCGGTCAGCTCGGCCAAGTGAGCACGAATAACAGTCTCGCTGTCCGTACCCGCCGCCTTGGCTTCGGTTTTGGCCTGAGAGATGAACTTCTCAACAATGCCTTGCATAGCCCCTCCGTCGGGCTTCGTACGAGTCGACATGTTTTTAGCCAACTCGGAGTAAAGCGAACGTGCTTGTCCACCCGTGGCATGTAATCTGCGATCTGGGTTCAAGTCGGCATGCATGGTGACAAGCTTGCGCTCCATGGCAATGGCTCGTACCAGGTTCAGAAAGAACGTCTTGCCCGCACCGTACTCGCCAATGACGACTCGAAATGCCGATCCACTTTCAACCAGGCGATTGACGTCCTTAATCAGGGCATCTAGTTCGCCTACCCGGCCAACCTGAATCAGGTGTTGGCCCACGCGAGGAACGACGCCTGCGCGTAGCGACTGGATGACCGCATCGCGATCCTTGGCTCTGATAGTGCTCATAGGGCTAACTCTTCCAGAATGTCTGTATTGATCTCGACAGGGTCATCACCCTCAGTGACGGGCATGTCGAAACGCTCAAAAGCCATGTCGTTAATTTGTTCCAGGGCACCATCGAGCATCAGCTCCATGTCGCTGGCGGCAGCTTCAAGTTCGGAGCGGCTCCACTCAGGGCGTGAGATCAGCAACCGAAGGAATGCAGAGTGTTCCAAATCGAGACCATCAATGTCTGCACTCGATTCTTGTACTGATTCTGCCACATCGATCAACTGTTCCGGTTCGTCAACCTGGTCATCAGTGAAGACTTTGGCAAGGAGGGCGGAGACCTCTGCGGTTTCTCGTTGCAGTTCTGCAATGCGCTCGTGATCAAGCACGAACCCTTGATTTGCAGTGGAGTTGATCGGGGTACCAGGCTCGGAACGAGGAATGCCGGCTTTTGGTTTTACGAAGGCAATACTTGCTCCAGATGCAGCACCGTGGAGATCGCTGTACAGCAACTGACTGTCCAGCTGCAGGGCCTTGTAAACGCGCTCAAGAAGTTTCACTTCCAATGGGCTGACGATGCCATCTGCTTGCGCCAGATGGGCCAGGAAGCTGGCAATCGTGCGTTTTGCTTCGACCGTTAGTGGGTCGAGTTTTTTCTTTAGGCTGGCCAGCGTTGGTGGTTGCTGGATCTGGATTCGCAGGTGTGCTTTAAGGCGTTTGCGATGGGCCACACTCAGGTGATTCCAGGAGTCGATGTGTTGAGCAAGAAGCGTAACTTCCTCAGTGGAGGTATTACCATCGGCAGAAGCCACAGCACTAGCAAGGTCGAGCGTCACCGAAGCAGCATTGTAGGCAGCAGAAGCTCGCAGTGACCCGTCTTCTGGTTGAGTCACGAACAGCGCGATTTGATCTTCTGCTTTCGGTGTCTTACTGCCAGCCAGTACGTCGGGTTCAATACCGATGTGAAGCGATTCCAGCGCGCGGGCAAGTGCAAGTACTTTGTCGCGGGACAGGGCGCCGGCGCTCTTGAACCGGCCTGCGAGTTCGCCAAAGCTCATGACAATCAGGTCGTCGCCAATTCTGAATTGAAGCTCGTCCAATTCTGTACGGGCTGCCGTCGGCCAGAGAGCGACGGGAAGTTGCAAAAGACCTTCGAGAGCTTCTGCGCTATCAGGGTTGCGGCCCAAATATCGGCTGTAGGGTTCAAGCTCGGTAGTGCATAGCTCAACCAGCAACTGCAGGTTTTTTCGTGTACCTGACGTGGCCAGGACATCAGGAAGGTCACCCAAGCTAAGCGTGGGGGCCATTAAGACCGCGGAGGCCGGCCGATAGCTGGTTTTAAGTTTTGTCTTGTTCTGCGCCAGGACAAGACCCTTAGGATGGGCGCTTGTGTACTTAAGCTTGAACAGTCTCGAAAAGACATCCTTGCAGCGAGTCACGGGCGTGCGTTTGCTGATGTTGGGGTCAGCTAGCGCCCAGGCTAATGCCCAATCGGCATCAAGGGGGCGCTTGTTGGAAGCGAATTGCCCCAGGCCTACGCGCAGTGGCAGTGGCATCTCGTAGCTATACGCGACAACGTTGGGAGGTGGGCCAAGGTAAAGGTCTGGATCGATCTTGGTGTTGCTCAGGTAATCCAGAAAACCTTCCGCATATCCCCTGAACGACCTATTTTCCCCGTAGATACTCAATAGGCGCTGGACTTCTTCTACGATCAAAGGAAGCTCAGCCTTAACGCCCGGGTCACTCACTGCGTCAACGAGTGCTCGACGCTCTAGACCATAGAAATACAAAAATACGTAGCCGGTGTCTGCCAGTGGGTAACGACGGCCGCCCTCCAGCCATTGAAGGTATCCACGGCGAGCCTCTGACGTGATGGAGTGAAAACTAGGCCAATAGGACATCAGCCGTTCTTCTAGATCGACGTGTGTCTTTGCGATACGGAGTTTGGGGTTTATCAGTGAGGGTTCTTCTGCATCGTGCCGGCCACCTAGCACGCTGCCCATATAGAACATGCCACCCGGAATTAAAAAACCGGAAACGGTGACAGATTCACCTGCTGGCACCCAGCGAACATCAGGTTTTTGCGTGCTCGCATTTGGAATGTTGAAGGACTTTGAAGATGCTGAGCCGAGTTGGACAGTGTAAAAATCAGAGTTTTCCTCTGTGCCCATATGGCTCCCTGAAACTTCTCGCATAGAGAAAGTGAGGCCTGACCGTTGATGCTCTCGCAGACGTTCCGTCTCCGAAGCGGGCACTGACAATTGCTCGGCCTGTCGCCTTGAGCGACGAACCAGCAGCCAAAAAAGCGCGGCAATGCAAGCAATAACACCAATGGCGATCCAAGCATTTTTCGGGATCGATGCGACTGCGCCGAAGGCCAGAGCGAAAATGATCAGGATGCCGTTACTTGTGGAATTTTTTGCCTTCTTCCTTGCCATGAGTCGTTTCAACCTTGAAAGATGGGTGCTGGCGCAATGGCAGTATCCGATAATTGCCCTACGAGAACCATGGGCTGAGGAACGCTATTGATCGGAAAGTTTTTGCTTGCGGACGAATAGCTACAATCATCAGAAGTAGCTTTTCAGCAGTAAGGGCGCAGATCATCACGCTCCATTGGCCGATTGAGAGCGATGCGCATTTGAATGACTTTTTCAATGGATATCCCGGCAATTTGGCGCATTCGCTATACCTTAGTAGCGGAACCACTGGCCGAACGAGTCTATGTTTTAGTTCAGCCAAATTGCGTACCTCAACGAAAGTGGCTGAACAGACAATAGCTTGATGACGTCCTCGCACTGGTCGCCGGAGCTGGCGTACGGCGCCCTCGAAAAAGTCGTAGATTACGTTGTAGCTTGCGCTGGCAAGTAGCCTGAGGACCATCAAGCTGTGTTTTGGATCGGGTGCCTGAAACTGAGTCTTAAAAGTAAGAGCAGGCGCTGAATGCCCCTGAGGTTTAAGTATTCAAGCGGCCAGCCGATAGGTTCCTAATAGGGAAGTTTACTAACAGCGGTCACGTAGCCGCGCTAGGTGAACCCGGAGCCAAAGGGATTCGTGTGATGCAAGTCTGCAGTTTTTCGCCAGCGGTGACCTGGCTACCCTCGTGTCCCCCCCCCAGCATCCGTTCCCATACTCAGCACTCTACTGGTCATCTGTACTCAGAGCTCTCTTGGCCCTACCTGAGTCTCCAGTAAAAAGTGGATTGCTTTCAGGGCCGCCAAGCGGCGGCAACATCGACGATCGAAAAAGGAAACGATAGTGACCCTGCAGTCCCCCGAAGTCCTGCTTGAAAGCCTGAACAATGCACTGCGCCACCTCCGCGGTGCCTGCACTGATCTGGGCAATGAAGAAATCGACGATAAGTTACTGGAAGTCATGCGCCGGCTGTTGCTTGCTCAGGTGCTAGGCGACACTTGGGTAGTTGCAGTTGGCGGCTCTCAAGGGGCGGGCAAGACGACGTTGATGGCATGTTTGTATGGCTTGCTCGAAGCCGAAGATAAATGGCTTGAGGGCAACGAGGGCCGGGGTGAGAAAATGCCTGTGTTGGTTCTGGAGCAGGAAGGCTTGCAACAGGTACAGGGTTTTGTGCGCCGTTTGTTGAAAGACGAGGGAGCTAGCAGTTTCACGCTTCAGGATGTTCCGGTCGAGGTCGCCGAATTTCATCGAGTAATCAGCGATCCCGCCACCGGTGATTTACTGCCCGTGCTACGTGTGCCGCGTCGGTATTTCAAGCGCGACAACCAAGCTTGGTTGCTACTGCCCGGTTATGAAAAACAGGACCGTGATAACCGTGCCTGGCAGGAACTGATGCGCCAGGCCATGGTGGCGGCAGGTGGCTGTATTGTGGTAACCGATAAAACTCGAATGGCTAATCAACAACAAGTCGAAATTGTTAAAGACATGCTTGACGGCGAACTGTCGAGTGTTCGGCCCTATGTGGCGATTACCAAAACTGAAGACAGCCGCGATGACTTAGCCGAGCGCCAGCAGCTACGAAACAGTGCGCAAACAACGTTTCAGGTATCGGCCGAGGACGCTGAGCGTCACATCATCTTGACTGGTACCGACGACCCCGCATATATCGAGCACTGGATGCCTCACATGGAGCGCGCGATACACGACCTAAACTTCACCGGTCAGGCCAACCGTCATTTGCAAATGAGCGATCTCTCCAATCTGGTCGGTAAGGACCTGACACGGGTGTTAAGCCTGATCCGTAGTAAGTCGCAATTGTATTTTAGCACCGACGAAAGCACAGAAGGTGCGCAGGTGTTGCAAGCGGTACTGGAAGAGTTCGATGACGCAGCGCAGGACCTGCGGGATACTCATCTGAAACTGGTAAGTGAGTTGGTAAGCCAGGCGCTTTCAAAGGCCAGTGATGCGCTAGATAAGGTGTTGAAGGAAGAACACGAAGGTTTCGGCAACTGGATTTCCAACGTCTTCGATACCACCAGTGAAACCAAGATGAAAATGAGGGCCGTAGTAAAGCAGTCGTGGGAGCACGGCGCCTCGCAACTTTTCATTCGATACTCGGAAGAGCTCGCGAAGCTGACAGGTAGTAAGCTGGGACGAGAAGATAAGGCTCCAGACGCCAACGGACCTCAACTGTTGCTGACACAGGAACAGTCGCGCTCGCTGAAACAGGTTGGCTATATGCATCCTTCTGGTCAGATGGTTACTTTTAAAGCGCTGACCCCTGACATCGCCAGCGATGTACGCCTGCTACTTGGTCACCGTTCACACGAGAACGTCAGCACTCTTCAGGCATCCAGTAAGTCGCTGAGCAAAAGCGTTAAAATAGTGCCTGCGATTGCACTCGAGTACACGCGTCTGGTCTACGCCTTGCCGGAGGTTATCCAGATCCACGATGTCGCGGTAACGACAGAGGCAGCGCAGGGAAGTAACCTCGTGGAGGACGGCGTCAAGAGCCTCAGCGCGGGTGTAGATCTCGGCAAAACGGCTATTAAATCGCTGGCGACGGTAATGGCGGTTGATGTCCTCAGTGATGGCAAAGCAGATATCCTGGCGACGATTATTGGTGATACTTCGTCGGACGAAGCGAACCTACCTGCAGTGCCAATGACGCTTCATCCAGCTGCCGTCGCAGTCGCTGCAGCAGTTGCGGCAGGCTACTTGACTGCTGTGGCGGTGACACGGCTACGTACGTTTGAAAAGGCCGCTAGCGCGCAAGCACACTCCATGCTCCATAGCGTACATGACGCCCACGTCGGCCACTTGCGCAAACAGTTCGATGACACCATGGCTGTGGCGCGGGGCAGGATCGTTGAGGCACTGCGAACACGCTATAAAATGGATGAAGGTCTGATGCGCAAAGACCGTCTGGCCCGTGCTATGGCCGATGTGAAGTCGCTGACCAGTGACCTCCGTCATGATCTCGACGCTTCTGCCGCTGGCCTTCACGTGTTTGCCGATGGACGCGGGGTCTGAAATGACATCGAACCAGGCGGTAGAGTACTGGCACGCCTTACAGGTGCGACAGCCAGAATGGGCTCTGCGTGCTTACGCGCGTCTGGTTCAGACATTGAGTCGGGACGTACAGCAGCGTCTGCAACTCAGAGAGACGGTGACTGAACCGTACGTGGTGGTTTTCGGTAAAACGCAAGTAGGTAAAACCACGCTGCTGCTGGACCTAATGGGGGTTGTACCGGCCCAAATGGGCAGAATCTCAAAGGTACTGCGCGGTGGGCGCGAGGCTGGTCAGTCGGCCACCGCAACAACCATGGAGTATTGCCGCTCGACTAGCGAACGCTGGGGATTGACCCGTAAGGGCGAGACTCGTTGGTTGGTTGAGGACAGAGACATGACCCTGGCCTTGGGTGCGCTGCGTACGGAGATGGAACGGGGCCAGTTAAAAGCTGAAGTATCTCCCTGTGTCGTTCACCTTCCTGAGAGCTGCTTCTTGGGCGGTGCCCAAGGCTCTAGCGTGCGGATACTCGACCTGCCCGGTGATAACCCTGCCAATGAAGAAGAACAGCGACACGTTAACCTGATGGCCAAAACGTACTTGCCCTTCGCAGACCTGATCCTGTTGGTAGGCAAAGGCGATGACCTTGGTTTCTTGTGCCCCGGGGCGATCACGCTCCCGGGCATTGAAGACTGGCAATCCATGCCTTATCGCTTTCGGGTTGTCACCACTTACTCGTACTTCTCGAAGTCAGTGAAAGACATACTGCGTAAAGAGCATGAGGTCGATGCGGCTCAGGTGCGCCAGCGACTGATTGAGCAGGTTGAGCGGTTTGGTAAACTCAGCGAGCCTGCCCGTGAACCGCGGTTGTTCTTCCCGCTCGAATTCGGTAACAGCTGGCACCAAGCGGAAAAGGATGACCCGCTGCTGCATTCGCGTATGGCACCCATTATCACCGCCTTACGCAACGAATTGCTTGAGCAGATTACTAGCAGCACCACGCCCATGGGGCGCCTGCGAAGTACGCTCGATACCCATGTCAGCGTGCGCTACATCCTGCATAAGAAAACTTGTGCTGTTGAAGAGACACTCCAGGCGCTTGAGTTGCGCAGAGTAGCCTTGACCACTGAGGTTCAGAATTGGGCGGTAATGGTTGAGGGATCGCACCGGCGCTTCAAAGACGTCTCCGAACTGTTGGCCAAAAAGCCTTATGAGCAGGGCGAGGCCGCTATAGCGCAGGCTACTCAGGCTTTGCTGGCTGATCCTAATGAGCGGTACAGGCCAAAGGAGGGAGGCGTAAAGGACGACCGGGAGACCCTTTACACGCTGATCAGGGAGTACGCTCGTACATTAGGCGCTATTCGTCTTGACGTTCAGCCCGGCAATTGCCCGCTCCCATACTGGCGACAGGTTCGTAGACTTTTCGAGGAGCCCGAGCAGCAAAGTGTAGATGACATTCTAAGCGCCGAGTTCTGGTCGATACGCTCCGTACTCAGCGACTATTGGATAGACACCTACTGGTCATCTAGTAACTACCAAGAAGACCGCGCTCGCGTGCGCCGGGCCGGCACGGCAGCATTAACGAATCTGGCGGACCTGTGGCGAGACCAATGGCTGAAGGCCCTTATGGGCACCCAACGAGCAACGAGTCAAGAGCTCCAGCAGGTTAAGAACCAGGTGGCGCTGCATGAGGAAGAGACGCGGCTTGCCCAAGCGCGCCTTGGTGTGATTGAACAAAGTATCGTTGAGCAGGACGCAGAGCGCACTCGTATCACACTGGACTCCAAAGAGGACCTTGAACGCTGCGAACGCTTCATCTGCCTGCTTGAGCAAGAATATAGTGCCGCGCTGGATCAACAATACGCCGCTGCGCTTGCACAGAGTGACCCCAGCGACGCCTTGCTTGGGCTGTTTTCCTGCGTTGCTCTGAGTCAGCAGTACTACGAATTTCTAGCGTTCAACCAGCAGGCAGCGGGCTAAACAACGCCTGCGAGGTTTACGCGCTTAATCCAATGTTCTAGAGAATCCATTGTGAGTGATCAAATCCAGGAAAAAGAGAAAAGCCTAGCTGAATTGATGGTGAGAATTCTCAAGGAGCCGCTTAAGCCGCTGGGTGAGTCGGTTAAAGGTTTGGAGGGCGATCTTACCGACATCAAGGCAGAGATCGAACTGGTCGGTGTCCCCCTAGCTGATTGCCTAACGCAGAGTACCCTTGCAGCTAAACGTAGCAAGGACGCTGTTGAACTGCTGGGCACTTTACGCGATGAGCAGGCTGCATGGAGCCCTCAACTTCAGGCTCAACTCGCCGAGCACGCTCAGGCTGGGGCGCATTCCCTAGACGCAAGTCTGAGAGAAAGCCTCACGGCGCTCGCGCAAAGCGAGCACCGTGTGCTCAAGGCCTTAGCCGACGTGGGTGAGGCACAACGGAGCGCTACAGATCTAATCGCGGCGCTGCCCATGCAGCTCAGTGAGAGCCGGACAACGTTGGATAATGCCCTCGTACAATGGGCGTCAGGGTTGAATGCTATCAATTCCACTATGGCCTCTGGTTTGAAAGCAGCTGTAGCAGAGATTAGCCAGCGCTTGGAGCACCAACACCAGGCCACTCTTGCTGTGCATCAAGTCCTGTTCAATAGCATGAAAGACGCCTCACTACAGTCACAAGCGCAGTCAGACCAGAAGCTGCAGGCCAGTAAGGTGCTGGTTGACACACTGTCCGACGGGCAGGCCAGAATCATCGGGGCGTTTAATCAGCATACTGGCTCCCTGAGCGCCCGCCTTGATCAGAGCCAGGCCAAGCTACGTCAGCTGACGATCACTTTGGCCGTGTTTTTCGGATCGATGATGGCCTACGTGGGGTATGAACTGCTGAGTCGGTTTAGCTGATGCCGTGAGGGGGAGCCATAAAATCTATGGTCGCCCCAGCACAATGAGCCCCAAGAACCCCTCTGTTTCTGAGATCTAGGTCGAATATGTTCTAGCTCAAGCATTCAAAGCGCAGATCGTTCAACTGGCTCCAATTTTATCGCTCCCGCCCAAGTCTCCATGTGGGCTTCTGTATCCCGGCGCGAACATTGAGCTTTCTACCCCATAGAGAGCCAAGGGATCACTGAGCCATAGGCGGTATGCGTTGTCCTCAATGCTGTGGTCAGGTGAGCAGTCCACGTGGTATTGCTGTAGGACGTACCCAGCCATCGCTGCGCGCACTCGAAGTCTAAGCACGCCGCCAGGCATCTCGTAGTCGAGCATCACAATCTGCGCATAATTCTTATCAGGATGCGGCACGAGCGGTAGATCCAGCATTCGATTCCACTGATCATCGCGCTTTTGGTCTTCATCGTTCTTGGGTTTAGCCCCCCACTGAGTCTGAGCCGTACCGATTCGAGCCAAAACGAAGTCCACAAATTTCCGGCGTTTCCGATCGTACGCTCGGACGTGCCAGCGCAAGCCATCGCAGCTGACCGCGAACGGCACGATTTCTCGTTCAGACTCGCCCGACCCCGAGGTATAGCTTATTTTTACCACCTGATTGAGGCTGATCGCGCGAGAGATCGGTGCCAAAACCTCTACCTTTGGCTTGCTGAGCAGCGAAACGGATTCGTTTAGGATGAGCGGCCTCTCTCCATCTAGACCGTATCCGTACCCTTGGGAAAGTGCCGTGAGCACGCGCTCAGGCGAGTGCGCGATTAGAGGCGAGAACGTCTCGCGTATCACATAATGCTTGGTCACAGTGTCCAGCGCAGTGTTTTCAGGAGCAATCTCCCGATACTGCGCGAAGTCGCGGGTGGCAGCTGCCGCGCCCACCCCGAAACGATCCATGAGATCAGTTCGTGAAACGGCCCCCGTGAAGTACAGGCGGAAATCTATGTACACCAGGCGCTCCCGTTGCGCTTGGCTGTATTCGCTCAAATCAATCATTTGCTCTCCGTCTTGCCTTCTTATCTGTCCTGCTGAATATCCAATATCTGATCGGGCGCATCTAGCAACAATGATAACACATGAGTGCTTGACGTAATCAAAATGATGATGATAGAGTTTGGTTATGGTTGTGATACATATCTATCCATAGCACCTTAGGCGATTTAAAAAGGAGGCTTGGATGGGATGTCAGAACGCCAGAAACAGAAAGGCCGGTCAAGGTACGAACTTGACCGGCCTTTGGGAAAAGACGTCTGAATTGGCTCCAGATGTCTCTCGCGCTTTGTGGAAAAAGCTTGTGGATGGTAGCCCCTATGGGCTCCCTCCGCAAGGGAGCGAGTTCTGTGTTCGAGCCACCTCATAGGAGGCATTTTATGTCCCAGCTTGAGATGTTCGAAAAGCCCGAGGCGGAAGGCGAGGTCATTTACCGTATGACGATCACCACCAAATCGGGAAAGGTGATTCGACGTGCTAACGGCCAACCGTTCCGCATCGTCATTCGCCCAAAAGCGAGCAATTGATTTAGTCGCTTAACAGAGCTCAGGGCGCGTTTTGTGCCCTGGGGCTAGTTGCTCTCCATATAAAAGGATTACGACATGTCTAGATGTACAGCACCAGTACGTGGACATAACTCAGCGGCCGCTGCGGCTGCCTGTCCTGCATGCCGCTATCGCAACAGTTCCCGCAGTAGCTCTCGCTATGACGGTTATGGCTCGTCCTACTCCCCCTCGGTCGGCAATGGAGGTAGTCATGCTAACAGTAGCGGTGGTGGTGGCGGGTCCAGCAGCAGTTCAAAGCCGCGCTGGTCGAGAGCAGGTTCATCCGTATCGTACTCACCGGCCCAGGTGCAGTCCCTCACTCCAATTCGCGAAACCGTTGAGACGCGAGCAGCGGAGCAACCTGACCTTCGTGACGTCTTCCTGTGCCACGCATGGGACGATCGGCACGGACCTGCCAAAGAGCTGCACGAGTTGCTCGTGGCGGCTGGTGTGAAAGTTTGGTTTAGCGAGAGGGACCTAGGTCTCGGTGTTCCAATGATGCGCACAATCGATAAGGGCCTAGCGAATTCGCGAATCGGGCTTGTGCTGGTCACTCCCGCGTTGCTGACGCGCCTTCCCAAAGAGAGTGTTGCTGACAAAGAGCTTTCGGCACTCCTGGCGGGTAACCAGCTCGTTCCCATTGTGCACAACACGACGTATGAAGCTCTCCGCAATGTAAGTCCCTTGCTCGCCTCCCGAAGCGGCTTGGACACTGCAGAAGATTCAATGGTGGTGGTTGCGGCAAAAATCGCCGAGCTGGTAGCGCTCTAGCTCTTTTGCTCACACAGTTTCGGCATTCAGATGCGGATGCTCGTACCTTTTATCCTCTACGGTTTAACAGACCTGCCTTCGGCAGGGCTGTTAGCTCCGACTAAGAGACCGATTTGGGCCGATTGCTGCCTGTTGTCAACAGATGAAGGCAGTCTGAGGATGCCGTCAACGGTCGAGTTGCAGCAGCAATTTTTAGGCAGTCACCCAACGGTATTGTTTGGATACTTTTACCCGCGAAGGCGTTGCACGAGACGGCTATCCATGGTGGAAAAGTAGTGCAGGCGATTTTCCATGGAGGGGGAGTTATTTCAATATGCCTTTATGGTGATGGTCCGAATGGAATTTCTAAGTAGGAGTGGGTTGATGGTAAAGGAATACGCTGAGTATGAAGTCCAACGGGCATTGCATCAGGTATGTTCTGCGAATACCCCAAAGGATGCGTTGGAATGCTTTCAGAGAAATCGAGCTGCTCGGTGACTGGCGCATCATGTATGCGGCAGCTTAATCGGGTGGGCCGTTTAGCTCGGTAGCCGCGACGAGCGGTGTATGCTTCAGCCAAGAAACCTTATGGTTTCACTTGTTTCGCAGAGCGCAAGGGATGCAATGTCGAGGATCTACACCTATCTGAACTCAATCAGCTCTGGTCAGCCGATCAACTTTGAAGCTTTTGCTAAGGAGTTGAAGAAGCATGGCAAGGGTGCTGGCTATCTGTTCGATACGTTTTCAACGTCGAAAATTGGAAAGAGCAGCTATCAGGTGGCTGTCTTGCGTGAGGATCGCTTTGCGGAGCTGATTCGTGAACACGCTCCATCAGAAATTACGGGCCGTATTGGTGCTGCTTTCGACGGAAGTAGCCACGCAGCAGCAGTAAGCGGCTCGCTTTTGATAACACGAAGCGTGGTCCATCCTCATCCAAGCGTGGTTCTTCTGAGCAAGCATGGATGGGAAGCACCTAACACTCTCCGACCAGCGGCGTTGCTGGTGGAAAATCTCGAGAACTTCCTAGCTCTCAAACAGACCGTCGACATCCTGGCCGACTGTGGCGTAGCTGAGCAAAGTGAAAGTTTCGACGTCATTTTCAGCGCCGGTAATCAGATCACCAACAGACTGAACATGCCATTTCTCAGCCAATACCAGAGGCTGTACTGCCTTTTTGATGTCGACTTAGGTGGGCTGACAATGTATCGAACTCTTCTCAGAGGGTTGCCAGACGGGCACCGGGTAGTGTTTGTGTACCCTGATGATATCGCCGACCGGTTAAGCGCTTCCAAATACTCACTAAATGAGCAAACGAGACAGGATCTCCTTGAGTTTGTTGGTCTATCCAAGGAAACCAATGAACTGATCGGACTTATGCGAGACAGCCAAAAAGCGCTAGAGCAGGAAACCTATTTGATGTCGACAACGACAAGGGACTGATGATGTTGAGCGACTCCTACGCGTTCCAGGACGTATACAAATTCCACAGGCTGATTTTTGTTAACAGTGCTGCCTATGCCTACACCGTAATCCGCGTGGACAAGCACACCGCTTTGTGTGGCCAGAACAACCTCGGAAAGACCTCGATGCTGAATGCATTGAAGCTTTTTTTGCTGCCACACGAGAACTTCAAGAGCTGCAATAAGAAATTCGCCTTCAAGGGGCCGGCCGGGACGTACTACTCGACTGATGCTAGCTACAGCTACTACTTCCCGGAAAACCACTCCTTCATCATCCTCGAAGCGGAGAACATGCACGGCCCGTTCTGCCTGGTCCTGCACCGCGGGAATCGACCATTCTCATACGGCCGTATGGCAGTACCTTGCATGTATGCCGATATCCAGCACATGTTTTGGGACCTTGAGTCGCCCATCAATGGAGGCATGGGGGCTCCGATAGAAGGCATCTCACTTTCTGGTGTGCTTTCGGATCTCCGAGCTCGGGGCGGGGAAGCAATGAACGACGGTGCTGTCATTCGCCAGCGGCTCTTCGGTCAACAGGCTCTTAATCGTGATGAGGGCCGATTCTGCTTGCTGCCTCTTAGGAATGGCGGTACCGCACGCGAGATCGACGCGTGGAAGATGCTAATCCACCTGGCCTTCGACATTGGGGCGAAGGACAACCGCACTCTGCCGGATACTATCGCCACGATCATCGAAGGGGATAAGGACCGGAAGAATGCAGAGCTGAGTGTCAGCCTGAGCGAGATCCTCGATGACTATGAGAACCTGAAAAAAGAAGGCGATCGCCTGGCGGACATAGAAAGCGCGCGGAGGTCTTGGGAGGGCTTTGATAGCCAGTTCCAACTGTTTGAGACGAAATCCGAACTGATCGTTCAGAGTATCGTCGATGTTGAGCATGCCTTGGCTGAAAGGCAGTCCAGCATTCTTGATGATGTTAAGGCAGCATCCGAGAGATATCAGGCTCTTGATGTGGCTCACTCAGCTAAGAGACAGCACCACGGTCTGGTCAAGGCTGAGTATCTGAAGCTGGCTGGAGCACTGAGTCTCCGGCATAAGGATCTGGACGGTGTCCAAAAGCAGCTATTCAAGGTCAGCGAGATTCTTCGGCGTTACCCTGGCACAACAGAGCATGAGGTCCGCGAGCTTTTATCCGATCTCTCCGCAGAGTTGACCGCAGAGATCGAGACCCTGACAAACAAGGTTCAGAGCGCTGAACAACTAACCCAGGCGATCAGGAATAAGAACAGTCTTTTCCATCAGCGCGACCAACTCCGAAAAATTCTTGATGAACATGTGGAAACTGTTCTCGAGCAGGTCGATCGTCACAGTGCGTCGGTTCTGAGTAGCTTGAACTCTACGCTGTTCACCAAGTTGACTCCTCGACTCAACTCTGACCAGAAGCAAGCCATCAAAGAGTTCGGCTGCCTATTCCAGGAGCGAGGTTCTTTCATCAGCTTCCTGAGCCAGGAGACCTCATTTGGTTTCATGTCTTTCGACCCGACCAGAGCAAGGAAGCAGCACGAGCAAGACCTGATCAAACTGGATGACGATATCAAGGACTGTGATGACCTCATTCAGCGCCTAAACGATGACAGCAAGTTGACTGCTGAGCAGGCCAAGGAGAAAGCTAAGAAGCTGACCCGCGAGCGGATTGAAATTGATGAAGAGGTTCAACTACTCAGTCGGCATGGCTACATGCGCGAGCAGCAGAAAGCATTGGAACTTGAGGTGGGGGAACAGACAGTAGAGTTGGCCAAGCTACATGAGAGTGTGGCGGATGCCGCCGGCGAGCTGGAGGGCCTAGCGGTACAGGTTGAGCGCGCAAAAGAAGTGCTCGCCAGGGTCAGGAAGGAAAACGAAGATCTGCGCAATTATCTTGAGCAGATCCGGAACGTAGCTGAGATCACTTTAGGATTCCTTTCGATTCGGGAAATGAAGCTGAAAGCTCGCGATACTTTCTTTCACCCTAGCCAGATCAAGGAGATTTCCCAGTTTGCTTCTGAGGTAGCCAAGAGCAGAGAAGCTCTGCAAGTGGCCTTGGATGAACTGCTGAAACGTAACTTGCTGGGCGAAGAGGGCAGAGACTTTGGCTACCATGCTTTCCATGACTTGAGTCGGATGCGTAGCTGTCGGAGAGCTTTCGCGGCGATGTTTGGCACCTTGGAAGGTGAGCAGCAGACCTACCAGGCCAAGGTCACCGCGCATAACTCGAATACCTCTATTCAAATCGACGAAATCAAACACGCCAGAAGGATGATCAAGGAGTTCGAGAAAGAGGTAGATGACCAGCTCTCGGAGTTCAGTGTGTCTGACCTCGAGGCGATCGAGATTTACTGCGTATTGAATCCCCATTTCGAAGAGCTGTTGGTCGATATTGACTCCATAAACCTTATGACAACCGGGCTCCACGAGAAGCGCTTGTATGAACGGTTACGAGCTTTCTGTACCGAGTTCTTTGTTAACGGTGGCCGTCGGGGGACCACCCTGGATATGAGCCTGCTGATTGATCGGGTTGGATATCGGTACCGCAAGCGTGGGCATGACAAGTACACCGAAGAGGATCAATCCAACGGTACTACGGCAATGATTAACTGCCGCTTGCTATCGATTCTTCTGCGTAGGCTGCTGGTTGCGAATACACAGATCTGTTTGCCATTGGTAATGGATGAGCTGTCGAATCTGAGCCACTTGAATCTGAAGGCTGCGCGTGGCATCGCTGAGTCAGAAGGGTTCGTGCTGTTCGGGGCAACGCCGGAGCCCACGTCTACTATCGCGAAAGTAATCGAAAACTACATCGACCTTTCGCATTTTCTCGCCACCGACAGGGCATACAGCCACTTACGTCGAGTGATCTACACAGGTGAAAGCGAGTCGCTGAGAACAAAGAAAGATCCCGCCGATGCTGTTGCGGAGATCACTGCCGGATGATCGTTGCAGCAGACAAAACGGTCATGCTCATGATCGAGCATAAGCACATTTTTCTTGATCTTATCGACATCATGGATGAAGGCTCGGCTGGCGAAGAAGTGTCAACTCGCCTCTACGAGTCAAAAGTGATGAAGCTGCTTGATTCGCTGGGAGACAGTAAGTCCGATCGGCAAAAAATTGAAGCGGCCTTCGACGTGCGTAACCTCGTCCGGGCAAGCTTGATATTGCACCATGACACCAAGCGAGGAGTCATTGCCTTTGCCCCGTTTTTGATCGAGTTATTTCGCCACTTTGATAGATCGCGTCTTCGGCAGCTGAGTAGCGCCGATCTTGAGGCGCTGTGCGATAGCTTCAATGATAGTCTTGAAAAGCTTCGCGATTTGACAGTGATTGAGCAGGGTAACGACACGTTCGAGGATGAGCTTAAGCTACTTCGGGAACGCATCCGCTACGCTCAAGGGAAGATCAAGGAGAACGTGGACAGTCTTCAGGGGCAGACTCTTCGCCTGGCGGAGATCGTCGAAGTGATGAGCCTTGAGAACCTCGACGAGGTGAAGCAGGCTCGCGGTGCTTTGCAGGCGATCACCCGAATCTACGGTAGGCATGTTCTCCCCACATTGCAGTTCCTCAACGAGAGGGAACCTCTGAAGAAAGGCCTACCGGCACTCACTGCCTTGCTGCGGATATCCGAGATGTTCCGCGATGCCAAGTTGCCAAAATTGGGTCAGCAGGTTCTCTATGCAGTGGCATCCATTCGCTCCTATCGCTACGACGTGGAGGTCATCAGCAAGTCTCTGCAGCGCTACGTGCATCAGAATGAACGTCAGCGTCGTGAGTACGACCAGGTTGAGAGTGTTTTCAACGATCTACTGGTTGCCTGTCGGGAGCTCCATGACGGGAAACTAAGGGGCAATCTCATCCCTAAAGATCATGAGGTACTGGAGCGTTTCTCTACCTTCAAAGGCATGAAGAGGCAGAGAGCCGATAGCAAGATTGAATGGCACAACGTAGACCATTGGCTTCACATTCAGGAGCATCTGCGGAGTAGCCTGGATTCACTTAAAAATACCCAAGTAACAACAACGTCTGTTGAGCCAGTTGGAGAGGACGTGCTCAAAGCCAGGCGTGCTTTAGACGTGCGCAGAAAACTAATTGGAAGGCTGATAGATGAGTGGCATGTTCAGGTTGGGCCTGACGCGCATGCGTCGCTTCACGCACATCTGGCCCAGCAGATCAGCGACTACGAAATTGCTGACCTAGTGGAAGGCGTGTCTTGGCTAAAGCACCGAGAGGACATTGTGCTAACCCCTCGATTTCAGTTAGGGGTGATTGAGGACGACAGGCAGAAGTTGACCTATTACAAATTGAGGATCGAGGAGCAGGGTAGTGAGACAACAGCTTAGCCAAGCCATCTACAAAGAGTTGATGTCGGGGAAGGTGATCAACAAAGACACCTACGAGAATGGTGAAATAAAACCCAACCCGCTCTTCGAAGAGATGCTCAATAACTACGATCAGAGCTACAAGCCCTTGTACTTGAACATCGGGTTTGAGTTGGTGATGCGGAATGGCTTTATCTACATCCGTTCAGTCGAGCGCGATGAGGAGTACAGCGAGGTGGTCAGGAAAATACAGGTTCTGCTGTTGATCCTTGCTCGCGGACTGCATGAACAGGGCTACCAGCTTGATATTCTGCGCGACGGGGAAGCTGGTGTGTCTGATGGGATCATGGAGGAGATCGGGAAGGGAGAAGACAAACAAGATGTCATGTCTGCCAGCAACATGAAAGGGGAGGCTCTTACATCTGCAGTTAGAAAAAATCTCGAGCAGCGTGGGATCGCCTACAGGAATGCAAAAGGCAATCTGGTACTGACTCATGCTGGATTAGCGTTCTTTGACGACGTATTTAAGTACAGTAATGCTGAACCAGGTGCAGTTATGGTGGCTTGAGTTTCCGGCTTTATCAATTGGTAGATGGTTTCTTTACCCTCCATCACATCCTCGACATAGATACCACCAATGCCTGGAGCTGCTCAGAATTCAGCTCCATTAGGTCGCCATGCCGATTACTCGGCCAGGAAAACCTCCTCTGATGCAGACGCCGTGCCGCCAACCAAACGCCCAGTCCGTCGTGCACCAACACCTTCATGCGATTGCCTCGGCGGTTGGCAAAGAGATAAGCACAGTGCGGCTGCGCCGCACCGAAGACAGCCACGACCCGGGCGAGCGCTTACTCGGTGCCGGAGCGCATATCCATCGGTTCGGTGGCCAGCCAAGTTGCGTCGATGCGGATCACGAAGCAAGTCCCCGGACAAAACTGACACATCCTTCGGGATCGTAAGACGGCCATTTCACCGTGATGGTGTGCTCGCCAAATGGCAGCTCGATGATCACCGATGACTCGGCCTGCCTTTTCGGGGCGACCTTTACCGGAACAAACGCCGACAGGGTTGCGGGTAGTTGATCTCGGAAAAGTGGTAGCCAGTTACGGATCACGTTGGCATTGATGCCATGACTGATGGCCACGCTGGAAATGGAGGCGCCGGGCTGCAGGCATTTCTGGACAACCTGGGCTTTGAACGACTTGGAGTAAGAGCTTCGTTGGCGCATTTAAGGGCTATCGCGTCCGCTTAAAAAATAAGCGGACACCATCGCCCTTAATTTGGGAGATCGGTAGGCGTGTTCACCGTTCGCTTCCACCTAAGCGCAAGGTGGGATGCCCGGATGGTTACCCCAAGTCGTCGTCAGCGAACGGTTAATCCGTTAATCGTGTTGATTGCGCCGCTCGCCAAGCGGCGCAATCAGATGATTGTTCTGCGTGGTTTCTGAGTTTAAGCTGCCTTTTTCCTTCGGCCTTCCAAGTCATCTCGCCACTGCTTGAGCGATTCAATGTCGGCTTTCAGTTCGGGCTCTTCTGGAGCTTGTACCGGCATCTCATCAGACTGGCTGTGCTCAAAGCAGCTGTATTTGGTCATCAACTCGTCAATTTTTTGAAGATCCTCACGGGTGATCCCGAGAAGGGCAGGCAGACGACCATCTGTGGAAATGCCGCGCCTATGGCGTACGACGATTTTAAACAGAAGGTCATCTTCAACCGACCTTTCGATTAATTTCCTGAAATCGCTACAGATACCTTGAGCTAAGGCATAGTAAGCAGTTGCACCTGAATCTTCGCCCGCTTTCTTGGCGTCCCTGACGCGAGTCAGCAGGATGTTGTTTGCGGTCTTCGTCGAGCTATTCCACACTGCTTGATCAGCAGGGTGTCCTGATGCTCCACCAAAGGACTCGATGCACATTTGCTGGACGTTATCCTTCTTCCAAGAATCACCAACTTTCTTGGCAACGTCATCCATCGCTCCGTAAAGCGAAAGCCTGTGCGTAAAAATAAGGACCTGCCGTTCTTTAGCCAATTCAGCTAAGCGGCATGCGACTTTCCATTCGAAATCATGATCTAGCGACGAGATTGGGTCGTCGAAAATGAAAGGGGCGACACCTGGTTTGTCGGTAACGTCCGCAAGGAAAGCTGCAAGGGATATGATCCTACGCTCACCTTCGCTCAACACTTTTTCAGGCGAGTGATCACCATTTTTGAGAGCTTTGAGTTTGAGTTGATGAAGCACTCTACCCCGAGTGGTTCTGGTCTTTATCAACTCAACCTGAATTCGGGTGGCACCTAGAGCACGCAGCTCATCATTGAAGCGCTTGACGTACAACTCGGTAACCACGCTTTCGGAGATTTCGGTTGCCTTGTTAGAGATACGACGAGAGCTTGCATTAGTCTTCAGCTTGTCGAGCAGCTTGTAGTCCTTGAGCCTCTGTTGTTCCTTCCTGACTGCTTCACTTTGCTGCGAAACCCATTGGCTAGCCTCCAATGAGGTTTTATCAGCGACAGCTTTCGGCCTGTCGAACTGAAGCGCATCTTGATCGAATTGGTCTGCTTCCAAAGTCAGCTGCTGCGCGAATTGTTCAAGTACAAGGAGATTCGCGGCTACATTGGGGACCGTACCCGCCAAGCCTGACTGCTCGTGATCCAGCAGGGCTTTCCTCGATTCTCCGACACCTCTCCAAAAGCCCCACACTGCTGCCATCCACTCAGGCGTGGTCAAAGCTGCCGCAGTGCACTGCGTCTGTACCTCGGCCTCCGTCGGGCTGTTAGGAAGCATACGGAGAGTTTCGCTGTAAGTTTGCTCGGCAGACTTTGCATCTGTTTCCAGGCGGCTTTGTACAAACAGCTCGAAATCGTTGAGTCGATCTTGGGCTTCAGCCGATAGTTCTTGATGGCAGAGCACGCAGCGCCCGTCCACGGTAACTGGATAATGCTGGTCCGGATACGGCGTTTGGGAATATGCGCGAGCCGCCTCCCACATTGCTTTCCATGTCGGCGTACCGACGCCTTCTAAAATCGCTGATTTGGCCTGCGCGCCTTCGATCGCAATACGTCGTTTGTCACGGGCGTTTGATCGCTGAGTGCGGATAGTTTGGATCTGCTCAGCGCCGAACGCCGCCACGGCTATCTTGATGCCTTTGACGATATTGGTTACTTGGACGCAGGTGTCGCGTTTCTGTTTCGCAAGCGATGAGGGATCACTGGTCTTCAGTCGTTCATTGAGCGCTTCTAAACTACCTGCGTTCTCTGGAGTCCAGCGTAAAAGATTATCGACAGCTGATGGTGCCAGCGCGCTAAGGCCTTGATAGCTCTTGCCGGCGCTCGTGTCTTTGAGGGTAGCGGGGATAGCCGGGAGCTGGCTCACAAGCTGATCTTGTTCAGCCTGCAAGGTGTCCCTAACCGAATCAGTCGCATTGGCCAGCTTCTCGAACAAACCCATGATGGGCGGGCTGTACGTGGCCGCGCTTTCACTTTTCAGGTAATGGAGCGCCTCTTCACTATCGAAGATGTCTATCTCCCGCAATTGTTCAATCGCGGGGTGGGTGATATGCCATTCAACGCTTTCCGATGACTGATCCAGTTCAAAGCTGAGGGTGCATTTGCTGGAAGCTGGAGCCGCTTGGAAAACGTTTGGTTTGAGATCACTGGCGCGAGCTTTGCCTGTCGCTTTTTTCAGAATCCTCGTGTAACAGGACTTGCCGGAGCCATTATGCCCGTAGATAACCGTTAAATTGCCGGTACCAAAGTCTAAAGGCGCCCTGGGACCAAGGCTCTCAATTCCTGTGACGTCTGCAATACTTCGCAATCGGAGCACAGAGCCAGCTGGAGCGTGTGTTAGCTCATCGAATGTTCGATGTTTCGAGACGGCCTGCCCTGACGGCGTTTTTAACAGTGCGGCAATCTGGGAAATGTCATCCTGGGTGAGATCACCGTTTTTAAGCAGCCGATCAGCAGCCTCCTGAAGCCAGTCCGGCTGCTCAAGTAGCCAGATGCGTACCTGTCCCTGCGCGTCCATACGATTCCCTTCTGATTATAAGTCAGGAGACGCTAGCAGAGTGCCATTAGCTTAGCAATTTAGCGCGCGCTTTTAAAATTGCAGTCTTCGCGCTGCGTCCATGATGTGCGGCTGGCTTACACTGTTGCTGCCGCACAAGTGGGAGTTCGTTTGACTACGCAAGGTGAATCGTCCCCGGTTTAGTAGACGCGTTGAGTGCCTGCTTTTGGCTCGTTGCCAGCGGCTGAATCGCCGCTACTTTTTTAGACGTGCGACTGGCAACTGCTGGCCGACTTTTGCCGGTCATGATGGGCAGAAATCGAGCCAAATAGCGCGCTCGGCGATGTCATACGAAACTATGATTACTCAGTACTGAAGATGCCGACTTATGAAGTCGGTAGCAATCCATTCTCGGTATAGGCTGGGAAAGAAATCATCGACTCGGCCGTAGGGTGCTCGTAGGCGGAGGACAACACAGCACTGAGTCGATCGCCCAGCAGATTCCAGGCACGTTTCCTCTCTTCGGCATAGTCGTGATGCAGGTAGTGGCGTCTCACCCTAGAACCGGCCAGCACATGGTTTTGGCAGCGATCGATGACGTCCAGGCTGACCCCCAAAGCCTGCATCATGGTTGCCCCCGTACGGCGCAGATCATGCGGCGTCCAGTCACCGTTCTGGCCGTCGGCTAGCACCAGCGTATCGTTATGGCGCCGTCTTGAAAGGGCTTTGCGGTTTTTAAACCGGGCCTGGCGGTCGCCAACCTGCTTGCTCACCACTTTCACGTCCACATGCCCATCATCCTGCTTGTTGGGAAAGCACCACTGTGAATGTCCTGTCAGGGTCTTGAGTTCCTGAAAGAAATGCAGGGCGAAGGGCGAGAGGAAGACATGGTGGTCTTGTTTCTTGCCTCGGGTACCTTTGACGTTTTCACTGGGTAGGAACCAGGTCTGCTGGTCCAGATCGACATTTTTCCATTCGGCTTGTAGCAACTCACCAATCCGGCACAGCGTGCCCAGGCTAATCCAGGGCGCGAGCTGCGTTTCCTTCTTTAGCGGACGAATGCCGTCGTATTTTTGGCCCGCGGGGAGGGCGTCGTAATCGGCGGTCATTTGCTGGAAACGGTTGTGCAGTTCCAACAGCTCCGCCGGGGAAAGGATACGGCTTCTTTCCGCCTCGTAGTCGGCGGGGATCAGAGGGGAGATGTCGACCAACTCAGTCGGATCGCCCTCGATCAATAAGGTCCGCCAGGGCTGACGCTTTCTAGCCCAGCTAAACATCTGGGTGAGGTCGGCGAAGAAACTGATGGCTTGCCGGTGAGTACCGGGGCTGACCACGGTGCGG
>Ga0247730_1000352_pt1 | contig 37055 bp, 53 predicted proteins | sample UWRJL073202C2_FD_180959 | JGI IMG/M metagenome (GOLD analysis project Ga0247730, IMG submission 180959) | Plant litter microbial communities from Arlington Agricultural Research Station in Wisconsin, United States - UWRJ-L073-202C-2 | ecosystem: Environmental > Terrestrial > Plant litter >... | reverse complement strand
AGCAGTCAGAGAGGGATATACACCGCCACTGGAGACGCGTTCGCTGTATGAGGACAAAGAGTTTCCTGATTTGGATTCCCTTCCATTGTGTGCTTCTCCTCAGCACATTACAATCATGTTCCAATTCAAATTCGACCTCGACGACGCTGACGATGGGATCGCTTCCTCAGTCCCAGCTGAACCAAAGATTTCCTCAGAAACGATAGAGACAGCACCGTTTGTCGAGCTGAATATGAAAAACTTGGTGTGTTCCATCCCGATTATTTTTCTGCGCCCATTCATGACCTGAACTGTTCCAAAAAGCGCAGCTCGAAGCTATGCCCCCTGCCATCTCGTACTCTCTGGTGGGCCTGACAGGTGCGGACGGCGCCAAGGTGTCCATCGCTCGTAGGGATCTTTTCGATGCACGGTTCCAGCTTATAGACGGAGATGACGACCAGCCGTTAGAGTACATTGATTCTCCATCGGACCTAGTTCCGGGAAAATATGAGGGAGGGTTCAAAACTTGGGAAGCCAGCCATGATCTTGCTGGATATCTCTTTGCGGGAACAAAGAGTGCGAAAGGTCACAGAGTGTTAGAGGTCAGTCTCTTCATGCGCGGTTTTCACCGTAATCTTACTGGGAGATCTGCGTACAGATCGGATGCGGCTCCGCGATACCATCCATGTATCTCTTGCAAGAGATATTCAGTTCCAAAGAGGCGGCTAGCGCAGAGACACATCTTCATTTGCAAGATTACAATACATCTGTGCTTGAGCTTATAACCCTTCCCAATGTTGTTCTCGCCTGGTGTGAGTGTATTCCCAGTTAGATACATTGGGTTTTGTCTGAATATTTCCTAGACTTCTCCCCTGCAGCCGAACAGTATCGTTCTGGGGAGACAGATGATCCAGAGAGCGCAGGAGAGCTGCAAATCACACTTGATCAAACGCTGAAGTCCGCATTTCTTGAAGCACTGCACACCTACAAAATATCTATTCGGCTATATGCTGGGTCATGGGAAACGTTTCCGATTCCAGATGAACGTTACGACACTGTTCTCACCTCAGAAACTATATATCGCACTGACAGCTTGCCTTCCTTGATTAACTTGCTAAAAGCGACCTGCAGTCCATCTGGACAATGCCTTGTCGCCGCAAAGGTCTTGTATTTTGGTGTCGGAGGCGGTATCTCTGATTTTGTGAAGCAAGTTGAGCAAGCCGAGGGAACAGCAACGTCTGTGTGGTCAAAAGAGGAAGGCGTTGGACGCAAGATATTGTCGGTACATTGGACCTAATCATGCCAAGAATCTAATACGGTGAATATACGTTGGATGGTGTACAAGATCAATCGCTTTTCTTCAGCTTCTTCTTTGGTGGTTCATCCTGCTCTCCCTCCGGCTTCTTGGGTTTAGGCTTCGCTTTCGGTTTGGGCTTCTCAGAGACTGCCTCTATGTCGATGTCCATGTCGTCTTCCGATTTCTTCTTCGCTTTGGGCTTGGGTGCTGCTTTCTTCTTTGGTTTGTCGTCGTCTGCGTCGCTTTCAGCAGCAACTTCCCCATCTCCTTTAGCAGCTTCCTTGTCTTTGCCCTTCGTTTTCTTCTTCTTTTTCGTAGCTTTCTTGGTAAAGTCGCGATCACCACTAGCATCTGAAGCCGTCGCCGCTCCCCCTGACGAAGAGTCTGAATCACTGGGGGATCCTGAGTCAGAGCCCGATGCTTTAAAGTCCTCTGCAAGTCATATATTAGCATCGATTTCCCTCATGAATTTCGATAGAACGTGCCATCAACTTCGCTGTCTTCATCATCGTCAAACATAGGCTTCTTGCCACGCGGTGCCGAATCGTCCGAGGCGACACTCTGCATGTCCTCGTCTTCATCGTCTACCGCAGCTGCCATAAGAATATCTGCGTCTGCCATCTCGTTCTTTACTTTAACCTTCTTATCTTTCAAGAAGTTCTCTGTAGGTTCGTGCTCTTCCTTGTTGATCGAGCTGAAAACATGCTCTGGGCCCAATTTTGTAATAACACGCAGATCGAAGGTGCGAGCTGCGGCGACTCCAGCACCGACACGAGAGAAGACGACTGAATGAATTTGACTAATTTCGATCAGTAGAGGGGATTTGGAGACAAAGAAGATGAATTTCTCGAGAATGAATAAATCTCCTTGGACTGCCTTCAGATTGGCTTTGTAGCCGGGATGTCCAGAGTGACTAGACGATGAAAAGTTAAGGCGGACCCGAATTGTTCAAGAGAGCGTGCATACCTCGAGAAGCTTCCTACGCCAGTGATCTTTTTCGCGGCCAGAGCTCGGAACACCCCTGAGATGACCTCGAAGGTTGGATCCTCATAGTTCTTTCTTAGTCTGTCATATTTCTCAATTTCTTGCCTGCGGCTCTTCAATACATTTCTCTACATTTGGAAGACGACAACACTTACTCGGTCATGTTAAGCTCCGCTGTGGTTTCCTCCTCTCTGGAAAATTGCATTACGAGGTACTGATATCGCGTTTGTCCTTGGCGTATAGGAACATCTAGTCCAAGCTACGATGCGTTGCTTTAGACCAACACTTATAGAGAAGTAAAAGTGCGCTTACAATGAACAACACATGTAAGTCATCCTTGGGTAACAAGAACATCCTAGAGATGCTCGTGTGTAGAATCTTATAGTCGTAGGTCTTTCCACGCAGACGAAGGAAGTCGGAGAACATGTCCATATCATATCGTCCTCGTGGTGTCAGCACGAGAACGTCCTCAAAGCTGACGATGACGTCTCCCTGGATCTGCCCAATGTCCGCCTTGTCTTTGATCGTTTCATGGAATGCCTGAGCAGCACTCTGTTCCTCGTCATCGTCCATATCTTCCCCGTCAGATCCCTTGCTTTTCGAGGTTGTACCAGGAACATGGAATCGTATTTCCACCATCTCGTCTCCAGCAATCTTCTTGGAAGATGACGGGGGATTGAACTCCAGAGAGACCTCAGTTTTACCAGCAATATTGGTATTGCCAACCTTATCGAGGGGAAGCTCAAAAGCGGTTCGATCAGAGACCATAAACGCGAGTTTGTTTGGCCCTAGGAAGAGAATCAGCATACGGCATACTAATCATGCATACTGGAAGACGCGCCTTGGAAGTCTGTGAGTCCCCAATTCCATCCTTTGAATGAGATATCTTTCGTCTCCAGCGTGATTGCAAAGCTGGTTTTTAGTATCTTTGCGACACGGTCATGATCCTGAGTTAAGCGCCAATGAGATATTGCGCTGTGAACACTGCTGTTTTCAATACCTCACGCATGAAGCCATCGAAAGTAACTGTTTGATGGTTGGCCTTGCCAACTCTCAGCTGGAAGTTGCGCGCCACTCGAAGCCACTGTGCCCATTTTATCTCTGATTTTGGAATGGAGACGGTCTGTTCACCAGTCTCCGCCTTCCAGGCCATGCCGCTTTCCGCGACGCGAAATTCTACCGAAGTGGACGAACTTCAGCTCAGAGAATGCAGTTTAAGGTGGGAATACACGTACTGCCGACATCGGGGCTTAGGCCATGGTAAATTTTGTCGAACTGCGTAGTCATGGGCTGCTCGAGTGGGTAGTGGTGGTCTGAAGTCAAGAGTCAGACGCGACTTGAATTGCTTGATGCGCGCCTCAGGCTCTGTGCCGAACAATCAAGCCGAAATAGTCTCTTGCAGGCGAACACCCATCTCATTCTCTTTACAATATCGACGACTAATCCAGAATACATATTTCCAATATGGACTCTCTAGAGTCTCGCTCCCGGGATATGCAAGAGCGTACTTTCTGCAAATGGTGCGTGGTCTTTCAGTAAAGCAGACCGGCAGTGCACTGAAACGGGCCTCACAGGTTGAATACGAAACTTGAGGTCAATGGATATCCACCGATGTCGTCTCTAGTGCAAGACCTTTCGGATGGTGTTAGGCTTATTCAGCTTATGGTGCGCTATTTTGAAATGTCTAGCTCTTATAAACTACCTAACAGTTGTACCAGGAAATCATGGGTAGCTGCAGACATTGACTTGGTTTTGTCAGAATTGCTCATCAGGCTGTTGTAGGCGATGTATCACTGGGCCGGTACAACAAGACACCAAGAATGCGCATTCAAAAGGCTGAAAACGTTAACAAAGCTCTGGAATTCATAACGTCTCGAGGTGTCAAACTCACGAACATAGGTCCTGAAGGTCATTCTCTGTTCATACTGTCGCTTAGGACTCCAGGCTCATTCAACTCCGCAGACATCATAGATGGGAACCTGAAGCTCATCCTAGGCATGATATGGACACTTATTCTTCGATTCACTATTGCGGACATTAGGTCTGCATAGCTTTTGCACAGACCACCTGTTATTGAAGCTCATTTGTGGTGCACACAGTGAGGAAGGTTTATCAGCTAAAGAAGGCTTGTTATTGTGGTGTCAACGAAAGACAGAACCATACCGGGAGGTCAATGTGCAGGATTTCTCTCTGAGTTGGTCTGATGGTTTAGCATTGTGTGTGCTTTCCCGCTACTTTCCTAAACGAATACTCAAATTTCATAGATGTGCTTTGATACATTGTCATCGTCCTGACCTGCTTGATTACGACAAGCTAGATAAGGTTAGAGGAATCGATGCACTGTACTTGTATAAGCACGCTAACTTGACTAGGAAGACCGGCACGGAAACACTAGACTAGCCTTCCAGATTGCCGCAGAACATTTGAATATTCCAGTAAGTGCTGTCCATACAGACCCCCGAGCGTTGTGCTGATTAGTCAAGCTTAGCAACTACTCGAAGTCGAGGATTTATGCGATTCGAACAAACCAGACGAGAGAAGTGTGATGACTTACATTGCCAGTTTCTTTCACGCATTCTCTACAATGGGTTGGTAATTGTGCCCTTCAGGGCATGTTCATATTGACCCAACTCTCTACTTCAGACCAAGCAGAGACGGTATCAAGGCGTGTGGAGAAATTTGCCGATCTCATGCAATCTGTATGGGTCTCTCGGAATGACTATGAGAGGCGTGTCAAATTAGTGAGTATTTCAGATAATTCATTCGTAGCATTACCAATAATGCCCTCTTTCAAAGCTTCTTGATGCCCTGTCAGAAATTCAAGAACAGTGGACGGCCCGTGTCTTCTCTGGGTCCTACGCTGACGCGAAGGAACAATCTGCCGACTTCAACTTGTACAAGAAGACCGTGAAAAGGACTTGGGTCACAGAAAAACAAGACATCACCACACTTCATGGTAATATCCAAACCAAGTTGAAAACGTATGGACTGCGAGAGTATGTGCCGAGCCTGGGCCTCTCATTGTCCGATTTGGACTCGGCATGGAAGAGCCTGTTGGACTCGGAGGCAATGAGGTCAAGAAGAATCAATGCTGAGATCCGAGAGTCAGTTGCCCACCTTCTTTCGGGTTTCCTATCCTAACCCTTGATTCAGAATCAAAGAAGAACTAAGGAAAAAGTTTGCAGATCTCGCCAACGAGTTTGAACGGCGTCTTCATTCTATCTCGCAGCAGATAGCAGCAATCGAAGGCCCGCTGGAAGTATGTGAACTCGTATTCTCCTATGTAAGACTTATGCAAATATACTGAATCTACTAGTCTCAGCAGGAACAGGTGAAGGTTGTTCAAGAGCGCATGCCCGATCTATCAGAGGCCCTGCAAAACGTTTCGACGGTTGAAATGGAATGCGTCGCAGCCAACATCGAAGAAAATGACTACACAGTGTTTACTTCACAAGATCTGGAGTTTGAGCTAGGACTCGTGGTTCAGGGTATAGCTAAGAAAATATCATTCATCGACAACCAGGTATACCATTGATAGACCATATTTACTGCGATAACAAGGCTGACAACTTGACCTGCAGATCGTTTCAAGAAATATGACGAATCTTACCCCAGCACAATTGGAACAGTTTGAGAGTACATTCAGATACTTTGATAGGGATGAGACGAACACGTTGAATCAGGCGGAGATGACTGCTGCGCTTGCGAGTCTGGGCATTGTATACTCGGTAAGCCTGCTAATCGGGATCAAGATGCATCTTGCTCATTGAACTGTAGGATGAGGACATGGATTTCATCTACGATCAGCTGTTACAAGATTACGGGGCGATTACTTTCGAGGCATTCATAAATTTACTGGTCTGTACACCCTACCTTTCACTTCACACTGGCTGACTGCGTTTTCTCAGGTGGACATTACGGAAGATCAAACAACACCAGATCAACTGCGCGATTCATTCCGGGGTATTGCTACAGACAAGGTACCTTATCACCTCTGGCAAAGCTGAAATAATTGCTAACGCATGTCATAGCCCTTTGTGACTGAGCTTGACCTACGGATAGCTCAGCTTCCAGGCCCATCAATAGATTACCTTCGAGAAGCTATGCCCAGCAGATTGAACGAGGTTGGAGAGCCTGAATACGACTATGAAAGATGGCTGGACGATGTGTTTGCGTAGAGACACAGACTTTTCTGGACAACTAGGTAGAGAATTGGAATTTGCTGGTCGCTTAAACAACTGTGACCGTGATTGTGACTGACGTCAGTCCTCTGTGACTCAAGCAGAAATCACGTAGTTTCACTTGAGCTTGAACTCCCATGGGTCCACCCCTCACAAAACGAGCACGGACTACAACTGGAATTCTTGGCGCTCCGTCTCGGGAAGATGATTCTCCTCGAGTCCAAACCCCGTTAAGTGTCCCATCGTCGGCAGCATCATCAACACGTCCACAACGTTGTACCGTCGTTCCTCCATTGACCACATTGTGCATCCGCATATTTGCTGCCCATTTTGTTCGACTCCACGAAAGAATATATAAGAATTCTTCCACCATTGAGCTTATTCCTGACCCTCTCCTGGAGCGATTGTTCGCCGCCCTGCGAGCGCAATGCCCAACATTTCTCTCTCATGAGATAATAGTCTCTGTGCGACCTATTTCTCTTGACTCAAACATTTCTATGCCGAGCTAAGCTCAACCGAATCAGTTCTTCCGGACCTCGTCAATATCCCTAACTAATAGCCTCACTGGAGTCACCAAGCAAACAGTGCAGGCTGTCCCGCGCTTCAACGCGAACGTGACGAGTCTAGAAATATCGGGTTTCGGAAAACTGACAGATGAAACGTTTGCCTCGGTCTTTCCCAAGCTATCTAGGCTGCGGATCGTGATTCTTAGGTCAGTTCCTGGTCAAAGTTTGCTCAGATATTTGACCTGAGCAGGACTATCGTAGGGGATGTTCTCAAGTGGGAGCGAAGACCGCTGCCGCTCTAGCAAAACATTGCACTGGCCAACTCAGAACGCTGAATCTGAGCTATACCTCTGTATTGCCCATCGCTGTTGCGCCAATTGTTAGTTCTTCCGACGAACTTGAAGTCCTCAAGTTGGCTGGTATCAATAATTGGGTACAGTTGTTCTCTCTTTCCACCTTTCTGCTGAACGCCGCATTGATTCTAAGGATTTACAGACTGACGCAAACTTCTCCAAACTTTTAGCTCATATAGGCGAAAATTTCAGCCGACCGACGTTAAAGACTCTGAAATTGCGGCAAACAGCACTCTCGGAAAGTTCACTTCGTGCTCTCCTGCCCTTATTTCCTAATCTTGAACGGATGGACATCTCATTCACGTCCGTGAGACATATTTCGTTCCACCCAGACACCGCTATTCCACCACTGAAGAAATTCTCCTTGACGTCCACGAGTGTCATTGTGAACGAGCTTATCATGGCTTTGGGCTATTTGCCCCATCTGCAAAAATTTGCGCTTGGTGCAATTGGGTTGTCATTAACGGATAAGGACCTCTCAGGAATAACAGATGTGTTAGAAGGTGCTTGTCCTGAGCTAGAATCTGTCAATCTTGTGGGAAATGCAAAGCTAGGGAGCACCTCGACGAGGAAAGGTGGTGTCCTGCGTGATTTTGTAACACGAATTGGGCGAAGATGTCGAGTATAGGCACTTACTCCCTTGCATTGCGGTACATAACTGACTTGATTACACCAGTGGCTGAATTTGTCATCTCTTCCTTCACTCAAGTCGACGGACTTGATTGGACTGATGCCCTCTGACGAGGACTCTACAGTGTCATCGTTGAACACACTGCTGCTCAATAATACTCGTATCGACGACGATGCCACTCCATTCTTAGCTGGCTGCACAAACTTGATATCCCTGGAAGTCGCTGGGACTAAGCTGACTGGCAAGTCCATTTTTATTGCTGACATTGGGCATTTTGACATTACTTGCAGAGGAAGCCTTGTTTCCCATTATTGATTCCTGTAAGAATCTTGTAGAGCTAAACTTGACAAGTTGTAGGGGTGTGAGTGTAAGTGATCGACGTCGGTTTTTCGAGGCAAGTCACTTGGCGAAGATGGTATCTTTAGATAACAAACTATTTGTAGGTCTGGGAAGAGCAAAGAGAAACATAAATATAATGCGCCTTAATAATTCTATATGCAAAAGTCTTTGGCCAGTTTGAGTGCCGTGTTCACCCAGTTCCCATTTATGAGAGCTCCTCTTTTTTGACTTGTTCCCTCTCTTCAATCTTATCACTGCCTGGGTCTGCATCGGCAAGCTTTCCTTTCTCGTCATAGTCTCTTGCAATTTGGCTGACCTCCTTTCTAAGAGCCCGCGCTTCTGCTACAAGGTCTGCCCATCTGGTTTGGAATGTCAGCAGGTTGTTTACAGGACAGTTAGTGTTTGCGCTCACTTGTCTATGTCCAATCCACGCTCCTTGTACAATGCCTCCCGTCGCGCAGAAATAGAGTGATTCAGAACGGAAGAATAAGAGACCTCGCGACCTTGGTATAGAAACCTGTGCCAGATATATGAGGTTGAGAATAGCAGCTGAAGAGAAGAGCATACCACAGATAGCCACAAATGACAGTGGACAGTCCAGAGAGGTATGTAATGGGTTCCATAAGGTCCCAACCGTAATCCCAGAATGTGAGGCGCGCAACGCCGGCCCAGTAGACGACCAACATCGCAAAGCCACCAACAGCTACACGCTTTGCACCACTGTGAGCGTCCCTGTCGCATTGGCTCTTCAGTTCTTCCATCTTGTGCAGTTTATTCTGAATAACAGCCAAGCGCCTTCTCATAAAACGCGTGCGATCGGCAAACGAAGGCACTTCCACCTCTAATGAGAAGTCATCCAGTCCAGCTCGTGGCGAGGTGACATGGATCGAGAAGCTTGAAGCACGAGCTGCATCCCGGATAAAGTCTCCAATGTCGGTAGATGCAGACCATTCGAAATGGCGCTGAGTAGACGAGACAGAGCGGAAGGAAATCTCGGTATTCTCACTTTGCTTAGGCAGCGAAGCTTCTATGAGTTTGCCCACATGGCTGAGAGGTTGGTTTGGATGCAGGAGGAATATGGTAGGAGGTTTATCCCCAGATAATGGCAGGATGAGCTTGAACAGATGTGAAGAGGTGGGCGACAGCTTTCCTGCAAAGACTGTCAATAAATATTCTTGTAGCGACGCAGTATGCTCACCTTTGCCTGGGGATAAACGCTCGACCTCTTCATTGGAGTCTGCGTCCTCTGGCTTTGTCTGAGCTTTAGACGTCCATGCAGATGCTGAAGAAGCTTCGGCTATAAACTGCGCATGGTCTGTGCTAGTGTTGTCCACTTCCTGTTTTGAAGCAAAAGCCCGTCGCGTGAGCAGGCTAGTGGTGTTAGGAAAGAGGGGTCTGCTGCAGACAGGAAGGGGAAATGTGCCGGGAAACGACGACGAAAACGAGGGTCTGGATATTCGAGAAAATAGGCGATGGGTGAGAGTAGAGAGCATTGTTGCGCCAACCCATGAGGCTCGTCGCGGGCTGCACGCAATGGTCGGAGCTCATTAACAACTATCAGGCCCAGTGACGTCAACAATCATTCAACTGCTTGGTTGCATTGTGGGTGACTGTGGGTTCCATAGACAGTACGCGCTTGTGTCTGCTTCCGCTGCGACCGACCACCACCATCGCCATGCTCGCGCTACTCGCGATGAGCGTCCTGCTCGGCGCGTCTGCATTTGCATGTGGCATACTCCCTCTGTCTTTCACCTTTGCTAGTACGCGTTTCACCTCGCACAATACGTTCGAATGTCCCATTAACTGTTGACTTTCAGAAACACATCTAACATGCATGTCGAGCCTCAGCACAGGTCACCATGTGAATCCCATCGTTCAATGGCATATCGGCTAACATGGATATCTGTAGGACTGCTTGTAGGCACTGCGCTAGGCGTGATTATTCCAGAGTGCGTCCCTCTCCTCCCCTCCTTTACACTCGGCTGAACCTTCATGTTGTTGTAGAGGAATCGAAACTTTGTTAGAGACTGACGAGCCGACCGATATCCCTACCACACGCATCTCACTATCTCTCCTCATAGGCTTTACCCTAATGCTACTCCTTGAGCAGCTCATCTCTCCGCACTCACACAGCGCGTCCCATAACAACCATCTGCCTCTACACAACGTTGGCGGCGTCTTCGATGCAGAGCTAAATGCCTTGGAGCGAGAACAAGGATCTGGATACTCTGATACTGAGGGTCCTACCAACGAATACCCAAATCAGGAATCGTCTGAACACGCTCTCCCTCTTACCTTAGGTCTTGTCATCCACGCATTAGCTGATGGCCTGGCACTGGGTACCACTTTTCAAGGAGACGAAGCATCCAAACTGTCTGTAATCGTGTTTCTGGCCATCATTGTCCACAAAGGTGTGTCTCATCCCAGTATTTCTGTTCAAATACCAAATTGACGCGTCTTTCTCCACAGCACCAACTGCCTTGGCTCTCACCTCCACTTTGCTTTCCATGTCTATCTCTAGATCAGAAATTAAGAAGCACCTGGCGGCATTTTGCGTTTCTACTCCCATTGCCGCGCTTGCATCTACCTCCTTACTTGGATTCTTCAACGTTCAAAACGATAATAACTGGACTGGTACGGCGCTTCTGCTTTCAGTGAGCCTCCCTCTCTTGCTTCTGCAGTTCTGAAAGACTGACCAGACTGTATCAGGGAGGCTCTTTCTTATATGTAGCCACTGTCCTGCAGCCAGGCTCAGCAACAACAGATAGCGGAGAGGGTTACGTCAAGTCATCCATAAAGACTGCGATCACTGCTACTGGCATGTTCGTGCCTCTTATACTGGGGTCTCTTTTAGGTCATGGTCATTGAATACACGAAAACATATCTGCATACGATGTGATCATGCGGATCCCTTTGTTAGATCTGCTTAAGATGTTTCCCCCGGTTCCGTTCTTGGCTTCAAAGGCACCGCCGTGCTAGCGGCATGACTGAACTCTCTCTTCCCCGTTCTGATAATCCTCAACTGTGAAGGGCAATTTGGGTCTGGGCATTGCACAAGAGCGTCTGTGCTCATCCAATCGTGCTCATGTGTCATTCTCTGTTTCGCAGCCAAAAGAGGTAGCACCGAGGCTATGATCCGCGTTAGAATGGACTCAGCCGTTCTATACTTGCGGAATAACTCACCCAGACTGTAGATTGATATGCCTTGTTCTGGAGGCAAGTGCAACATTTCTCCTTCGAGGGTGAAATAGTCGCCCTCTTTGGCACCGCACAAAATGCGCTTATTCGGAGGACATACGACTTCGATACGAAGATCGTAGAGCTCGTAGGCATCCGATGAGTCGATCGTATTAGCCATGGATGAAGGAAAGATGCCAGAGTTCTCCATTTGACTTCATTATCTGCCTGAGGTATTTACCCCAACTATTCTTTAGCTCGTTCTCGGTGATCAAATTTTCAGGCGAACATGTTTACACTATGTGATATGGACCTCGAAAGTCTAGCTAGAGGAGATCTTTTCTTGTATGGTCTCTTCTCCCGCCCGCCACTACAACTATATCCACGGGCGCCTAGATCGTATCTACACCCGCCAAAGCATCCGTACTTTCCCAGCTTCGAACGACGGCAACTTGACCCCTACGCTACAGCAAACGCAGACTCGGAAGCTCAAGGTTGTTCTGATTGGTGCGGAACACGGAACTTTTTCGCTTCTGTAGGCTATGCACAATTGCAAGCCAGTTTGAATCACAGATCTCGGGGCAAGTGGATCTTACGAATCCAAGTGAATCACTTCTACGCACCATTTTTTCTCTTGCAGGGGCGGCATCGAGGGATGCTTTTTCATGAAAAAGCCCCGTTGAATAAACAACGCCCGCCGCCAACCAACAGCGTAACTGGCCGCTGAGTTTCCTGCAATGAGCATGCGTATGCGGAAGTTCAAGTTCATTTCCCTTTAGATATAAAGCATTTTAATCCCTCGGCCCGTGATGTGTGTGTGTGAAAAAATGGTATGTTCTATTGAGTGCTAAATGCAACAAATCCCAGTAGTAGTGTTCGAATAACGATAAAATGTACAAACGATAATGATATCTTACACATCGCGAGGGGGAAAACACGCGTCCAATTCTACTTGCCGCACTAATGCATGTTCCTGTACTCATGCCCACAGTCTCCTATCCGCTCGAACAATGCCAAAGACCTCTCTCTGCGCTCTCCCAGAGCAATCGAGTTGATCCGTCGTCTGTCCTCGTCCGATAGACGGAACTTGAACACGTTAATGTTGTCTTCAACGTTGGAAGACACACCCAGCCGTGTACCTACGATTACAGCACCAACTGCTTCGTGATCTAACACCCATCTTGTGGCCACATTCGAAAGACCAACGTTGTATTTCTTGCCTATCGTAGACAGCACTTGCAATAGTTTTTGAAGTTCCGACCAGTCTCCCCATGTGAGGATCATGTCAAAGTACTGTATTCACAAGGAGAATTGATGCATTGAGTAACCTCGGATAGGTACACAGATCTTTGAGCGCTCACTTTTCGCTGTGATGGTGTCAATGCCGTGGACTCTGAGTAGATCTCCGGAGACGGCTTGCCTAGCCATTTGTCACACAAGAACCCGCCGCACTGGAAAAATAGATGAGACGGCACCCGGCTCAAATGAGATGAGAGAACGTACGAAGGAACCGTAGGTTAATAGCTTAACGCCATATTTTCGGCAGACTAGGGCCATCCGATGGATTGGTCGACTATCAATGATCGAAAACTGATGAGGCAAGAGAGAGGGCTTCAGTTACTGCAATGGGCTCCGTTAACAAATATCTCTAACCTGTACTTGGTTTGATACGATGCCTGCACTCCCAGTTTTCGACACCAGATGCGCACAAGCTTCCTCAAGATGGTCTGAATCAAAGTTGCACAGACCAATGGATGCCACAATATCAGAATGCGATTTTGTCAGTCCCACGAGCCTCTGGAGAATATCGAGATAATCTTTATCGTCGTACTGCAAACGAAGTAAGTATTAATCGACTTCAGATTGAAGCGGACAATACTTGCATTGTACCAATGGAACTACGCAATAGGCCTTGAGTATTTTATATAGGATCAACAGACTAGTAGAGTCACACCTGAAGAAGTTCCACCCGGCCTCCTACTCGCCTCGAGCGTTCTTTCACTGCTTCCAGGACGAAATCTGTAGATACAGGCCTCGAAAGTGGTCCAAAGACACACCACTTGGTAGCCGCAAGTACATTTTCGGCTACTTCCGGTGCCAGCCGATTACGGAAAGATCCAAATATCAGCTCAGCGTCACCCTACAGAATTGTGCATGTTAGCTTAGCGTTCATTATGGAGAAGATATTAACACAAGTACACACATAATGATCTGCCATGTCAGTCGCGATCAGCCCAGCCTGGACTAGTTGCCGCAATGCAGGATCTTGTTTCTTACTCGAAGCAGAGCCCCAAGCAGGAGAAGACATTTGCCAAAGACCATTGAATAGCCGAGGAGCATTGAAAGGACCGAGTTTGAAGTGCTCTAGGCTGGTTGAAGAAGCCAAGTCGATAGAAACATTCAGCGGGGGTGAGTCGGCACCATTTGGTCGCAGCGCTTGTGGAAATAATAGGACGGACACGTCCTCTACTTGTCTAAGAGCTCGGAAAAATGGATATGGGACCATAGAAGTCGAGCAGTGATGTTCGCATTCGAATAATGCAGTTTGCAGGTCTGATAGGAGTCTTTGTAGGGTTTCCGTTGGCTCAGGATTCAGTTCCTTGAGCGCTTGTACGGCCTGTATAATGTCACCTGAAGCTTTTTCCAAGGTGATTTCCAGGGGGTCATTTGGCGCCCATCGGACATGCGCATTTGCAATAGATCTTACAAAGTGGGTGAGACTATTTTCTGATATCAGTAAAGCGTCCACCAACGCGATGGGGGCGGAGAAGACCCACTATGGCAGAGATTCGAGGACTAATTTGCTCGAGAAAAGGCAGCGCGTAGAGGACAGATAATCGGCGGCAACCGGGGAAGAAATGTAACTAGAAGGAAACAAGGAGGTGGCGGTAGGAAGCGCAGGGGGACATTCTCGTAAACGCCCACGGACATGTTCCACGAATATTCGTTGCATGCATGCTCCTTGAGAGACTAAAGCTCGTAGAGCTGAACGGAGAAGGGTAGGGGATACTGGAAGTAGTGAAATTCAATATCCGGTGGCACGGGAAATGGAAGCTGGAAGTATCGAACGCACATTGAGCTATGAGGACATCGTCCATCATGTTACTATAGAGCTTATATCAGTATATGAGGCCTAGTGGGGGCAAACGCCTTTGTGGACGTACACATGGCCGGACATGGTGCAGGTTTCTCGTGTAGAGTATACGTAGAGGGTAAAGCCTGTGCTATACTGATGGGGGACTCGCAGGTAGAGAGTTCAAGAACAAGTTGTAGTTTGCAGGGTCGTTAAGACCAGTTTCATGAATTGGTCGGCGTTCAAAAAACTGTCTTTGTGGATGTAGGAGGGTAAGGGTAGAGCGGGCGCGGATGGATGGATCATGGTTCCAATAATGTAAATGGTACCGGTAAATAAAGAAAGCCGATAGATCACCGGCCTGACGGAGAAGCCGCAATGCCGTAGTGCCCGGCTCCATCATGTTCCTAGCTCACAGCCAAACGCAAGCCGAGCCGATACGGCAAGTTTCAGATTCACTCAACCGAGTCGACAACGTGGACTTTGGAAGGATCGTCTTGCTTGCTCTCACTGCCTCTATGAGAAACTTACACGGCAGCCCCACGGTGCGTTGAATGGCTTACTGCGGGAACATATTCAAATTGGTGCAATACCCATATGTACGCTCCCCTTCTCATCTTTCTAGAAGCCAAACAACAAGGTGGAAGCATGATGGCGACCACGCTTGTCTAGTACGTGGGATTCACAGCAGTGTAACCTATTTGAGCAGGAATCACTAACAAGATCTAACACAAGAAGGCGTGAATCAAGCGCTTACCTCCGTCAATCACTATCTCGTGTCCGATCATGTAGCCAGAGGCGGGTGATGCGAGATAAACAGCCGTGCCAGCCATCTCGTGAACACTATAATCCTATCAGAAAAGGAGTTGTCCAGCGGATAAGATCTCCTTACTGTCCGACACGCTTTGCCGGGATAGGGACGACGGCCTTCGCGAACGAGTCCAGTTGGTCAGGCGTAATGTCGTTGCCGGTCATCTCAGACTCAAACATTCCCGGTGAGAGTGCATTGACCCGCACAGGTATGTTCTTCAAAGCAAACTCAGTCGCAAGCATTCTCGTTACCGACGTTGCTGCGGCTTTGGATGAGTTGTAAGCAAACTGTCATAACGAAGGATGGTATCAGTTACGGTGTCGGGGGATATGGAGTAGACGAGAAATAACAGTTACTGACATGATCCTGCGCAATCCTCAATTCTCCGCTGACACTAGTGATGTTAATTACGCTGGATGTGGTACCCGGCCTTTCGCGAGCTCCTTTGTCCAGCAATCCGAGCAATGCAGTCGTGACAAAGAAAGAGGAAAAGGTGTTGATCCGGTAAACGTTGTCCCACTCTTGATGTGTCTCCGCGAATAAAGCATTGCCCAGGGTCTCTGCATCTTGATTCTCGGGCTGGGAATGGTCGAATAAGAACTTGGATACCGGCCCAACCTGACCAGCACTGAAACATTGATAATGGTCAGCCATGATGGAGTAGAAAAGCGGTAGGGACGCACTTGTTCACCAGGACATTCAGCTTTCCCTCTTTCTGGGTTAGCTGTTCTTTGGCCTGTTGAATGCTATCCTTGTCGGTAACATCCATCCTTAAGCTGCAGATCTCCTTGTGATGAGCACCATCGCGCTAGATCTCAAGGGCAGGAGACAAGACGCACGGAATGAGCTTGCCATTTCCATCCCACGAATCAGCCACAGTCTGGAGCACATCCAGTCTCCTTCCCGTGATGTACACCTTTGCTCCAGCACCAGCGAGACCTTTGGCAATCATTTGACCGATACCAGTTCCGCCGCCTGTAGACATCATTTGAGGGAGTCATTGTACGGCTAAACACTGTAGAGGTGGAGAGAGTTGAAGGCCCTACCTGTGACAACGGCGACGGAGCCTTCAAGGCTGAAAATATTCTGAAGGGTAAATGTCGCGGCTGTAGCCATTGTTGTGTGCGTGTGGATGGAAGTCGATTGCAAGGGAAACCGCGTGGGTAGACGGAAGACAAAAAGGTCTGGGTTAATCCCATCCGCCCGGCGGACCGATGATTTGCGACTTGAAGAGTTGTAGCTGTGATAAATTCAAACTATCTTAGTCTACATACATATGTTGGAAAAATATAAGCTGTACGAATTTTCGCGCTTAATGGAGAATAAGTGGCCAATTTTACGGAGTAGTTGTATGTGGAGGACGATGATAGTGATTGAATCAGACTGCTTGAACAGATATCACTATCTTCGTATACGTGGTCACAAGAATTTAGTAGGACGGAATAGAGGTAATAAAGCCCTCACTTCTCTGCAGAAATTTCAGTGTTAACCACGGGAATACGCAGGAGGTGACCCATTTTTGTCGTATACAGGGAGGATCTGATCTTCTGTCCTCGATGATCGTTGGTAGCGTGGTAAATGTGCTGGTACAGGAATAGCCATGCCTGCATGAGCTACCGTCTGTTCTGGAACGTATCCTCCGCCAGCAGTTGGTAATTCAGCATCATCATGTCTCGCACGCTTTTTCATGTTATGGATGAGAAACCTAAGGCCACGCAGTTGTCAGTACTCGAGGCCTACACGTCGCCGGCTAAAATAACGCACCTCCGACATACTACAGCGCAGACTAGCACGGCAGCGAGTGCTATCAGGACGTATATAAGAATGATCTATAATAAGAGGGTGAATTAGCTGGACTCTTACGTCAAGGTCATGTAGCAAACCTTGTTGTATCCATTGCTGTTCTCCTCAGACCCACTCCATGTATCTCTGCCTCGTAGCACTCCGTAGTGATCACTGACAAGAGATCCAGCCAATTTTGGAGGCATATACAAAATTGAAAGACGTAAAGATGACACCGACCCTGTTGAAGGTTCTGTTCGAGATTGTCAAAGTCTCGAAGAAAGAGCTGGTTAGTGTAGCGTTGAGGTAATATAGCTGTTTATTGCGCGGAGACACTCGGATCTGATCCGCTTCAGGTCAGTGGCCCAACTAATGCATTCAAGTACTCAGCGCAGGAGAAAGTGTGTACAGGCGCGTTCAGAGTGGAGGAAGACCACACCCGTAGCGGTACATCACGAGACGCCACAGAGTTGCGCCACGCCACGCCACTAATCACTCTAATGCGCCACTAATAGGTAAGCGAACAGAAGCACCTCGCTTATGAAATTTTAAAACGGTCTGGCTCACTTGAGATTCGGCCCTTTAGTTACCGTAGTTTGCGTAGTGAGAATGCAACGTAAGATGCCATGCGAAGCACTCGCTAGCTGCAACCTAGGGCAGTGCATATCATATATATATGTCAAATGAAAAGCAATAAGTCTATGAAGCATATGAACCCCAACATGCCACTAGCATTCCCTCAAGGAAGGTTAGGACGCCGGCTCGGTCGACACCGGTGGCGATAAGGCAAGCAATGGGCAAAAGAACTCTACAGACAAGCCATCGCGATATCGAATCATCAGAGTCAGGAAGATCTGAGGGATTATAATCACTGCAGTTTACATACCCTCGTTGATGAGAGCAGCGATGATGGGAACCAACGAAGGTAAGTCCAGCCACGATGGGAAAGATTGCACAATTCTGGCTTGTCTCATGGTAAATGTGGTGCAACGTTAGTTGAGGTTGCTTTCACTTCGGTCGAGAACTCGTCGAGGTCAAAAGTACAATTTGAAGCACTGAGAGCACTGAGGAAATTATATTGCATAGGAAAATAAGAGAAAGCAATAGCAACAAGGAGGCTCGATAGCACAGTAGTCCAGACAGCAGGAAGCACAAGGACAATGATAGATAGCTGATTTTCATTCAGAGACCGTGATGGTTATCTCCAGCTGAATTCGAAGCCAGCTCATCTTTATCGAGCGTAAGCTCCCGCATTCTTTGGTCAATCACATCATTCAACTGCAACTACGATTTTCGTTAGCACTGTCTTATCATGGGCGTAATGAAACGCTGGAACTTACCATCCTGGCCTCGCCGACAAAGGGTCCAAATCGTTGAGCACGTTCGTCGGAATCCATACCGAGAAGCTCCAGCAGCGAGATCTGACACAGAATCAAGATAGACGCGAAGCAATTCATTCCATAGGCAGACGCTAGATTGTGGTCGTCCTCCTGTACAAGATAAGATCAGTAGCCGGATGTGAACAGTATACGCCTACTTCAGTAACATCAGCAAGCAACCATTGGTCCCTCTCGACCCAAAGCATTCCATCAGTAGTGTCCTCGTCCTCTGCTCGATCACCAAAGGCTCTGACGTAGATCGCTGCTTCCTGAACACTTAGAGGAAAGGCGGTTTCGATCTGGCATCCAGCAGACATAGCACCTGTCGCCTCAGCCATGACCAAAGTGCGACGCAGTCTCTTCGTAGCTTTGACAGTGAGGGGAGAGAATGGAGTAATAGAGCTATTGCCTGCATAGGATTCGAACAGCAGAAGTATCTTTGAATATCGCCAGGATTGTTCTTCCACTAGTTGTACGACATTCTCCCACTCCGTATCCAGTTTGAACCAGGTTACAAGGATGACTGCGTTGTGTGGGTCGATAACCAGGTCGACTCCAGAAAGATATTCCCGCTCTACAAGCTCGATGTAGCCCAATCCTGCAGAGGCAAGACAACCTATCAGATGGTGCTTCGGGAAGATATTTATGTTGGCGAGGTAATAGTGCTGCGAAGTGGGAGGAGACCATTCTGCTAAAGAGAGCTGCAGAGTTGCATTATCGATTATCTCGGTGGGAACCAAGATCGCAGCAGGAGCTTCAGTAGGTTGCGGTAGTGCTTGAGGTATTTCGTCAGATATTCGGGTTTCTCGCGACTCAATAGTCTTGGCGCGTAAAGCAACAAAATCAAAGGCATCATGAGAGCTATTGAAGACAGACGATATTTCTTTGCGAGAGTCTCTCGTGAACAGAGGATCCGCGGTCTCGAACATTGCAGTTTTGTGACGTGTTTCATTGGCAACAAGTGGAATATCGAAGTCTTGCTGGACGTCGATTGGTGGCCCCCCCTCGTCGACTAGAGAATCAGGAGCGGAGACTATATTTTGAGCAACGTCATCGGCCATGAAGTGGTCTTCTCCGCTAGCGAATTCCAGAAACTCTCGATCAGCATTGTCGTCATCCTGATCTGGAGCCTGATGTAGTTCAGAGTCTTCGGAAGGCGAATGAAGACGAGGTCGCTTGTGTATCGGCATCGACGTTTGATGGTAACGTGTATTCTCTTTATTCCTTTCATTGGCACTGACGGCTCGAGATGTGAGCAAGCGACGGAGCTCTTGCCTAGACATCACTGGTTGACACTGATAGAAGTCTCCATGCATCGAGATCGTGTCTTCATCTGCCAATCCTCGCAAAGCCAGGTCAAAGATGTTCTTCGGTTCGTCAACGAGCATAACAGTCACCAGTAGGCCCATTACTGCGTCGATGTCCGGCGTGGTCATGGTATCGGCAACATCCATATGCGAAGGAAGTTGAGGGGCAGTGAAAGGACTAGTACAGGTCAAGGCCGCGACTCTAACTGATGCAGCAGTAACCTTACGTACCTCCAAGATAACTCGACGTTGAGCAGAGACAGCCCCTTCACATGTTTCAAGAATCGATTATCTGTCTTTCCCTGACCTTTCTTGCGCGAAGATGATTGAACTGGGAGGTCAGATAGAAGATCAGGGAGGTGGAGGTGCTGAAACGGTGGATGCACATTCGGTGGTGGAACTTCAGGGACTACATTCAATTGAGAATGGGCATGTCAATAGAAAGGAGTAATGACGGACTAACCATCCATATAAAAGACGTGCTTCTCATCCAATACCTCTTTCATGATGAGATCTTTCAGAGCCGTAGGAGAGTTTTCGGAATACAAGTGTCGAAGCTGTTGGTCCAGGTCGCCATCTTCTGGTATCCCCACGGCCGATCCGTCTATCCCTAGTAGTGAGAAATCGTCTGCATCGTGTTCGCCGTCCATATATCCATATATCTTTTCTTGTTGGAAAAATGCATGCAAACTGATACCCATTGAGTCTCCAAGTCAAAGATGAAGTTAAACGAATTGTCAGAACCTTTGGTTTGTACCTGGAAGCGGCACATTTTCGCCGCCACCGCTTGCGGCACGTCGTACTCTGGGAATCAAAGGAACCTCTTTTATGATGGTCAGTACCAAAGTTTCAAAAATTCAACGAACATACCCATTTTAGGATCCTCGATTTGAAATGGCTCTGTATCCGGAGTTTGTGGACTGAGGTCAAGTTCATCGACTTCATCTTCCAGGCTACCATATCCGGACGACACCACAGGGGAGGAAGTTTGATACGTCCCTTCGATACAATCATAAGTGGCCAAGAAAGATAGGCTGTCACTAAAACTCACGCCAACCATCTACTTCGAGTTCCAGAGGCCCATCAGAATATGGTTTTTCCGCAGGTGGAAGGTCCGTCCGAGAAGAGAGTTTTGTTGAGCGTTGATATGGCTTTGACCTCGCTGTGATAGGCATGCAATTGTCATTGTCTATGAATGCAGAAGAAAGAAGGGGTGATTCAGGTCTAGACAACTGGGATAGGACGATATTTTTGACAGTGGGAAGTCTGCTCGGAGCAGAGTTTGCGCCTGGAATGGTCTTCAACAATGATGTAATCTCAGTATGCTGTTCTTTGCGAAGTCTCCAGGATACATTTCTGAAGAGGATCAGTAATGATAAGGCGAAGAGATTTTGAGAACGCACATGAGCTTGTCTTCATCTATGTCCATATCTTCCAACTCTTCTTTCGACACAGACTTCATTTTGGTGAGTGACGAGTTGGAAATCTTCTCCTCCAAAATCCTCCCAGATCCAGGCATGACAGTTCTCCCTCTTGAATAATTCGTAAGAGCTGTCATTTCGAAGCGTTCCATCTGCGGTGCAAGATCACTTCCTGTATGGGAACAGCTTAGTATGTGCAGTAGTGGATATGGCAAATATAACGGACCGGGATGTGCCAGCACTCTTTCCATCGTATTCACGCTTTTCCCGAAGGTAAGAGACGCTTTGAAATAGGCCGCCACAGCTTGACTGATCTGTAGCTTCTCGTCGTATGGCTTGTCCACTATAGACGCATATATTTTGGGGATTAGGTCTAAGGGATCGACAGGAAGTCTGTAGGAGTATGGTTCTGTCATTGAAACTGTTTCGAGGCTTTGCAAGATCTTGAATATTCGTTCTTGTCAGGATGTGTAGCGTGAAGGAGGATGGAAGTACATCATACCTGCCAGACAGCAAAATGTGTGAAATGTTGATGGTCAATAAGGAGATGCTCCTGCATATAGTCGTCCAACATTGTGTGAATATGAATTCTGAGTGCATCGGAGTCATAGCAATCGTAAAACGCGTCTGTCATGGTGGTGGTGGAAGAGGAAGGAAAGACGCGCTCGTGAACTACGCGATTCTAATTCTAAAATGAGTCATCCATCATCATGAATCGGCTTGTGCGTCCGCTCTCCCACTTCGTACAACGCACTCCCATGGCTCCACAGTATATCGAGGGCTCTGTACGTGCTCAGAAATTATGCCGACTTGTGCCATCTGAGAATCGATAGGAATTGGCCTCCCTTATCCGTTCATCATCTGGAAAGTCCAGCGAAGAGAAGGGTAAACCAGAGGTTCTGGTTGTCGATGTCCGCGACGATGACTATACAGGAGGAAACATCGTGGGCAGTGTGAACCACCCTTCCAGAGAGTTTATGACTACAGTCAATGATTTGGTGAAGACAGTGAAGGAGAAGGAAGTAGGAAAGGTTGTATTTCATTGCTCTTTGAGCCAGGTTCGGTGCGTGGATATCTCGCCAATTGCTACCAACACAGGTCACTAACGAAAGCACTTACAGAGGTCCAAAAGCTGCTCGGGTGTGCCAAATGTTATCGCTGACTGTCTAGGCCCTGACAAAACGTCTTATCAGGTTTTTGAGGAAGTATACACCGCAGCGAACCCCGGGTCAGATTCGAAGCCCGAGGTGCTCATTTTACGAGACGGGTTCACACAGTTCCAAGCCAAGTTCAAGGAAGATGCCGACCTGGTGGAGAAATGGGACAAGGAGGTTTGGAATGAGGAATATAGTTGAAAGCTGTTCTTATTGCTATGGTGGATAGCGACAATCGAGCGGACTATGTCTCCCACATTCGCAACACATTTTGGAGGGTCTACTTCTCAGCCTGCTTCTCACTCTTCTCGTCACCCTCCTGGATAGAGAATGTAAATAACGATTATGGAGAATGAAGGTCAGTCGCAAGAACACGCACAGAAGATTGGTCGGCTTTGGGTGCATCCTCTGTTTCGGCAGCGGTAACTTCTGCAGATACATCCTGCTCTGTACCTTCATCGTCAGTCATTATGACCTTCGCAGGCTCTGAAGAGGCGGAATTCGGTGTTTCGTCCTGCATGGCAATTGAGGTTAGAAGATATTCGGAGTTATCACCAGCACAAACGTACGGAGTCAGCGGCTTTGGGTGCATCCTCCGACTATGATAAGCAGAGTCAGAGTTGCGTATTAGAAAGTAGACAGCTCGTACCACAGCGGCGGCGACAGTTTCGGAGACGTCCTCCTGCTTTCCTTCGTCGTCAGTCTGAAGTACAGGTTCGTGTTCCTTCTTGCTCTCTGCGTCATGATGGTCAGCTGCATGGTGTTCTGCTGCGTGATGATCATCATGGCCGTTCTTTGAGGATGGACCGAGCAAATAGACGAGCTGTCGAAACGTAGGAGTGTAAGAAGGTTTGAAGCCAGCTAAGCGCACAGAGTTCACGTACAGGGACACCGAACACGACAATGGAGGACACCTATATAGCCCTGTCAATAAAAGCATAGCTTCTGTATATTTCAGAGCAACGCACAATCCAGGGCGTGTCGCTTTTGGGCTTCTTCGCATGTGCTTCCGCCGACATCATTCTGCGTCCAAGAGGTGCAGCATTGGTGCGTGCTTGACGAGCAGCAGCACGAGCAAAGGATCCAAATACACGAGAGGCCATTGCGAGACTTGTCTAGGGGTCTATGGAAGAGAGTGAAGGACGGTGTTCAAGTCAATGTCGAGACCTCGAGCGCGTCAAACCGGTTACATTTTCTCACGGCCCGAGTACAGCCGGCCATGGTTGCTCTAGGTTGCTCTCAACAGTCAACAAGGTCTGACGATGATCTGTCTACGGTTTTATTGAATGTCGCTCCAACATTCAGACGCGCTACTCTCAGCTGACTGATCATGCATGCCTTCAATTTTTCCCGTGCTGGTCTATAAAAGCCCCTTGTCTTTTCTCCGGATCTGCTGTATCTCTGCCTATCTTTCTTGCGCCACGATGTCTGTCCAGAAATCACACATAGATGAGAAAGGTCACGAACACCAGGAGCACATTGAGCACACCGCTTCCGATGACGATGACGGGAACTTTGGCGGTCCGGAGGCACGAAGCAAGCTGGAGAAGAAATTCTTACTGAAACTAGACCTCAGGATGAGCGTGAGTGTCGTGTATATGTGCAAGCAGAAAGTATCTGACGATGTCTCTCAGATTCTAGTGATCATTTACATCCTAAACTATGTAGGAATGTTCTATTGATGTTTGGAACGTTCACCGCTCACGCCTTTTGGGCAGATCGACAGAAACAATGCCAGTGCAGCAAGATTGAAGGGCTTCGAAGAGGATCTCGGGCTTAAAGGCCAAGAATTCGCTACTCTCGTGAGTTGATTGTTCTTGGTTTGGAAAATAGCTGAGTGCATTGCAACAAGATTTCCATCCTTTTCATCGGATACATCATCATGCAGATCCCATCGTAAGTTCATCACTGTTTGCTCGGACAGCGCTCATCTCTTTATCTAGAAATATGTTTCTCAATTACATCGGGAAACCAGTAAGCCATTAAGCGTCGCGACACCCAACCTCTGCTTAGGACATCGACAGTCTCTCTACTTACCAGGGGCTATGCTTCTATGGGGCATGATGTCTGTCATGACAGGTTCGTGAAGTCCTACTATCTAGCGTACAGTTTCATTGAGCAAAGTATATTGTGCAGGAATTACCCATAACTTTGCAGGTGCACTTGCTACTCGTTTCTTCCTAGGCTTCGTAGAGGTAACACTACCCAAGCTTGCAGGGAATATAGCTCTTACTGATACATCACACCAGGCAGCATTCTTCCCTGGCTCATTGTTCCTACTGTCAAAGGTCAGACTTCTGTTTCACAAGTTTATTGTTTATTGTTTAACTGGGTGTTAGTGGTACAAGCGTGACGAGATTGGCAAGAGAACGGCCATACTGTACTGCGGCAATATCATCAGCAACGGGTACGAGAGGCCAGAACCTTTCTTCGAATGCTTGCTAAAGTCTTTTGAAACTAGTTTCGGCGCATTGATAGCTTCTGGAATACTTAGTGGAATGGACGGTTTGCTGGGACATACAGCTTGGAGGTATGCCTACTGGTTGCGAGTGTCTCCTTTAGCTCATTTCGTCAAGATGGCTCTTCTACGTTGAAGGTGCTCTTACCATGTTCTTCGCCGTTGTGGCCATGTTTGTATTGCCTGTAAAGATTGCTTTCGTGCCCATTTGTCCCATACCTCTTGTACTGAGTCACTCTTTTCAGGATTTCCCGGAGACGACATCATGGCTGTCCGATGAGGAAAGGCGACTTGCAATTTACCGAATGAAAGAGGATGTCGGGATTGCCGACACTGCCGAGTCTGAACCAGCTAAATGGAGCGGGGGCTTAGTCGATGCGGTGACAGATTGGAGAGTATGGTGGCTTGCCGTTGCTCTCACAGCAGAATTGCTGGCCCTTTCATTTAATTGTACATCTCATTGCAAGACATCGTAATGTCTAGTGCTGACATGATTTACAGCTTACTTCCCGACACTTGCAGCAACATTAGGTTTCGACGAGACCATCACGCTGGTGCTCTGTGCTCCTCCGTGGATTTTTACAGCATTCATAGCTTACTTTTGGTCGAGGTCAGCTCACCTCTCTTCTTTCGCTAACGTGGATACTGATATATTTATTCGAACAGGCATTCAGATAAAGCGCAAGAACGGTTCTGGCACACCGTCATTCCCCAATTTGTTGGTATGATCGGCTTCATCATTGCCATATCCACCATGAACACAGCAGCCCGCTACGTCTCTCTATTCCTCATGGTAGTCAGTTATTCTGGCCTGGTATGCTTGTACGCCTGGATCAGTAACTCCTTCCCACGGCCTCCAGCAAAGAGGGCTGTGGTACTGGCCTTGACAAATGCCACGTCGCAATTGGGCAGCGTGGCGGGGTCATACATATGGCCAAAAGATCAATTTGGACCCACGTATAGATATTCGTATGCGATCTGCATTTCGAGCATGGGATTAGCATTGGTGATGTGTTATGTTTTCCGGCTCCACTTGTTACGACTCAACAAGCAGTTGGAGAAGGATGAAGAGCAAAAGGAAGGGTCAGAGAGGGGCTTTAGATATATCATTTAGCAAATTTCAAATAACTGAGTAACAAGAACTCTTCGCGGACAATAAGACGCTTGTAAAAGTAGAAGGGTCGATAACTCATCGTAGTAATTCGATCCGCGAGAGTTCAAGGAGGTGCTTCCACCTTTCGTTTACATTAACTCAGCCTGAAAGTATGAGCGATTCGGGCTGATACCGTCTACTACATTCCAGTACTGCTTCTCAAACGAAAGTGACCTTCCCTTCTTGTTTGCCTCCAGACGGCCATTACATAAGCGCATTTAACTTGCTCTTGCACTCTCAACTCAATCTTGCTGCTCTATGCCTCCTTCTTCTGTTCCCTCGTCAGATCCAGCTGGATCGTCTGATTCTGGTCCTAGACGCACGAGGAAGTTAGTTCGTGCCTCTCCGGAGCAACTTATTGTTCTGCGGAAAAGCTTCAAAGAGCTCTCGGACGTACCCAGAGGAAACCGACTGGAGGAGCTCGTCCAAGAGACTGGATTGTACGTATTACACATCGTTATATTCATACTTACCTGAGTTTCATAATTTCAGGACTAAAACCTGGGTTAGCGCCTGGTTCCATCGGCAGAACAGAGCGCTCAACCGCCCAAGCTCTCCTGCAACCATAGCAGCCTCTGACGAGGAAAGAAAGCCGCCTTCGAAGAAACAGAAAAGAAACTCCCATGAAGAAATCAGTAGCGACATCGAATCAATCCATCCATCCGAATTCAGCAGTCAAACGGAATACACTGACCAGCACTCGAATGGAAACAAGCACTCAGGCTCGAACGGCAAGAAGCTCTCAGACTCGAACTCGTCTAGGCGCTTGGATGCGGTTTCCGCCTCAATGGAGAAGATGTCTACATATCCACAACGTGCGGTTAACACTACGGGAACAACTGAGCTCTCTGGCAAAGTGAACAACGATCGTCTCGCCTCTGGTCAGGTTGGAGGGTTGAATCTGGCTGAGATGCTCATATCTGGTCAAATCACTGGTCAGGCATATGACTCACTAAACGCTCACATCGTGAGTACCTGAATGGTGTCCCTCGTATATGCTCTAACAGGCTATCTTGAGCAGAACGCTGCCCCGGCAATTCCAACTCCAATCAAGCATCTCAATCGTCTTTCGCCTGTCTCTACCTCTGCATGCGAGCCCGAAGGACCTATCTTCGTTCATTACCGCCCAAAAATGCATCCCGAAGCTCAGGTGAAGCAAGAGAAGTCTTCCCAAATCAGCGCTACAGTCTCGACAAGTTACCATACTTCTGATGCTAGGCCTCCTTCCCGACATTATCTTGCTCCTACCAATCTGAACCCACGATGCGGTGCCTACCCACGTGCTTCTGGAAACACTCCTACCTTAGCGAACTACGGAAGCTCTTCTGTGAAGACTAGCTCTCTTACTCCTGCTCTTCGATCTATTGCTCCTCGACCAGGTGCTCAGACTGTTCTCCAGCCTAATCCACCTCAAATTTCGCAGATCAATCATCACCGCCCTCGCATGTACGGTGCTTCCGTCGCAAACGCAGTCCAGCAGGTCAGAGCCTTCATTCTATCTTTCTCGCAATCTAATCCCTTTCCATTAGCCAATGGCGAATGTGTGGTTCAAGGAATGCCCGTGGTCTTTGCCTGACATGCCGCCTCTAGATCCCGAACATGCGCCTCTGAAGTATCTGAAGAATGTCATGACGCCGTATCTCACTGCTCCGTACCCTGAGCGCCTGGGTTGGGATGAGTTAGTGGACAAGGTTTTGTACGGCATCAATGTGGATAAAGACCCAATGGAGGCGGCGATGGGCCTAGTTTTTCTGAGAGGGATAGGTTTTACGTGGGATTAGTTCATGTCTTCTGAGTCCGCTGTTTCTATGAAAGGAGGCTACGATGACGTAATCATTGATGAATTCTGTATTGCTCGTAAATTCGGCTTGCTCTTTACCTTCACCATCGCTTTCGTAAACTTGACATTCCAGCCTAACTACATTGAAACCAATACCCTTGCATAGACAGAAGAGCTCAAGGATTTGCTCACTATGGTAGACTATCTGAGATACGAGTATCCTACTTCATGCCGATATCGCGACGTGGACACGCCAACAGGTAACGATGGCTCTTGTGTCTGTACCCACCTTCTTCCTAACATCTACTGCTATAGTACTGCCCAAAAAATCCCCTGAACCATTTCCCCAAGAACGAGCTGCATTGGACCAGGAGCTTTCACGAATAGAGACATTGGGTCGCAATCTCAGATCTCAACGCAACGAGCTCAGTACCATCTGCCGTTTGCCCATTGAAATACTAGCCCACATTTTCACTTTGCACTCGCAGTCATCTTCTTTCTACCACCACGGACTATCACAGTACCATTCTCCTTATAACGATTACGTGCGGTTGTCCTGGTTTCAGATCACCCATGTCTGCCGCCACTTTCGGCTAGTCGCACTAGGATGCCCATCACTGTGGACATATCTCGACTTTTCATCCCGTTCGTGGACGGAGGAGATGTTCTCGCGTTCAAAGAGCGCAGACTTGGTACTTAGTGTCAGCCGACCAACTGCGATGGATTTGGTCAAAATAGTGTTAAAGGAAATTCACAGAGTCAAAGAGATTCGTTTCAGCTCTCTTCACACATCCCATATCGAGCAGCTGCTTCAAGGGTTAGATGGGGAAGCTCCCAAGCTGCAGACTCTGGCCATTGTGCCAATAGGAGGAAGGAGCTATGGTCTTGACTCAGTTCTACCTCCCAAGCTGTTTAGCGGAGGCACGCCACAACTCAAGCATCTACATCTCACTGAGTGTCACATCCCATGGAGCCATGGAATTCCAGACCTTCTCATGTCGAATCTCACATCTCTCGCTCTGGTAGAGTACCATCGTGCTGATCACAATACACCCACACCAGTGCAACTCTTAGACGTCTTAGGCAACATGCCGGGTCTTCGTACGCTGGAACTAGAGAACACACTCCCCATCGTCCACGAAGACATCAAGGACATTCACTTCTCGGATCGTATGATTGCCCTTCCCGAGCTTGATAGTATGTCTCTTCGTGGGCCAACGAAAGGATCCATCATACTCCTTCACTCTCTGACCATCCCAGGGTCGACCAAAATTAAGATTTTCGGCCAATCGACAACGGATGTTCAATCGGAAACAACTGCTCTGGCGCTTGTCCTTTCCAAATGCCGAAGCGTGGTGGTAGAACCCCAAGGAATGCGCTTGGAGTGTTTTTCCCCCGTTTCCATTCAGCTTTCTCTTTGGGATTCAGTACCAGGAGAAGCTCTTCCTATCAGAGATGCTCGCTCTCTCGAAATTGAGATCACCCACATCATATCTGAATTTACCGTCGCCTTGATTCCCGACATTCCCGGCAGGATTTTCAACGTGCTTCTAGATAGCTTGCAGCTCAAGCAACTGAGAGCTCTTGATATGACGGAGTTCCCTGGCCTAGACGAGACCACGTACAGAACACATTTTGGGAATTTGCCGTTTTTGCGGACGATCAAGGTTGTTGGGCAGGGCGGACAAGGTCTTCTGGAAGCCCTGGTCCCCAGCGTGACAACTGGGAGCCGGTCGCATGTACATTCGAATCTGGCATTTCCCAGTCTTGCGAGTCTCTGTCTTGAGAGCTTATCGTTTGAAGGCACAGATAACCCTGACTTTCAACCAGGCCTGCAGTTGGACGTGCTTGAGGATGCCTTACAACTGAGGGCTGAGTATGGAGCAGCGATTCGGGACCTTTCCCTGCATTATGTTCGGCGGTTCTACAAACAAGATGCTGCCGCACTTCGACATTTGGTCTTCAACCTGGAATGGGATGGATATGTTCTTAACGAGGACACGGAAGATGAAGCAGAGGAAGATCCCTACTCAGATGAGATTGATATGTACTTGGGGGGACCCTTCCTTGATGTATATCATGATCCATTCGCCGAGGATGACGACTTCCCCCTATCCCCCTAGCTTTCTTGTTTTCTGAATTTTTTTTGCTCTCTGCGATCGTACTTACTCAGTAAGTCACGGCACAGGTACAGGCTTGCGCCTATTAGTATTACTATTTGTTGCTCGTTATGTCACATCACGTGTATGTTACGTATCGCGTTTAATGTATCCTATTGTTTCAATGTTTGTTGTTCCTTTGTTCTTTCATGAGACACGCCCCTTTACTTTCAACCACAAACCTATTAGACGATGTCAGACGGAAACGAATCTATGTGCTCGATGGAAGGGGGGAATCTGCGCGTAAGTGATTCGTTGTACACTCCTATAAATATTGGCTGACCGTAGTCGTTCAGGAAGAATTTGAGCAAGCAATGTCAGATGGCTTTGACTTTGAAGGAAGCTATGCATATGGGTGTAAGAGCTCTCATGCACCGAACCCTTGCATTGCGCTGGAGGGTGTTGGCTTAGTCGGTCTGCCTCTAAGCTCTCGTGATGCGAATGCAATCATTCAGAGTGCGCAGCCAGCGCCTTTCGGGAAAGATAACCTCACCCTGGTGGATCGAGAAGTGCGGCATACTTGGGAAATACACCCCAAGCAGCTGAGCTTCCAAAATGCTGAGTAGTCTCAGTACTTGACTAAAGCCGCAAGCCAAGTATGTGCTGAGCTTGGTGCACGAGTACCGGCAGGGCATCTTCGCTGCAAGCTTTACAAGCTGCTTCTTTACGAAGAAGGTAGCCAGTAAGTCTTCGAGAATTTTGTCTCGAAATTTTCTCATAAATATGCCCCATTAGTTTCAAGCCTCATCAAGAGTACGTTCCTCCGTCTACACTCAGAATTTTGACTGAACATCCTGGCTGGCAGCACCGCGAAAAAACCCGGGATGTTTGCTACTATGATTATCGTGCTGCCTTCTCAATATGAAGGGGGAGCGGTTCAGCTCTCTCACGCTGGAGATACACGAACCTTTGACTTTTCGTCCACATCGATGACCCATACCTCTGTCCTCGCATGGTACACGGATGTCATGCACCAAGTCAAACCGGTTACCTCTGGCTATCGCTTAGCGCTGTCATATAATCTCATCCAAACTAAAGGTGGCATTCCCCCCTCTCTTCCAGATATGTCCGCTTCCGCTTCCGCTCTGCGGCAAGTGCTAGGGCGCTGGCACAAAGGATTGTACGACGAAGGAGCCGACACGGAACTTCTTGCATATGTCTTTGACCATAGCTATAGCGCTGACGACTTGGCATCGGGCCTCATTGCTCTCAAAGGAAAAGATGCCGTCCGAGCCCTGCATCTCAAGGTGCAAGCAGACAAAGTGGGCTACCGTCTATGCTTTGGAAGTCTGGACTTCCATGTAGCTGGGGAGACTGACGATCAAGGACACGGCTATAAACGAGGCAGATACTATAATTCGTCCAGCGATGTTGAGTTTGACGATAACCGTCCGGTTCGTATTGTGAATGAGCAGGCACGCGACTATACTGTTTATGAGCTCGTTGATTGCAATGGGAAGAACCTTCTACCCGAAAATGTGCACTTCGAAATCACTCAAGACCAGCTTTCTCCCGAAGATGCGTTTGAAGGGGAAGCTCCAGATGAAGAAGATATTGAAAGTTACACAGGAAATGTGAGTCTTTCTGTCTTCATGTGCTGTCCAGGGCTCATATTAGGCTACGGAATAGGAAGCTGGAAGTGCTTCGCAACGTAAGATTTTCCAACAACTATGTAGAGCACGCTAATAATTCATTTGTAGGCTACTATCGGTCGGTCCTAATCGTAATTCACGAAGAGTATATCGAGAGTTTCCTTATTCAAGCTCAAGGTGTACGACATGCGTTTGAACGCTTGAAGGCCACCAAAGAAAACCCCCCTTCGGCTTTGAATCTACAACTTGTCAGGTTTATTGCCAAAGAACTAGGTTATTCCTATGGATCAAGGGGTCCATACGATCCCTCTATGACAGACGAGTTGTACGAATTTAGCATCGAGTGGAAGCACCTCGAAACGTGGAAGCTCGCTGTATCTATTTATCTAAAGAACTCGGCATCAGTGCCACTGCCTACGGACAAGTTCGCTCGTGCTGTGGAGACATTTGACTTTGCTGACCTGCTTAAAACGTACGCGGTTTCATTACGGCCCAAGAAATGCATCGCTCACACATGATTGATTGCTCAGGTACGACGATATTATTTCCCATCTTGATCGCTCCGCGGGCTCGTTTGCGAAACGTTCCAAGCTGCTGGTAGACATTCGAAAATACCAGATAAAGGCTACCGCAGAAAATCGAATCTTGATGGAGATATGGCAAGTCGAAAAGTATGCGATGTACTTGGCAACACTAAAAAGCCCGACCACAAAGGAGATTTCTGAGCTCGTCCGGGCTGCGGACTCTATAGGCTTCGCTCTTTTTGCTGATCAGTAAGCACAAGGTGTCTTTGATAATTTGATCAGCCTGGTCTAACGGGTTTTCTTCAGAATTGTACCCAAAATGTTGTCGAATTCCTCGATTGATAAAAACATCTGGGTCAAAATTCTCCGCGCACTTGAAGAATACAAGACTTCCCGCGGAATTTTAGCGGGGGACATCGAGAAGGCAATACACGCATGTATAGCCGCCGTTACTACTTCGCTGCAAAAATTGGTCGCCTTGTCACGGGCGCCTCCGTTGTCCTGGAATTCCCTCAGGTCTTCTGCGGCAGTGGAGCTCAAAGACCTGGTTCAGCCTTATGTCGAGCTTCTTGAAGCCTGTATTTCCGTTGATCCAGCCCTCTGCAGAGCCGCCTTCGCTTCGATTCTTAACATATCCAGCGGAACGACAAGCGCCAACTTCGTCGATGTATACTTTCCCTTGCTCAAGGCCATGCCCAAAGTATTGCAGAAGTATGACCTTACGATCGTGTCGTCTCCTTTCGACGAACTTGCGCAAGAGCTCATAGCCTTGTACCTCCATCATGTCTTACATACCAGCACGGTGTCAAGACACCCAGACATTCGAATTCTTGGGTGTGGCTGCGAAGATTGCAAGCATCTCGACTCTTTCATGGTTGGGCCGGAAACGCAGCAACTCCTGCGTTTCCCTGGGGCTCGCAGGATTCACGTTGAGGGCCGTGTCAGGGATGCCTCAGACTTAGTCTCTTACACTATCATAGAGTCCGGGAGCCCTTATGGGATCAAAATCACCAAGTTACCACATGTAGTAGTGGTTGGACACTGGACAGTGCGAGTGAAGTATGCAAAGATGTTCTTGAGGATGATCGGGAATGAAACGGTGCTGCAGAAGCTCATGGGTGATCGGTACGCCAATGTACTATTGGCGCTCGGAGGGAAAAAGCAATTTTCGGCTGGTGGAAGCTCTCCAACTCACGCATCGGCTTCACACGACCCCTCGAACCCACCACTACATGAGGATACTTTGACACCTACTATCCCTACCAACTCGGACATGCCTAGGACTCTAAAACGGAAACACTGAGTGTGTGTCGATTTCTAATTGATCTCCCTATTCCATGGATATCTAGTGACAGTTCACTGTATAAACTTTTCTACTTATCGTGACGTTACGGTTGGTCACAATATTATTATTCATTTCCTGAGCCTCTCCGTGATCCGCCTTCGGATTCAGCAGCTTAAACCTGATCCTCGAGTATATCCTCTGGAGGGATTGCTAATTCTCCACTCTGAGCATATTCCGGAGACCGGAGCGGTCGGGCACACCTTAAACTGTTACCAGGTACTTTCAACTCCGAAAGACCTCAAAGGCCCCCTTAACGCAAGTAGCACAATCACATACGAGTCAAGAACTGACTAGAGTCGGACATGCGTGTGTCTTCGTGCTAGTCCATAGGAACATGTTCGGCTTTTCTGGGAAGCCTTGGCCTTTGGTCCACGAAGCTGAGCGCCTTCGCCATCAGCTCTTCCGATGACGAGCTCGCTGCTGTGCTAGCGTGCAAACGCCATATAGACCGAGAAAGATGCCACTCCCGCTGATGTTTACTCTACAGTAAACTGGCGTTGCGATCAAGCTATCCACGACGTCCTATTTATTGCATTGGCTGCCTTCTCTCTGTTCTGTTCCTCTCCATGTCCAGCCAACTCGACTTTGTCTCCAGCCCAGAATCTCAAGATATCGATACGAAGATGCCGAGGAAGTGGACGAGCTATCTTTGGTAGGGCATTCTCGACCATTCACCTTGCCTTATCTAATGGAGGGTCCAATAGGGACACATGGGACAAGTCTCGAGAGGAACGCCAATTTTTGAAGAGATTAGACACGTGTCTACTCACCTACGCGTCTCTGTCTTACTTTAGCAAATGAGTCTGTTTCTTTATTCGTTATGCTTGTTAACTCACTCCCATCCTTCTCCCTCTCCCTCACGAGTTTGGATCAGCTCAACATCACAGTTAGCAAGACCTCTTTGATCTTGGCACATTTGTGCTAACTCGGCGTTCATTATTATTGTTAGAACGCTTATGTTTCTGGAATGAAAGAAGAGTGAGTTTCCACAGTATGCAGCGGCGTTTCTATCATACTGAGAGAGAATTGATCCAGACTTGGATTGTGCGTGCGGCTGCATAGTAGGTGAGAGGGCGACGCTGCTAAAAGGATCTGCAGGCATGGAAACGAGTTGAACTATATTCAAATCGCATGGACTTGTGGCTACGTGATAGGCCAAATTCCGTCCAAGTATGTACAGGCTGTTCTTGTCTCCAAGTGCAGTCTGAACGACACCATTTGTTTCTTATCAGCCTCATCATTACGCGCGTGCGACCTTCGATCTGGGTTAGTGTGTCGCCTTCTTAATTTCCAAATTCATCTTAACCCGTCTAGGTCCCCACTATGGAAATAATCTGGAGCCTGCTCACAGTGATGCTTTGTACATCTAAGAGCCTTCATTTCATCGTTATCCTTCGATTCTTCATTGGTTGTTTTCTTTGGTTTATCTTTTTTATATTTGACTGATACGTTGGGTTCACTAGGGCTCGCAGAGTCTTCGTTCTATCCAGCGATGCAGTATGTGATAGGCTCGTGGTATAAACCTAACGAGTTGGCCAAAAGGGCCTGTATCTTTCATGTATGCAAGCTTCCTTCCTGATCCAAAACCTACTTATGCTTACTTTCTCAGGCTGCAGGCTCCATTGGGACTATGGCCAGCGGGTTCCTGCAGGCTGGTGCGTACGAAGGTCTGAATGGGGTTTATGGACTTTCCGGGTGGAGATGTAGGGGTTTTATCGAGTTACTTGTATTTGAATTAACTAACGCACTGAAGGGCTTTTCATCGTCGACGGAATCATCACAGTTCCAATCGGCCTCTTGGGGTATTATATGATGCCAGGTTCGTTGAGATACTCTTTTCCGTTCCAATAAGTCCGACGGGCCCATGCTCAACTCGCATGCTGGACTAGATACACCTGGGCTGGCGAGGCCTTCTAGCCTTTACACAGCTAAGCAGCTGGAGATTGGACGGCAGAGAATGGCAGATATCGGCCGAAAGCCTGCAGCTCCATTTACAAAGGAGAAGGTAGGTCATTGTCTGTATTGGTGTCATTTGAGCTGACTGACATTTCCGAAAGATCAATGGCTTCTTCAAGACATGGCATCTCTATCTCCTTGTTCCTCGTGAGTATGAATCCAAGAGAGTGAGAATATATGTTCCTATGCTGACTGTAGCCACGCTTGCAGTGTACATCTGTGTACGCCTTTCGTTCACCTCTAGACGTGGTTTGATGTCTTCACTCTTAGGACATCTCCTGGCGCCCTCATGCATCATTCTAGGAGATGTCCTGTAGGACCCAGACCACGGTCTATTCTCCACCAATCCTTTCGTGCATGCTCGGCACTGCGCGGCATTGTCGGCATCCCCCCCAGGGTGCCAGCAACGCAGCACGTGTTCGCGCATTTCCAAAAACAGGCTACCGCCATCAAATCGCGTATCGTTCAACGTCATACAAATATATACAATCTAAAAATACAAACAGCGCACTCCGGCGCTGTTGTTGTTAGGCACTACATAAAATCGTCCTCCTCGCCGCCGCTGTTGCTATCGTCGCCATCGTCGTCGTCCTCTTCGTTGTCGTTGTCGTCGTCGTCGTTGCTGTTGTTGCTGTTATCTACAGATTCGGAATAAACCCCGAGGGGCTCTTTCCAGCGTTGGGTGAAGTCGTCGGAGAGAAATGTTTGGAGGCTGCTCTGTTTCGCTGCGTATCCTGCTAGGCCTTCCTGCAGGCTTGCGCCGTCCACGACGCGATCGGTTTTTCTTCGATCCCACAGCGTTGCTTGGTGGTTCAAGAACACCAATGTTCGACGCATCTCCTCGTGAAGCCGCTTGACCTCCTCGGTGGCTCTATTGACTCGCGCTCGGCTTCTACACCACTCTGCACGCAGAATGTCATCGCCGGATTCGGTACTGTCTTGACCCGAAAGCCCCGGTGTTGTCCAGATCCAGGATAGAAGGCGCCGTGTTTCGCCTGTACCAGCACGGCCATCTCTCTCTTCAGGAAAGAGGTCAATCTCATCATGGCCCTCATCCTCGTACCCCCCGCCTTCCATCGTATCATCCTCTTCAGTCCCTCTGCGGCCTTGAGATGGTCTGGAACGAGAAGGATCCTGGTACGACCGCACATCTTCATTGCGAAGCTCTCGGTAAACGAGACACCAGGCCCCTTCCCCCTCCAGCGCTAGACGAGCTTCGCGAGCTATCCGGTATCGGAGCGCTGCAGACTTCACGCGATCGTGAACGTTGTCGATGATTGCCCGAGAACGAGTACCACTACGCTGCCCTCGAATGTTCCGATTTTTGAACTGAACCATTCGAGCTTTCACGCGAAGGGTGTGCCTCACACTGTTCAGCATATCTGCGAGCTGACCTGTGCAGAGCGTCAGCTCCATGTCAGCAAGACCGCGATGACATATAGTGTTTCGTCGGTTGGCTGGGATTGCTGAGGGGAGCCAAAGGGCCTTATCTTCAGGCTCGACGTCGCGAAGGGGGTCCTCTCCGATGTCTTGCCAGTACTGTTGAACATTAAAATGTTCTATGACTCATACTGAGTCATTCGGTCTGGCTCTTGACGGATTTGGTCATTATGCATACTTGCTTACTCTTTTCCTTTCTACAACGGACTATTACATTATGCATTATGACACATGCCTGCTTCTTACTGACTCAGTTGTTTACTTACGTTTACAT
>Ga0247730_1000350_pt1 | contig 37306 bp, 29 predicted proteins | sample UWRJL073202C2_FD_180959 | JGI IMG/M metagenome (GOLD analysis project Ga0247730, IMG submission 180959) | Plant litter microbial communities from Arlington Agricultural Research Station in Wisconsin, United States - UWRJ-L073-202C-2 | ecosystem: Environmental > Terrestrial > Plant litter >... | reverse complement strand
TAATCAAAGATGCCTTAATTTTTTTTAATACAATAGTTGAGCTTTTAAAATAAAGCGTATCCGTCTGGATTTTGTTTACTATGTCACCGTAATTTGTTGCATCTATCCATATTTTTTGAAAACGGACATCTTTTCTCAGTTCTGATAACTGTAGCCGGGGGTTCCCGTGAATCCAGATGGCATCAAAGGAAGGGTTATTCCTTATCCGCCGGTGATTGAACATACTATCAACCATCAATATGCTGAATTGCCGGAAACGAATCTGATGGTCTTTCATGATGAGCCCGTACAGTTCCTCTTCTTTCCTGTTTGTGCCCTTGTTCCAGGGAATACAAACTATGTTGCTGATCCTATACTGATCCAGTGCCGGCCGGATGTGAAATTTAAAGGCCCGATCGTTTGGCAAAAGGTCAGTAACCAAAACGGCCTTTTCAGAGCGGATGAATGCGGCCGCATAATTCCTTTCCAGCGAAAACAGGATGATCTTTTTTTGCCGCTGTGCGTTTACCTTTTCCCGCACCAGTAATCCCTGCAACAGGATCAGGATAAACAGGGCGGCAAAAACGTACAGCTTCTTTTTTTCATAAAGAGCACTGAACATAAAGACCATCAGGAGGCAAAGCAGGCATAATTCAGATTTTGTGAGCCAGATCTGCTGAACCGTTGAGTAGGGGAGGCGGGCAATCCACTCCAATCCGCTGCTCATGAAGGTGATGAGCCATTCAATGGGAATTGCCAGCCAGTACAGGCGAAAGATCAGGATGGCCAGTCCTCCATACATGATCGCGATGACAGGCAGGGCAATGAAGAGGTTGCTGAATAAAAAATAAACAGGAAACTGGTGAAAATAGTAAACGCTGAAGGGGAAGGTAAAGAGCTGTGCCGCCAGTGACAGTGAAATGATATCCCATCCCTTTTGAACCAGCCACCATCTGGAAGACACAAGCCGCCGGATTGCGGGCTGCAAACAGACCAGGCCCAGCACAGCCATGTATGATAGCTGGAAACCAACATCCCATAACAGGAAGGGGTCATATAACAGCAGGCAAAAGGCCGAGAAAGCCAGGGCCTGGTCACTGCCGGTATTTTTGTGCAATGATTTTGACAGCATAAACAGGCTAAGCATGATGGCCGACCGCAGGGCTGAAGCCGGGTAACCCGTAAGAAGGGTGTAAAACCAGATGAGCGTTAATATGAGGATGACCTTTGTCCATTTCAATGCTGTCTTCCTGTTCATCCGGGATAACAACCCTTCAAGGACAAGGTATACGATGCCTACGTGCATGCCTGAAACGGAAAGGGCATGTATCGTTCCGGTGTTCGAATAAGAGGACAAGGTGTCGGTATCGAGGCTGGCACGATAACCCAGGATCAGGGTTGCAGCAACAGCAAACGCTTTATCATCTCTGATCAGCTTCCGGTAGTATGCAACCTGTCTTTTCCGGAGGGAGGTGATATACCTGATCAGGGCTAAACCCTGCTGCTCATTTACAGGAATCAGTTCATCAGCGGAGAGGTAAGCCTGATGGTAAATGTTCTGATTTGCCAGCCAGGCGCGGCTGTCAAATTCGCCCGGATTCAGTGGGGAAGAGACGGAGCGATAGCGGGCTGGGATCAGGTAAACATTCCCATAATTCAGGGCCGGGGAACGCGGTGATTTCCGGCGGAGAGCTATCGTCAAAAAGCCGGTTGGCCTTGTCTTTTTTAAACCTTTGTAAGCACAGGTTACCCTTGCTTTAAACCGTATGATTTCTCCTTTTTCCTGTGGTTCATCAGCAATATAAATCTTGAAATAATCTGCCCTGTAATGTGAAAAATGATTGGAATAGTTAAGCTCCTGGTGATCTGAACTGAAAAGACCTCCCATTGAAAAAAAGAACAGGTACAGCAAAACGGCTATCTTTTTCTTGTGATGGTAAACTTTAAGTAAGGTATATAAGTTATTGAATGTTAATATTAAAATTAAATTAGATATTACAAAAATATACAATAGCAAATTTAATTTGGTAAAATGAACTTCCCGCAAAACCCATATTCCCGCACAAAAGGGGATCAGAATCCGGACAAATACACTGGGCGGCTGTCTCATGGGCTTGCTAAAATTGATAGCGTAATTGCAGCTTCATTTCCGGCTTGCTGCTGCCCGTAATTTCATCCAGTCCGGACCCTGTTTTTTCTTCTCCGGGATACCAGTAAACCGCGTACCTGGCCCAGGCCTTTAGCCTCCCTGAAAGCCTGTAACTGATGTTCAGAAATGTCCGTATTCCCCTCCCGTTGTAAAGGCCAGAACCGGCTCCGTAAAGGACATCGTCTTCATAGGCGTAAATCCGGTTTTCATAGGTTGGGGTATTGAAAAAAGCCAGCCTTATATTGGCGGCAACCCTGGAAGACAGAGGGCTGTAATCTGCGTCCTGATACATCATATATCCGTAGGTCCGCGGAACAGTTCCCTTCTTGTATGCGCTGATCTCTACGCGGTTCTCCATCTTTATTTTTGGGCTCAGGCGCCATCCCGCACCCAGTCTGTAGTTTTGTTTCCGCACGCTGACTACAGGGTTCACCGGAAGCCCGGCACCTTCATTCTGCCCGCCTGACCCAAGGCTGACCTTTAGTGTCAGCGTAAAGGTTTTCCGCGGAGAATAGCTGAGCTGTCCCATCAGGTCATACCCGGATGATGCACTGTCTGTTCTGTATTTAGCCCATGGAAAACGGAACAGGTCTGCATATACGGCGCCATCCCATTTTGTGCCGGAGCTAAAATGGAATCCCCCGTACAGACCTTTTTCATTTGCTGCGGCGGAGCCTGCACCAAGTCCCTGGCTGTAAAAAGTGATATGATCTTTTGCATAGTCGCGCAAAAGCAGCACTGCCGAAACCCTGGAAGAAAGACTGGTCATGGCCCCGCTGAGGACAGCCATGCCACCGGGAATACTTTTGGCGGTTTCACCAAAGAAATAGATGTTTTTGAAATTAAAATTATAGTAGAGCCCGAGGTTACTGAGTGATTTGCCTTCAAATGAATACTGCCTGTAACGCAGGTTACCTCTTATAAATCCGTGGTCGTATGCAGAATGGTAAGCCGTAATACCGGCTTCAAGGCTGGCCTTTTTCAGTTGCAGTACTGTCCCGTACACCAGCTGTTTCAGGCTCCCTTTATTGCGGATTTCTGTGGCCGTGCGGTGCAGGCCGCTGCTGCTGATGGTTGAAAGTGTATACTTTCCTGCAGCTGTCTTACTCAAACTGGCATCTAAACTTCTGTATGAGATGAACGTGGTTAAATCAATGTTTTTTAATACTGTAACTGTTGTTCCTATACCTCTGAAGAAGGCAAACTCATCGGTAGAGGTATAAGGTTTTAGGCCGGTATCTTTCTTGGCTACCCCGGCAACATCGGCACCTTTCCCAAAGGAGGAACCGGTCCACAGTGTCAGCCCTTGTCCAAACTGGAGGCTGTAATCACCCAGTATGATCTTTTTAAAACGGCCATTTTTATACAGTGCCAGACTGCCCGACAGGAAGTCGAATCCCGTTTTCGCCTTACTGCCGGAAAATCTTTCTCCTGCGTCTTTGTCTGCCGTAAACGAAAAGGCGGCCAGGCTGCCAAGCACAAACTTATATTTCAGCAGTAATTTCTGAGGGCCTCCCAGATAGTGGCTCCCGGGAAGGTCCTCAAAACCCTTTTGTTTTTTCAGCACTTGTCCGAACCTCCATAAAACTTCACTTTCCCCCTTGTCCTTTATGTTTTTGAAATTCCACAGGCTCTGGTCGCTGCCCCGCGGGTTCAGCGTGACGAAAGGCAATAACCTGCCGATAGTTTCGGGATCGAAATCATCTACGGCCTGCAACTCCAGGATATCCCTGATTTTCCCGGTCATCCGGATATGGGCGAAAAGGTTATTGATCTGAAGCGCCGAGAGGAATACGAGTTCCTTCAGCTGCTCCGCTGTGGTATGGTTCAGGTCAATGGGATTACGCCTGTAGAAGGACAGGCTTTCGGTCAGCTGTGAAAGATCTTCGGCCGCGGGCAGGCTTTCTGCCAGATGGGAAGTGATATTTTTGACCGCTACATCCTCCTGCGCGGCAGTGGAGTAACTACATGCGCAAAAAATGGCCGCCAGAACAGCAGAAGCCGGCGGGCCTGCAAACGGTATGACTAAAAGAGAGGTATACTTTGGCATGAGGCCAAAGTAATACCAATAAATTAATTATGTTAATTTATTAATTAAATCTCGTCGTTTAACTTCAATAAAAAGTCTTTCAGCCGCTCCAGTGATGCAATGATCTTCTGGTTTTCCTTTACGTCCCCGCTGTTGTTCTTCAGGTGGTCTTTCGCTCCTTTAAGGGTAAATCCCTTATCATCTACGAGGTGGAAAATCATTTTCAGGTTTTCTACATCTTCAGGTGTGAAAAGACGGTTTCCCTTCTTGTTTTTCTTGGGCTGAAGGATATCAAACTCTTTCTCATAAAAACGGATCTGAGAAGCATTTACGCCAAACATTTCCGTTACCTCACCCATCGTATAATACATTTTATTAATTTCCCGTTCCTTGTAAGGCATACTTCTATGTTGATAATTAGTGTTTTACAGCTTTTATGTAAAGCATTCAAATGTAAAGGGATTTTAGTAGAATACCGCAATAAAATTTTAATTTTGTTGAATAATTTTCAAGCAAAGAATGACAGCAAAAGAAATCAGGCGCGCATATTTAACATTTTTTGAATCGAAACAACATCATATTGTTTCCTCAGCACCGATCGTTGTAAAGAACGACCCGACGCTAATGTTTACCAATGCAGGGATGAACCAGTTTAAAGATATATTTTTAGGTGAGGCACCGGCAAAATATCCAAGGGTTACCGATACCCAACGTTGTTTAAGGGTATCAGGAAAACATAACGACCTGGAAGAAGTAGGGATTGATACCTATCACCATACCATGTTCGAAATGCTGGGCAACTGGAGTTTCGGGGATTACTTTAAAAAAGAAGCCATCGCATGGAGCTGGGAGCTGCTGACAAAAGTTTACGGTATTCCGGAGGACAAACTGTACGTTTCGATTTTTGAAGGGGATAAAAAGGAAGGCCTGCCGAGAGATACTGAGGCTTACGATTTGTGGAAACAATTCGTCCCTGAAGACAGGATCATTTTAGGAAATAAGAAAGATAATTTTTGGGAGATGGGCGACACCGGGCCATGTGGTCCCTGCTCAGAGATCCATGTGGATTGCCGCCCTGATGATGAACGCGCAGCAGTGTCCGGTAAGGAGCTGGTAAACGCAGATCATCCGCAGGTGATTGAGATCTGGAATAATGTATTTATGCAATTTAACAGGTTGAAAGACGGTTCTTTGCAGCCATTACCTGCACAACACGTTGACACAGGAATGGGCTTTGAACGCCTGGTGCGTGTACTGCAGAACAAGGCATCAAACTATGATACCGATGTTTTTCAGCCGCTGATCCAGTTCATCTCACAGAAGGCCGGCATCGCTTACGGTGCTGATGAAAAAACAGATATTGCCATGCGTGTAATGGCAGACCACATCCGTGCAATTTCATTTGTAATTGCTGACGGGCAACTGCCGGCAAACAACAAAGCAGGCTATGTGATCCGCAGGATCCTGAGAAGGGCCGTGCGTTACGCCTATACCTTTCTGAATCTGAAAGACCCCTTCCTGAACCAGCTGGTCCCGGTACTTGCTGAACAGTTCAAAGGTGTTTTTGAGGAGCTGTCCTTACAGCAGGATTTTGTTCAGAAAGTGGTGCTGGAAGAAGAGGTTTCTTTTCTCCGTACCCTTGCTACAGGAATACAGCGTTTTGAAAGTTATACCAAAAAACAGGCAGAGTTCCTGATGTCTGAAAATGCGATTGAACTGGAAAAACCATTTGAAGACCCATGGGTGTACAGCATCCTGAAAGACCAGATGGTGATCTCCGGGGAGTTTGCATTTGAATTGCAGGATACCTACGGTTTCCCTATCGACCTTACCGAGCTGATGGCAAGGGAGAAGAAATGGATTGTGGATATGGACGAATACCATATCAGCCTCGAAAAACAGAAATCGCGTTCAAGGGCTGCAACGGCAATTGATACGGGCGACTGGATCACGGTGCACCCTGACCCGGAGACTGAGTTTGTAGGTTATGACGACCTGGAGATTGAAACAAAGATCCTCAAATACAGGCAGGTTGTTTCCAAAGGCAAGGAGCAATTCCAGATCGTATTACAGAAAACTCCGTTTTACGGAGAAAGCGGCGGTCAGGTTGGCGATACCGGACGCCTGGAAGACCATAGCCGGATGTTTTTCGTAGAGATCACCGACACCAAAAAAGAGAACGGCGTGATCGTGCATTACACAGATACGATGCCGGAAGATGTTGACGGTCAGTTTTGGGCCGTTGTAGACGAAGATAAGCGCGCTCAGACGAATAATAACCACTCGGCTACCCATTTACTGCATGCAGCATTAAAAAGCGTCCTGGGCGAGCATGTGAACCAAAAGGGTTCACTGGTGAACCCCGAATATCTGCGTTTCGATTTTTCCCATTTTGCCAGGATCACTGATGCAGAGCTTTCTGCAATTGAACATATCGTAAACAGGAAGATCAGGGAGAACATCCCGCTGAAGGAACAGCGTCTGGTACCCTATGCAGAAGCGCTGTCCAGTGGTGTTACTGCCTTATTCGGGGAGAAATACGGAGAAGTAGTGCGGATCATCACCTTTGACGACAATTATTCAAAGGAACTTTGCGGTGGTACACATGTGCAGGCAACAGGGCAGATCGGCTTTTTTAAGATCTTATCTGAGAGTGCCGTTGCTGCGGGCGTAAGGCGTATTGAGGCCATCACTGCAGATGCTGCTGAGGCGTTTGTTGTAAATCAGACTCAGGAAATCAACCAGTTAAAGGTATTACTTAAAGGAAATAAAGACCTCTCCGGTGCGGTTGCAGCACTGATTGAAGAGAATACCAGGCTGAAAAAAGACGCAGAAAGGGCCGTAATTGAGCGTTCAGGCAATTTAAAGCATGAAATTGTCCACCATATGAAGACAATTAACGGCATAAATGTGATCGCCGTACAGGTAGATCTGCCAAATGCTGACGCAGTAAAGAATCTTGCTTTTTCAGTAAAGGATTTGGTTGATAATCTGTTCCTTGTATTTACCACTTTAATTGATGATAAACCAGGGATTACGGTCATGTTATCAGAAAATCTGGTTACCGAAAAGGGCTTGAATGCCTCCAATATCGTTCGTGAACTGGCTAAGGATATCCAGGGCGGTGGTGGCGGACAGCCATTTTATGCTACAGCCGGTGGTAAGAATAAAGAAGGATTACCAAAGGTATTGGAAAAAGTAACAAGCCTGATCCCCGCAGGTTAATCTATACGAACCGCTGAAGTTTACCGGCAGGCCCCTGAAAGCTGTCGTTGTGCAGGATGTTTAGCCCTCTATAGGTAAAACATCCTGCATAACGACAGCTTTTTTTATGTGAAATCACGAAACAGCTGACCGGATTAGGGGATATAAAATTTATGCTACTGTATTAAATTTGTATCACTCCCCCGGTGCCTGTATTAAAGTGATTTTATATGAAGAACCCTTTTAAGAATTTTGGTAAGCGTTTGAAACGTATATTTAGTCCTTCAAAGAAAAAAAAGGCAACTGATACGCCGCAGGCAGGCCCTCCGGGCACCAACATTCAGCAGGAAACGGGGCCATCAGCGCCTGTTGCTTCACCCTCTATAGCACAAAGTGAAGTACAGGATAAGGGGAAAGGCAGGGTAGTAACGCATGAGCGGAATAAACCTCTGCACCAGAAGCCTCCCAAACCTATTGGCGACTTACAAATTACCAAGCTAAAGTTTGAAACTGATTATGACGTGTGCGCCGATGTGGTAGAAAACTTTGATGATTACCGGCATTTTTATGTTCTGGAAGAAGGAAAATATCACTGGCTGTTAGAGCGTACCGATGAGAGAGATATCCCTAAACCGCCGTCTCTGCCTGTCACCATCAATAGCAGGGAAAAGCTTTCCTTTAAAGCGGTTTTTAAGGTAGAAGAAGGTAAAACACTACCTGTTGCACCTGTGATAACGGTTTCCACTGTCCCCCAATTGAATTTCGAGCAGATTGGGACAGCCGGCACTTCGGGCGAATTTGAGCTGACCTTCAGAAGCGTCAGTCCGGCTTATTACAAGGATACCATACGTTATATCGAGCATTTTGAACTGAATTTTGAATACAGCATTGACGGGGGAACCACTGTGCTGGGGGCAGGTGCATCGAAAAACGAATTGTATATCACCTGGAGGAAACCTCTGGTTGAACGCTGTTTCAGCAAAGCCAATGCTGATGCCGATACCGAAAAAGAGACAATGATGATCAATTACAACGGCACCGGCGGTAAGTATTATATTCCTGAAACGTTGTTATATCTGGGCTGCGCACGTGCAAATGGACTCGGGAGCGACCCGGATCCCGAGGTAGATGATGAAAATTTAATAGTAGACACCATGTTTAATGTGTTTGAAAATTGCCATGTGCGCCGCCGCCGGGAAACGCTTGCCGTAGGGTTGGATATGGGCTACTGGCGTGATGCGGCTTCTATGGATGGTGAAATGGATTTCAGGGGCTTGCGCTATCTGTTACGGTATGGTGTGGCCTGCTGTGCGGAATGGGCAAGTTTTTTTTTGCACATCGCCTTTGTTCAGGGTATTTTTTCAATAAAAGAATTTGATATACATGTGGAGGCAATGCTGATCAATAAATATCCCGTTCAGACCGACACTAATGGTCAGTATCTCAGTATGTCACATCTTCCCGCTGAACAGTCGCGGTTAGACCTTGAGCCTGGTGATCTGGACGACATGGTTCTGATTGAGGAAGAAAATTCACAACACGCAGTTGCTGTTCCAACCCGAACAGGCATAGATGTAATTCTGTATGATGAATACAAGATTTGCGCATTTCTGGTAAAAGAGTGGGATACAAATGATCCCTGGCCGCCAAGGCCTGTTGAGTCAAGATCACAGGGAAATATGTATCCGCTCAGCATTTTTGTAGACCACGCCTTTGTTGTGTATAAAAATTTAGATGGAAATTCAATTTACTATGATCCTTCATATGGGGTAACCTCAGACAATACTTTTGACGACGTTACTGCAATGCTCAAAGATTTTGCAGAAGCTTCATTTACCGGTATTTTGGCAGCATGCAGATCAAAGGAGGTTGACCGGGATAATGACCTGGCGAGGAAGATACGCGACGTTAACCACAGCCTGAAATACAAAGATTTATTTGAGTTATCTGATTATGATGAAAGTGCTTCAGCTGCAGCACCTGGTTATCTGTATGAAACCTATAAAGAAGATATGGAGAACTATCTGTTAACCGACAGCAGCTTGTGATCAGTTCCGGTGAGGATATTTTTGAAATCTTTCCTGATGCTCTTCATTTTAAATACGAACCATATGATGGCGAATGAAATAATTTATACAGCAATGCTGAATGATACCTTAAGGCTGGAACAGCAATTTACCAATCAGAATGAAAAAGCTTTGAAATGGCAGACAATATTGTACAATACAAAAAAGAAGGAGAGCCTTATCCTTGATGAAATGCAGGGTTTCCGTCCCCCTGTCCCTGGTGACCGGCCTGAAAAACGGGGGCATTACCTGAAAATATGTGGGGCCGCCCTATATGGCCATACACTGTATACTGTTTACCAGAATTACGGTTTCATCAGTTTGAAGTACTACTGTTTTAGTAACGCTAAAACGTTCACACGTGTTGAACTGCCCATCAGCCGTACCGTGATCACAAGCATTTGGGGCCCGCTGGCAGGGTATGCGGCTTTTGAGAAAATCAATGATGACATCTTCTTTTTCCTGTCGGTAACACATGCCGTGGAACCCAACCTCTTCAGGTTTTCGCCCGAAACAAAACAAATCAGTAAAATCGTATTCCCATTCAACGACCCTGCCAAACTAAAAGTGATCAGCACCTCAGTTAACCTGTTTGCAACAACTGATCTGAATAACAGCAAACGGCTGATCCAGGATGATCTGCGGCCAATGGTACGCGAGGCCAATTTTGTAGAGAATATCTTGTCATTTACGTACCTGGGTTATATAGAGGACAATAATGAATTTCAACGCAGGAATGCCAGGTCTTCCAGTACCATTTATTTCTTTACCGAATTTGACAAAAAGATACAGATCACAAGGTATGTTACTTATGACAAAGCGTGGCTGCTGTCAGGGTTTCATGAAGAACTGCTTAAATACGATAAATATAAAACCCGGAGGCTGGAATAGCCCGAACGGATGCTGTTACCCCGAATTAGGGGATATACAATTTATGCCGTACCATTAAATTTGTTATTCCCGTCTTTAAACGATTTCCTATGTACGAAGAAAAAGAATATGTAACTACGGGGGCACTGATAAAATGCAACTGTGGTTCTCTGATCACGCCACTCAGGTCATCTACTTCAACAGTGGAATTAGCCGGTCAGCTCGCTTGTACTACTTCAGATAAAATACCGATGGTTAATATTATGCCTTTCGGTATTTGCAAGACTAAAATGACCCCCTGTATACCTGCCTTGCTGTTATGGCTCGACTTTCAGCCCGATGTGGTATTTGAAGGGGCAAATCCGCTGTTAAATACCTCATGGATCATGTGTTCCATTGGAGGTAAGATCGAAGTGGTACATACCGGGCAGCATTAATTTTTAAGATGAAAAATCCGTTAAAGAAAATCAAAACAGGTTTCAGTAAACTTGGCAGGAAGGTGTTCGGATCAAAAAAAGAGAGGCCTGTGGTACAGGATTCTCCTCACGAAGCAGAACGTCCGGCTTCAGTAAGCCGCCCTGTTTTATCAGCCCGCTCCCCTTCACCAGCCCGTCCCGCTACACCAGCCCGTCCCGCTTCAGCAGGTCGTCCCGCTTCAGCAGCTTCTTCGGCTAAAGCAGGAAGTGAGATGGCTGAAGGAGACAAAGCCGGAGGAAGCACAGCGGCCGGCGATGGCATAAAAGATACGCCTGTAGCAGAGGATGATGTGAAAAGCGTCAGGATCGGTAACATCAGCAATACCCTTAAACAGCATGAAAAATTAAATGAGGAAATACTAACGGAAAAAGCGGCAAATAATCAGGGTGGCAGGCAAAAGGTACTGACAGGGGAGAGAAAAAACATAAAAGATACCCCACCTCCAAAACCCATTGGTGACCTGCAGCTGATCAGACTGAAGTTTGATACGCTCTATGATGTTTGTGCCGATAGAGTGGAGGATTTTAATGATTACAAAAATTTCTATATCCTGAAAGACGGAGATTACTATCACTGGCTATGGGAAAGGAAAGACCCAAGGGATTTACCTAAGCCCCGGTTTCTGCCGGTAACTATACATAGCCATCAGGAACTTTCCTTTACGGCAACATTCAGGGTTGAAGAAGGTAAGGTGTTGCCTGCAGCGCCAAACATATCTGTAATTGCTCCTGGTCTGAATTTTGAAAGTAAACCTGGTCAGACTTCCGGTGAATTTAAGGTGAGGTTTAAGATCATCGGTATTCCCTACAAAGATATTGTTGGTCATATTGGGCAGTTTGAACTTGATTTTCGGTATTCTACTGATGGGGGAAGTACAATGGAAAGCGCTGGTATTTCTCAGAATGAATTGTTTATTACGTGGAAGAAGCCCCTGGTAGAAAAATTCAAAGATGAGGAGACTTTGATTTTTGGAACAGAGTTAGGGGCTCAAATGGTTACGGACGAGGTATGCAGTATGAAGATTGAATGCCACGAGCGGGGGGGCGGTATGTTATATATTCCTGAAAGCATACTATATCTTGGTTGTGTGTATGCAAATGCGAAAGGCAATCAGAATAGTACAGCAGAGGAAAACGAAATAGATATCATTGAGTCTATGTTCAGCGCTTTTGAAAGCTGTCATACACGCCGCAGATATGAAGGTTTTCCTGTAGGAATGGATATGGGTTATTGGCGGGGTTCGGCCTCCCTGGATGGTGGACTGGACTTTACCGGGCCCCGGTACCTTTTAAGATATGGCGTAGGCAGGTGTGGAGAGTGGGCTGGTTTTTTTCTTCACCTTACCCTCGCACAGGGTATCCTGCAGCTTGATTATTTTACAATAGCTACTGAAATTAACCATATCGTTTATTTTCCTGTCAAAAGAGATGAAATTGGCAGGTTTATCAGTGTCGAACAGGAAGATAATGATCAAATTGATTATTATGATGTAAAAAGTGAAATGATCATGATGGGTGACGGGGCGGATTTTGAAAGCGTTGTAGCGACCCCGGCAAGAGAGGGCTTGAGCATCATTGAATATAGTGCATACAAGACATGTATGTTTTTAATAAAAAACTGGCGTATTATGGACCCCGAAGCGCCTTACCCCTTAGATACGCTTGCACAGGGCAATACTGCCCCTTTGAGCGTCTTTAAAGATCATGTGTTTCTTTGCTACAGGACAAGCGAAGGGAAACTGCTTTATTATGATCCTTCATATGGAAAGAAATCGGCAATTGCCCATGAAAATCAAAGAGCGATGTTAAAATCGTATTGTGATACGTTGTTTACAGGTGTACTTCAGGCTTGCCGTGACAAACAACTGGATGTGGCAAACCCGATTGAAAATAAACTGCGCGACCAGAACCACACTTCCTACTATACAGATCTATTCACTTCATTATCTTACCCGGCAGAACAAGTGAATGATGTTTCACCATATCTCTATCACACCGTTGTAGAAAATATGCAGGATTATCTCATTACAGGCTAAGGAGCTGCTGGTTCGCCGGCTGTCGTGATCTTTATATGGTGAAAGGCCTCAGAGAAACAGATTGGTTAACCGTATTTGGGGATATGCAGCCGGGCCTGTACTGTTAAATTTGTAAAGGAAAATGCGACTGAGATGAACGACTGAAAAGTCACTAAACGATTTCCTATGTACGAAGAAAAAGAATACGTCACTACAGGAGCCCTGCTGAAATGCAGCTGTGGTTCAATGCCCACCCCGCTTACCTCATCCAACACCACCGTAGAAATAGCGGGGCAGCTTGCCTGTACAACTTCAGATAAAATCCCATTGGTAAATATTGTACCGTTTGGCATCTGCAAGACCACCAAAATACCCTGCATGCCTGCGCTCACGGTATGGCTGGATTTTCAATGGGATGTGAAATTTGGTGGTGCTAACCCGCTCTTAAACACGTCGTGGATCATGTGTGGCCTGGGCGGTAAAGTTGAAGTGCAACATACAGGGCAATATTAATCTCCATATGAAGAAGCCGGGTAAGACGTTTGGTGACCGCATTAAGGGTACGCTTAAAAATGCATTTGGTAAGAGGAAGGCTCCGCAAACAGAAGCAGAGGCCATGGGAGAAGATTCGGTAACTGATTTTCCGGCGCAGGCCGGTCCTTCAGGAAACGTGCATTCAGAAACACCGTCCCTGGCAAACACTGATGGTCAAGACCTACAGGGAAATGTTGCAGCAGAGCATACCAGCCACCGTCCTGCAAGTGAAAGCGACGAAAGTGACAGCAGCAGCACGAGCAGTTTAGGTGTGCTGCTGACCAGGTTACCGGAAGTGGGTAAAGACCCGGTTCCGGACAATTGGGGTGCTGCTGCAGCAGGGCCAGGCAGAAGAAAAGTAGTTACAGGCCTGAAAGCAGAACCTCCTGCAGCAGAACCAAAGCCAACAGGTGACCTGAAGCTTACTCAATTAAAGTTTGAAACCAAATTTCATATATGTTCTGACGGAACGCCTGCCGAGGGTAGTCTTAAACTCAGGGAATTAACTTATGAAGACTATTATGTACTCATGGATGGCGATTATTATCATTGGCTGCGTAAGAGGACCCACGCAAAGGATGTAAAAAAGCCGGTATTTCTGCCTTTCACAATTGATAGCTCAATGAAATTAAAATGCAGGGCAACATTTGAAGTGAGTGCAGATAAAACACTGTCATCTACTCCGAAAATAAGAATAACCTCCAGTAACAACTTTGAATTCAACATGCAGGATGGAGGGACCTCCGGGAAATTTGAACTTGATTTCGAGGTAACTGAAGCATCCGAAGCAGCATACAGGAATAAGATTTCTTACTACCCCGAGCTTATACTTTCATTCGACTATTCTATTGATGGTGGAAAGACCTGGGAGCATTCCGGAGAGTCATTGAATGAAATGTACATCACCTGGAAACGGCCTTCGGCAAAACTTTTTAGTATTGAATATGATGTCGGTATTAAAATGCGTTTTAAATTCGGGCAGACACCAGGTAAGCTTTATATCCCCGAAAGTTTATTTTTCATCGGGTGTCATAACGCCATAGGGGTAGGCAATGAATCGGCCGATGAAAGCCAGAATAAGCTGAATGTGATGAATGCTATATTCACCGACTTTGCAAATCTTAAGGTGCGCCGCCGGTATGAAAAATTTTCTCATGAACAGCATATGGGCTACTGGAGAGGGCATTTCAACGCTGTCGGTGATTTAGGCAAAGAGTATGGCCTGGGTTATTTACTCCAGTTTGGGGAGGGCCGGTGTTCACACTGGACTTTACTATTGCTGAGCATTGCCTATTTGCATGGCATTGACAAGGTGCAGGAATATGCCATTGGTACAGTGATGTCTACACATAAAAAGGGACCACTTGAAAATGACAGTAACGGGCGTTTTATCAGAATAAAAATTAATGACAAGGAATCGGATGAGATTAAAGCTCCTGAAAATGTGAATGATATGATTTATAAAGTTGGTCCCGCGGAAGAACTTGTTGACGGTATGAAGGTTCTTAAAACGAATGGGACCGAATACAGGATCGTTACTTACAATATGTTGATCCCCTGTATTTTTCTGGTTAAAGCCTGGGCCATTGAGGACCCCAATCCGCCAATAACTACTGACCCTGTACCGGCACAGGGAAATGCGTCTCCTTTAAACTTCTTCTGGAATCACGTATTTGTGATGTTTGGTACGCGCAATAGTGATATGCGGTATTTTGATCCATCATACGGATCAAAATCAGTTCAGGCCTTTCCTACTGATATCACCTTTAAACATGCTTACTCCATAGCTGCACTTGATGGCGTTGTACTCGCGGCCATGACTGCTGAATCCAAAAATGATTTAAGCAGAAAAATGTATGACGGTATCAATAGCGATTCCTATGCAGACTTATACACCCCGTATCTTTTTAATCGCGATCATTCGGCTGTGGATGGCTATTATTATCAGACCATTAACGTCAACATGGAGGAACATTTAATTACACTGTGATGAAAGGTTTGCTACAAATTATCTTTTTTATTTCTCTAAGCCCTTACCACATCATGGCAAATGAAATTTTATATCAGACAACTCTGAATGATACCCTGCAGTTAAAGCAGCATTTTATTGCTCAGAATGATAAAATCCGGAAATGGGAAACGGTATTGTACAATACCAGGACAAATGACAGCCTGATCCTGGATACGATGGAAGACGATCGTCCTCTTGTGCCTGAAGAAAAATCCGGAACGAGACAACGTTATTATAGAATTTGCGGTGCCGTCCTGTATGATCATACCATTTATGCTGTTTATCAAAATTATGGCTTCGTTAGTCTCAAGTGCTACAACTTTAGCGGTCCCAGATCCTTTACCCTCACTGAAATGCCCGTTAACCTCGCCTATCTTACCGATCTTTGGGGGCCTCCTGAAGGTTATGCGGCATTTACCAGGATAAATGACGATATCTATTTTTTTCTGGAGGTTAAACGCGTTGTAGATCCTAACCTTTTTAAGTTTTCACCAAAAACCGCGGTGATCAGTAGAATAAGGTTTCAGGATCAGGATCTGGTACAAGTAGCCACCTCTGCAAACTTGTTTGAACAAACCGAACTCAGCCGGAACGATAAATATATTCAGGAGAACCTGCAGCCCACCATCAGGGGGTACCAGGATGTGAAAAATATTCTGTCCTTCAGGTATCTCGGTTTCATTGAGGATGAGCCCGAATTTGAGCAGAGCGGAAGCAGGTACCTTGCTAACATTTACTTTTTTGCTGAACTCGACAATCAGCTTCATATCGCACGCTATCTGTGTTATGAAAAGGAATGGCTGCTATCCGGGTTTAAGGAAGAACCGCTGCAGTACAGCAAAAGCAAGCCCGGAAGGTTGAGGTGATCATAACATTTCATTGAAAATTGATTAATATGGAAATTAAGCTAATTAAAAATATCAGTATTGGAGGCACGCAGATTCCGGAGATCATTTCTTTCAAACTGGAACAGAAATTTAATGCACACCATTATTTTGAAATGGTATTTGACCATGGCTTCCTCGGCAAATCCAATGTTATCCAGCTGGATGACAGCCGGAACCTCTTAGGTAAGACTTTAAAGGCTGCTTTTGGTTATGAAACAGGCAAACAGCAGAAGTTTGCCGGGGTGGTTACCAACATAGAATTTGCCCAAAGCCAAAACGCTTACGGAGTGATTATTGCAAGTGGTTACAGCCCTACGATTTTACTGGACAGCGGACCTGCAATGGGATCTTACCTGGATAAAACCCTCTCGGCAATAGTCAAACTGGCTACGCGTGGCATACCTGTCAATGATTTTAATTTGCAGATCAATCCTGACCGCAAGAAACCGGTTGAATATATGATTCAATACGGCGAAAGCGATTTTGAATTTCTAAACCGCTTAAGCGCAGATTATTATGAATGGTTTTTCTACGATGGCGAAAATCTGAATTTTGGTAAGCCCAATCAGCAAAAGGAAGTGGATGTTACCTATGGAATAGATATTCAGTCTCTGCAATATGGTATGCACGTGGCGCCCATAAAAAACAGCAGGTTTTCCTATAATGCGAAACAGGATGAGCTGCTGCGCAGCCAGGGGAGCCCCAGCGGGGTCAGCAGGCCTGATCTGGCACATGCCGTACAGGCGGCTAACTCGGTGTTCGGTAAACCATTCAGTTATCCGCCATCAATCAGGATAGATAACACCAGTGAAATGAAAGACCTGGTTGACAATGAGGAGAAAGCTAACGTTGGTCAGCTCCTCAAAATCAGTGGGCGGGGCAATAACCCGGCGCTGACTATAGGCAGCATAGCAGATGTGAAGATGAGCCTGCCAAAGGGGAGAGGCTTTACTTCCGAAAACCTGGGCAAGTTCCTGATCACCGCCGTTACGCATTTTATTGATGACAGGCAAATGTATCATCATACCTTCGAAGGTGTGGTATCCACGACGGAGCGTTTGCCCGTTAAGGAACGCCACAGGCCGGCGCCTGACCTGCAGCTTGCTGATGTGGTAGACAATGCAGACCCGCTGAAACAGGGCCGTGTGAAGGTGAAGTTCAAATGGCCGTACGGAAACAATGATCCCACAGACTGGATCCGCTCCATGACGCCTGACGCAGGGAGCAGCAGTACCGTCATCCAGAACAGGGGTTTTGTATTTGTGCCGGAAAAGGGCGACCAGGTAATTGTTGGTTTTGAAGACGGCAATATCACCAGGCCGGTAGTCATGGGCAGCGTGTTTCACGGAAAGAACGGCATAGGCGGTCAGCTGGACAATAACAGTAAAACGCTGACCACTAAAAGTGGCCATATCTTAACCCTTGATGACAGCGCAGGCATTACGCTGATGGATAAAACAAGATTGAACCATGTGAGCATAGATGGGAAAAATGCGATAACAGTAACGTCTGACCAGACGATTACCCTGCAAACAGGTGCAGTAAAGATTGTGATGGACAAAGAACTGGATAAGATCACCATACAGGCCAAAAATATAGAGATACTGGCCTCGGATGATTTTAAACTCAGAGGTGACAGCGGCGGCGCACCTGTTAAGGCCGGCAGTATGGAATTTGACGAAAAGCTATTGATTTCTGCCCAGAGTGAATTATCCGTATCTGGCCAGTCTGCATTAAACCTGACGGGTGACAGCGTTAGCCTGACCGGAACTGAAACCAGGATAGATGGTTCTCCGGTAAAAATTAATTCCTAGCATCACATTCAAATTCTACATCCTTTAGATGGAATGTCCTATAAAAAAGGAGAGGCCCAATAAATGAGCCTCTCCTTTCTTTTGCGTTTCGGTACGGTTTAAGCAACGTCCGGCCAGTTTTTTTCCACAGGACCGATTTCCTTCGCTGTGATATGGACGGTCATCTGAAGAACATTGCCGTTGAGCTGTTCTGAAACCAGTACTACGAAGGCTTTTTTAAAATCTAACTGCCTCAGTTTAGAAGCTCCGTCAGACTTTTTAAATTCCACATTGCCGTCACAGGTAGTTTTACTCGCCAATTGGTCAATCATAGTGGTGTCTTCAGTGTCTGAGCTAATGGTTACGGTAAGTAAGCCGCCGTTCACATCTCCGCTGGGTTTGCCGGTTGAATCTAAGGAACGGTACATCTCATAATAACAGGAAATTACATCGAACTTTTTTCCTTTAACAGTCAGTATTGCTTTTGGATAGGAAGCTGCCATGGTTTTTAATTTTTAAGGGTTTAACATTGGGTTATTTATAAATTCTTATTGCTGTGCATATTCCGAGGCCCAGGTGGTTTCCTCGTCTTCTCCTTTATAGCCATCCAGTTTTACCAGAAAGCTCTTTGCAGGAAAGTAGGGGGTAATATGAATATCAAGGTGGATCAGGTCTTTCTGAACTTCATCCCGCTCAAAACGCATAATTGTAAAGCGTTCAATCAGACGGTCCGCGCCCTTAATGTTATCTAAAAACTTGATGATCTGTGAACGCAGGTCTCTTTCGGTCAGTGAATTCCAGTTCTCAAAAGCCCTTCTGTTCAGGAAGTCAAACAACACTTTTGTGATGTAATCAAAAACACGGACTACCGAATAGGTTTGCATGCCGATGTTATCTCCGTTGAACAGGGTCTTGGCCGAAAAGGCCATTACCTTTCCGTATTCATTCACCATCGGTACCAATCCAATACGTTCAAGCTGCGAGATCTCACTTTTTTTGAGGTCGAACCGTACCCCATCCACATCGTTCATACCGCCGTGTTTCTTACCTGCCGTTACCTGCGACATCAGGGTGTAATACATTTTGCCCGCCAGTGCTGCAGATCCGGGAACGGGAAGATCTTCCGATTCGCCTACTTCCGCAATTTTTCCACGGCCTACCAGCCAGTTGCAGGTCATGATCACGTTTGAACGGAAGGCATCGGCACCTGTTAAATTCGCTTCTGTAAACAAATCGATCACATCATCAGGCTGGTCCAGATCCGCAAAGTCGGTAATGAGCATTACCTTATTCTGGTAGGCTATCTTGCCCCATTTCTCCAGTACCTTGTTAGAACCTACGTAACCCGGGATCACCATCAGCGAGTAGTTCTTACGCAGGTCCAGCCTGTCGTAGTTCTGCTTCAGCTCATCGCTTACGTATTCTGCAACGATGGGATTGTCCAGGTCTTTAACCTGCTCCAGCGAAGCATTAAGCAAAACCAGGTTCTTCAGTTTGTCTGTTTCGGTATTCTGATAGAAGAGGTTAACAGATCTGTAGGCCTGTTCCAGCTCCCTGCTGGTTTCCAATGCGGTAGCGATGTTCCTGTTCAGGTTCTGTTCCGCAACCTGCAGCTTTTCCATACTTCTGTCTGTCATCGCTGCTACGGAATCAGAATTTTCAAGGATTTCCAGCCAGGCACTGATCTTCTTTTTCAGCTCCTCTCTCTCTTTCTTTTTCTCGCTTCCGGTTAAAAAGATCTGTCTGCGGGCCTTCCTTTCAGGATTTAAGTTCTGTATGCCGTCTATTGCGCCTTCCAGCAGGTCTATGCCACCTACTTTTGCCAGTTTATCTAAATTTTCCTTCAGGGAGGATTTTTCTGTTGAGCCTTTTTCGGCAGGTTTATAACCGGCTGAAAAGGACTCATCCTGTTCCTGTTTTTGTTCTTCGGGAGTTGCCATATTCGTATTTTAAATGATTAAATGATGATGGACCTGTTACTTTGCTTCCTCCAGTTCAACTAAAAAGGCCTTTAGTGTATTGACAAAGGCATTTTTAGTTTCTTCATTGTCTAATGTGGCCTTTAAAGCTTTGTTTGTCTTGAGCTGTTTGATCAGGCTTAAAGACATATCTTTTTCAAAGCTCACATTGCTCAGGTAGGGGCTTTTGTTCACAATGTTTTTCACAGAGAAATCACCCAGGTTATTAAACTGAATGGGTTCGGTTACGGGTGAGCCATCGTATTTTTCAAAGGTGGCGGAAACCGAGGGTTGATAATGGTTAAATACTTCCTGGACCGTTTTCAGACCCTCTACTTTTTCAGGTTTTACCTGCTCTGTATCCGTTAGTTTCTGGATAAACAGGGTTTTGTTGTGCGCAATGTCTCCAAATGCCTCTGAGGTATCTACTCTCCGTTCATTGCCGCCAATTTCATAATTAAACATAGTCTTCGAATTAAGGATTAATAAATATGTTAGTTAATTGTGCTGTGATGGCCCATTCCAACCGTCCCTCATCAGCATGTTTTTTTATATTGACCACCTGGCCCTTCTTCAGCTCTCCTGAAATGATCAGCCGGGAGATTGGCCTTCTGAGCTCGTTGCGTATAACGGCCGACAGCTGGCGGGCCCCGTATTTAGGAGTAAAGCCGCCCAGTGCCAGCATCTTTTTGGCCTCTTCATCAATTTCAAAGCCTATTCCCTGTTTGTTCAGCGCATCAATGAGGCTCTTCAGCTGGATATCAAAGATCCTGACCACATTCGTCTCGCTGATAGGCACAAAGGGAACGATCTCAGACAGGCGGGCCAGGAATTCCGGCCGGAAGTGTGCCGCCATGATATCCATCAGCTGTCTTGATCCGGGGATCTCTCCCCTGGCTGCCTCAGCAGCGATCCATTCACTGCCGATATTGGAGGTGAAGAGTACCAGCGAATTTGAAAAATCGCCCTCTTTCCCCAGCCTGTCGTGCATGTGGCCTTCATCCAGGATCTGCAGAAAGGTGTCAAACACTGAAGGATGTGCTTTCTCTATCTCATCGAACAGCAGCACAGCATAGGGTTGCTGCCTGATCTTGTTCACCAGCAGTCCCCCTTCTTCATAACCCACATAACCGGGAGGGGCCCCGTACAGCAGGGCCGCTGAATGTTCTTCTTTAAACTCAGACATATCAAAGCGGATCATGGCTTTCTCGTCGTTGAACAGAAATTCGGCTATAGATTTTGCCAGCTCTGTCTTGCCGGTGCCGGTAGGCCCCAGCAGGAAAAAAGAACCAATGGGCTGTCCTTTTTTATTCAGTCCGCTCCGGGATTCAAGAATAGCATCAGAAACGGCATTCAGTGCCTGGTCCTGGCCAACTACCCGGCGTTTAAGGAACTGCTCCATATTCAGGAGCTTTTCTTTTTCCTGTGCCTGGATCTTTCCCAGGGGGATGCCCGTTTTATAGGAAACCACAGCAGCAATATCCTGTTTACCTACCTCATCCGTTTTCTGAAGGGCCAGCACCTGTAGCCTGGCCAGGTTTTTTGTCAGGTACAGTTCGTATTCTTCCGGTTTTTCAAAAGCATCTGTCTGGGTTTCGTCTGTAAGCTGTCCAAGCAGTACCGGGCTAACTTTATCCTGAACCTGGCTGTAGAGCCATTTATAGTCGGCCAGCAGTGTTTCTTCGCCGGCGCCGGCACTGGCGCCTGCAAGTTCAGCCAGTGTGGCGGTCATTGCGGCAAGTACTTTTTCCGAGGTATCGTTCATCATCTTCATGGCTGCCATAGTGCGGTCCAGCAGGTCGAAGGCCGAATCCGGCAGCCTCCGGTCTTTCATATACCTTTTTGCAAGGCGCACACACTCAGGGATAGCACCTGCAGTGATCTTTATCCGGTGATGATCTTCATATTTTAATTTCAGTTTCTCCAGCATTTTTATGGCTGAAGCTTCGGCGGGCTCAGCTACCTGTAACACCTCAAACCTCCTGCTGAAGGCCTGTTCAGGTTCTATGATCTTGCGGTATTCATCAATGGTGGTAGCGCCGATCACGGTAATTTCGCCCCTGGCCAGCTCGGGTTTCAGCAGGTTGCCGGCACCACTTCCTATAGGGCCTTTATGGTCCAGCAGGGTGTGGATCTCATCAATAAACAGAACGGCTTTATCAAACTGTTTGATCTCTTTTAAAATGTTCTTCAGGCGGTCTTCAATTTCGCCTTTATAAGAGGCTCCGGCAATCAGGGAGCCAAGATCGAGTTCAAACAGCTGGATGTCCCTGAGCAATTCAGGCACATCACCGGCTATGATATCCTGTGCAAAGCCATCTACCAGGGCGGTTTTGCCTACGCCTGCGTCCCCGGTAATGATTACATTGGGTTTGGTCCTGCGGCACAGTATTTCCATGATCATTCTCGTTTCCCTGTCCCTGCCAATGATAGGGTCAGTTTTGCCTTCCCTTGCCAGTGCAATCCTGTCTATACAATACTTATGGAGCGCTGTTGCAGAGGGAGCTGTCTGAGGGGCAGGAGCCGAGACTACCCGTTTTACCTCCTGGTCACTGATGTAGAGGTCAAGTAATTCTCTTTCCCTGATGGGGAAAGACCGGAGCTGATCAGGGCTAAAGCCTATGGTTGGCTTGCACAGTGCAGTGAGAACGCATACCGGGGTGATCAGGTCAAGCCCCAGTTTGATCCTGACGTAGTCGGCCTCCTCAAATATTCCCTGGATTTCGCGGCTTCCCTTTATTTCGTCTGGCGGCACAGTCATTTTTGGCAGCTCTTCTATTCTCACTTCCGCCCAGTCATTGATGTACTCTTCATCTTTTTCTATGGCTGCCAGCAGGCTTTTCAGACCGGTATCCGTGTGCATTAATCCTTTCAGGACATGGGCTGCTGTAAATTCCCCGTTATTGTATTCCCTGGCAAGGGCCTGGGCAACTCTTAGTGCTAACTTTACGGAGTCATTGATATTTGTAAGATTCATCATTTAAGGGTTTGCCTTTTCAGGGTTCAACATAAAATTCTGCTGTAGGATATAGTAATAGGTTTTTCCGTTGGAGATAAACTGCTGGCCAATCTGGGTTTCCCTTTTGATCCTGCTGTCTGCATTCATCAGGAACTTTAACCAGGCTTCAAAATCCGGCTGCGGCATTTTATTTTTCAGATCTTTTACGGTATACCTGCTCATCTGCTCATTTACTACGGGCATGCCGGTGACGGTTTTGAGATACCCTGGCAGGGTCATGGACCTGATCTTTCCTCTGGATAGCTTCATGTCAAGTGATTTCCGTACTATATTCAGGTAGTTTTTAAACAGCTTTCTTCTGAAAGAAGATTGGTCAGGCTGCAGGTTCTGGCCAATCATTAAAGACATGATCTCGTTGAGCTGCTTCAATTCAGCCGTGCTGATCACGAGCGCGTACTGAAGCAGGTCTTTGTTTTTCTCTACCACATCAGCAGGTGCATCTGAGGTCATGTAATATTTAAAAGCGTTATGTGGCATCTGGTCTGCTACCTGATCCGATAGGGGTGGGGGCAGCTGGCTCTCTACGGCTGCCGAAAGGTTCTTGCGCATGATACCGGTCAGCCGGAACGCACTGTCAAGTGAACTGATCTGATCATTGATATCCTCGTCTGTTTCTTTGAGGATGCGTTTCAGGGCAATATTCATCGATTTGCTTGAATTAACGGAGCCCTTGGTTGGGAAAACCACACCGCCCTGGATCAGGCTGTTTTTTGGATAGTCGAGATAGTAGGAAATAGAGTCGGGCTGACTGGTATTATAGATCTGTGTATTGATGAGCCCTTCCCCTTTGATCAGGAAATTCTTTTTCTGATCTGCGGAAAATATAGCCGCTTCTGAGACCAGTTTTTTTGACTGCAGTACAAAATTATTAAAGATCTGGTTATAGTCGCTATAGACCTGGATGGACAGCAACCTTGCATCTGCACGGCCAAAATCTTCGGTAAGGCTCTTGAATTTCGCAACGGATTCAGTGGTAGTCTGATCTCCTGTACTTCCTATCAGTACCACAAGGTTCGTTTCGTACTGGTGTTTTTTCAGGGTGTCCAGTGCTGATCTGATGCCGTCATATACCGGCTGTGCGCCAATGATCCCGTTACATTGTTTTGTTTTCTCAGCCTCTGCTGCCAGGAAACCCGTTAGTTTACGGTAATCGGGAGATAGTGCATTGATGCTGAGCCCTTTTTGTACACAGTTCCCGTTGTCCCGGTATACCACGGCACCAAAGCTGAGCTGCTGTTTCTTCCTGTATTCGCCAAAGATATTTTCAAATGAACGGATCGTATTGGTGAGGCCGGAAAAGTACCTGGCCATGGTGCTGCCGCCATCAATGACGAAGATAATATTGACCTTATGGATGTGTTTTCTCACCTCAAGATAGGTAAGGTAGCTCAGCAGGGAGCCGTTGATGGTGACCAAGCCGTTGCCAGATTTGTCATAAACATCAGCCGCCATGCCCAGTGAAAGGCCTTTTGATCCGGCATCAGAGATTACCGGCGCACTTCTCAGCAGGATGTCATGTGCGTTTAACAAAGGGTCTGCATGGGTTTGATGCAGCCTCATTGATGCAGAATCAGCCAGTTCATCTGATTCAATTGCGGAAGGGGAGATGTATAGCCGGTCGCCCCAATTGTGGACGGCATCCGCTGCCACCCATCCGTAAATACTTCTTCTTGCGCTGTCGGCAACAAGCTGGTCTTCATTCCCTATCAGGTATTTTTTGCCATCTTCAGATTTTTTGAAGATATAACTGATCTCATGCAGCCTCACCTTTGACAGGTGTTTCTTCAGTTCAGGAGAATTATACACATAAACAGAATCCGTATGGTCGTAATAAAATTCACTGGCTGTCATGGGTAGCGTACCGCTGATGATCGCAATGGATTTTTCGGCAAAGCCTGACTTCTGGTTGGTGTAAGACCTGTGCCAGAGCAGCATCTTTGACTTAGAGATCCAGCCACAGCTGACAATCGTTTTTTTATCCATCACCTTCCTGCCTTTGAGCATGCCGGCCTGGTATTTGATCAGTTTTAAATAACCATTCTTTTCATCAGATACATAGAAAGGCTCCATGAAATTCAGTTTTTTCATCACCAGGCTTCCTCCGGGGGCGGTGGTGGTAAAATTGTCGTCCCTGTCAGAAAAGACCACCCATGGCGAGCTGCCTTTACTTCCTTCTTTACTCAGGTAGGTACTGGCATACGGTTTTTCATAGCGTTTGGGCATATTCTTTACTTTCTTTCCGAATGCCGAAGGCGACTGTGCCATCAGAAAAGGGGCCTGGATAATGAGGAGAAGGGATGCGATTGTTTTCATACGTTTATTTTTTTAGGACCCTGGCAGAATGCTGTTTAATATTCAATAAGGTTGCGCAGGGAGAATTGGGGCTGATGGTAAGCTGCGCCTTGTCAACGCTGATCTCTCCTCCGAAGGTGAGCCCCATGCAATAGGAATAGAAGTCGGTAGACTTGTGGAGGCTGTCCTGCTCAATAGCTACCGTAACTTTTTCATTATTGCACAGGTATTTGCCAGTGAGGTAATAATAATTGGAGTTAAAGTCGGCACCATTGGCAATGGCCTGTAAACGTGCCCTAATATCATCAATGATCTTTCTTTCCCCTTCTCCAGGGATCACAATATCCGTATCCAGCACCGCAACAGGATCAGTAATAAACATTGTGTGGTAGGTGGCCCTGAGGCTTTTGTCCGTGGTCAGTTTTACCAGGTACCTGCCGGCTTTATGAAAGGTGTACAAAGCTGTTTTGCCTTTTACATCAACCCTGTTGGTTTCCCCGAAATACCATTCAAACTGGTTGGCTTTTCCGTCTGCTTCCAGCCGCACTTCTTCATTTACCACTCCTGATGTGGGCCCGCTGATGCTGATAGCGGTATCTGCTGTGGTGACCAGGGTGTCTCTCACGGTCACCGGAAATTGTTCCCTCAAAGATCCGTTTACAGTTAACCTCACAATGTAGGAGCCTGACTTTGTGTATTGATAGCTGCCATTCTGTGTGGTGGCTCGGGCTCCGTTGCCAAACTCCCACAACCATTTTTTAGCATTCCTGGTATTGTCTGCAAATACCAGTTTTTCGTTCAGGTACAATTCGCCCTTTAATATCCTGGCATCCACAGCGGGCTGGGCAAAGAAGGAGCTTTTAAAAAGAAAGATAATTGCTGTGAGGATGAGGATGGCCATAAAAACATAGAGCAGAAGATAGCCCTGTGAGTTACTGCTTACTGATTTTCCCCGGTTGATCGTAGTGTCGGACATATAGGTATGTTTATGCTAAGGTTATTTATTTTGATTGCCGATAGTTTGCCTCAGCTGGCTGGTAGACAGCTTGCAATCCTGCAGGGATTTACTGAGTCTTTCAAGGTCCCTGTTGTTTCCTTTCAGCTCACGCCTGTTATAAAAGAGGTTGTTGTACAACAGGGAGGTCTGTAAAAAGGTCTTATACCGCTGGTCATATGCTTTTCTCTGGTAAGCTGACTTGATAGATCCAAGCTCATTCCTGATGTCGTTTTCAAGAAAAACAGCCTGAACGCCGGGATCAAACTTCATGATCTGCTGATAAGTTGAATCTACAGTAGGCCGCTGATCCTGCACGGTGCGCTCAAATTCGTTATCCTGGGACAGCTTTTCCCTGAGTTCATGTGTAGACAGTACCCTGTCTTCACCATAATCATGGAAGAGCACAAAACTCAACATGCATACGGTGAACAGGAATATTCCTGTGAAAAATATGAATTGCTCTCTTCGCTCTTTTACACTGAGTTTAATCATCGTTATCTTCCAAAAATTCCGGCCTTTAATTTTCCTTCAACAGACTGATTTGTATTTAAACAGGTTTGCAGCTGGCCCCTGATGTTCTCAATCTGAAATCTGGTAGCATTTAATGAATCCTGTATGCCCGCCATTTGCGTCACATCATCAGTTAGTTTTTGATATAACCGGAAGCTGGCTGCGTCCGACTGTTGTGCTTTCAGAATGTCTTTGATCCTGAAATTTATATTTTGGATGTCCTCCATGATGATGGACTGGTTATCCAACTCTTCGGAACTAATGGAATTGTATTTGGTTAACTGCTGAAACCGCTGCAACAGCTGGTCTGTAAGCTGGTTGATCTCCTTTCTTCTGGAGAGCATGACGTCTGTCTGCCGGACTTTATTCTCCAGTATCTGATATTGATGCGCTGATGCTGACAGAAACATAAATATGCATATAATGGAAAATGTTACTAAAATAATAAAGTTAATTGCGAAAATTTGGTATGATTTTCTTATTTCATTAAAATTAAGAGGTTTCATAGATGTTATGGTCAGTTGATTACTTTATTGTTATCTGTTAGAATAATTATCTGGTATTTGTCGTTATAAATTAGTTGTATTTGAATAATATCATTTGTTAATTAATATTTATCCTTATCAGTTAAATAATAAAACTATTTTATGTCAAATTTATTGTATAAAAAACCTTTAAGGTTAAATCGTATTCTTTCCAATAAAGATTTAGATGCCGCTGGGCTCGGAAAATCCATTTCTCAGAATATCGAGCTGATGATTTTCACCAGATTTGGGGAGCACCGGTTTGACCGTGAGTATGGGTGTGAAATCTGGGATCTTGACTTTGAGCTCATCGTTAGTGAGACAATGTGGGAGGAGCGGTTCAAGCGCTCATTGCTCCGTTCTGTTGTCCGTAATGAACCCAGGTTATATGATATAGAAGTGAAAATTGAGATGAATGAAGTGGAAAACACATTTTCTGCCATGAATTATAAAGAGATCAAGAAAAAGGTTGGCATCTCCCTGCGGGGGAAGATTGGCATTACCGGAGAAAGTTATTATTTCAATACCGCCATTTTCCTGAGCCCCCTGTGCGGCTGATTCAGAATTTTATGATAACGTGTCATTATGCAAAATATATTTTACTCTTCCAAAGATGAGATCAGTAACAGGATCTTAAAAAACGCACGGGATTACTGGGGCGTGAAAAATGTGGCCGACTTTGACCCTATGGTGAAATTGCTCATTGAGGCATTGAGTACAGAGCTTTTTAATGTGTCAAACGAGGTGAAAAACCTGGAAAACAGGGTGCTGGACAAGATAGCGCAGGTGCTGGCATCAGACCTGCTGATCTCTGCCCTGCCGGCACACGCGGTACTCCATGCCACACCTGTTGAGGAAACAGAGATCATCAGCGGCAAAGACCAGTTTTTTTATAGAAAGAAGGTGCAGGACCAGGGAGATGAGGGGCAGGCCGTTGATATCTTTTTTAGTCCGCTGAAGCCTGTAAAATTGTTTAATGCGGAGGTGGCATATATGGCCAGTGGCGTCAGCCTCTTCCGATTTGATGATCAGAATAACAAGGTGTTCGTTGGCCAGACGCTGCAGGGTAGCAGAATTGAAAACAATGCGGCGTATATAGGTGTCAGGGTTCCGGCCGGATTGAGCTCCTGTCAGGGAATGAATTTTTATTTCGACTGGCGCAATTACCGCGTTGACAGTAATATATATGATCTTATTGCGCTGAGCAAATGGTTTTCTGATGGCCGGCCGGTAAACACTGCGCTTCATAAATTCTACCTTGATGCTGAAAAAAAAATGCGGTCTCCCTTTGAAAGCCGTGATCTTTTGAATCTGCTTGAAGCAGATATCGACGCTGTGTATGCAAACCGTTTTCTCACGATTGAAGAGGATGCGGAATTGGGAGCGCCCCCGGTGCTGCAAAACTATCCTGCAGAATTTGAGCGGTTATTCAGACAGGAAAACCTGCAGAGTTTAAGCGTCCCGGTGTTATGGTTTAAAGTCGTATTCCCTGCGGCCATAACTGCGGCTATGCTTGATGAACTTCATGTTTCAGTGAATGCTTTTCCGGTAGTGAATAAGAGAATTCATGATCTTAAATACCGCTTAAAAATGATGACAGACATTATTCCCCTTAAACTTGCAGATCAGGACCATTTTTTAGGGGTACAGGGGTTAACCGACAATATAGGGACTGTCTATACGGAGATTCCTTATATCAATGAAGACAGGGCAGAGGCAGGTTCTTTTGCCATCCGCTACGGCGGCACTGAACGTTTTGACAGCAGGAATGCCAGAGAGATGATAGATTACCTGTTTGAGTTACTGAGAGATGAGAAAGCGGCTTTTTCGGCTTATGGGGCTGACTTTCTGGATCATACCTTAAAAGAGCTGGAGCAGAATATTTCTCTGATCGAAAGGAAGACCAGGATGCAGCCCGGTAGTGCCGGGGAGCTGCTGAACTACATTATTGTAAAGCCCGTTAAAGAGGCTGATATCATGTTCACTGAATTCTGGACCACCAATGCCGAAACCGGTAACCAGATCAGGTCCGGAAGCCGTTTGCAGGCTTTTGAAACCGCTAAGATCAATCCCGGCAGTCTCTTTCTTCTGAGTAATTCACAGGGCGGGCGGTCAAGGTTGAGTACAGGGAACAGGGTGCAGGCATTTAAATATGGCCTTACTTCGGGTGACAGGGTGGTTACCCGTGCAGATATTGTGAATTTTTGTTTTTATGAACTCGGGGATAACATCTCAGCCGTAGCTATAAAAAAAGGGCTCCAAAATTCCGGCAGCGTGAATGAGGGGTTCATTAAAACTACGGATATTATAATTACTGCTGCTGCGGATAACCGTTTGAGCCCGGACGAGTGGGAGTCTGTTTTGGGTACCACGCGTTCAAAACTTCAGATCAGAAGTGTGATGAACGTCCATTACAGGTTAATGCTTGCTTAAACTCTGGTGGTGTGCGCGCTCAGATGTAAACCGTAAAACCCAGCAATGAGCTGTCGCTTTCTGTACTCAGGATGGCTGTTTGGTCTTGTTTACTGGTGATCAGCTCAATCTTTACCTCTGTTTCTACCGGTACAAGGCAGGACAGGGCAAGGTCTATCAGCCGGGACTGAGCTGTGCCCGGAATAAAATGCACCAGGTGTTCTGTAGCTGCCGGCCCGATCAGGAGCTGTATTTCATCCTCATGGCTATCAAAGCTGCTGCCGATAATGGAGTTTATCCCCAGGGCGCCCTGGCCCAGTTTGAATAACATTTTCTCGTCGATTGCCGTTGTTTTTCTTTTGTTGGTATTTAAGACCGCCTGTACAGGGATCTTGAAGAGGATGGTGAGCAGCTGACCCAAAAATTCCAGGTCATTTCTCTTTTGCCGGATGAAGGGCAGAAGATGCATCCAGACCATACTTTGTTCCCTGTCCAGAAATTGTAGCTCTTTCCACTCCAGTTCAAATATCCTGGTGAGGTCATTATGGCTGGTCTTTTTGTCTAACCTGTTCTCGTACCATTCCAATACCGTGCGCATGTAATTGAGCTCCGCTTCAAAGGGCATAAAAAAGCTTCTCGCCTCTTTTTCTTCCTTCTGCCGTAACTGTATGTCCTCCATCATTTGCTTCTCGTCCATTGTTGAGCTCCCTATGGGAGGCTCGTGGAAAAGCCCTTCCGGAAGCATGTCATACAGGCCTTCGCGGTTAATGCTGATCGTCAGGCAATCCTGGTATTTGCTTTCAGAGTAATAAATTGAATATCCGTCAATATCTTTTGCGAAGGCATTTTTTTTTCTCCTATCGGAAGTATGCTGATCTGATCTGTTTTAAACAGCTCTTTTTCAAGTAATTCTGCTACTTTTGTTACCGCCTTAAAATCTGTGTTCAGCTCATTTGTTAAATATGGAGTGTTTTTCATATATTTAATTACTGTAAAATTAATAATATATGTTTCAATAATGATGTAAAGTTAATATTTAAATGTTTAAATTGCTATTATATTTAATTTATCAGATAAAACACCTGTTTTTTCAATGGAGATTCAATCAATATTTCTGAAGTACTTACTGCTGCCCGTAGTTATCGTTGTGTCTATAGTTTTACTCGTCTTTGTGAATAAGAAAAAGCAATTTGTCCCTGATAAAAAGCTCATTATAGGAGTGTTAATTTTAGGCCTGCCGGTTGCTGTACCCGGGGCACTTGGTTTTCTGGGATTGGATTATATGCCCTGGGGATACATCATTTGCCAGTTCTATGAGCTTGCCATGGGCTGCCTGTTTGTTTACCTGATGACAAAATATTATCCAAAGGAACTGCTGGAAAGAAAGCTGTTTATCATCGCTGCCATGTTCACCAGTCTCCTGCTGGGCTTTTATCTTTTTGAACTGCTGTTCAACTGGCTCAGCGATGTGTATTTTGGGCTGTGGGCTGCATCCGGCGTTGCTGATTTTGCAGTCCCTTTACTGTTCTGGTGGGCTTATGCGGCCCTGACAGGTATACCAACCGAGATCTATAAGATATGGCAATACCCGGTAGCGCCTGTTCATATTGATATCGATCATCTGGATTTTAACAGGATGCTGGTGCTCGAGCTCGAATTATTTAAACATACCGATGACCCGGAGCCCATTAAAGTAAAAGCAAAGGCGCCCGGGAATATGGTGTTTGGCAATTGGTTTTACAAATTCATTGAAGACTATAATCTGAAGTTCCCCAAAAATCCGGTTCACTACAAAGGGGATTATAATGAATCCTACAGGTGGATATTCTTTATTAAAACTTCTTTTTTTAAGAGGAACCTGTTTATCGACCCGGACCTGGATATCCTGGATAACGGGATCAGTGAAAAATTTACCATTTATGCGAAGCGGGTCTCCGAAAACGAAATGGAGCAGGAGATCTCAGGCGAAAAGTCCATTATGATATAATTTAACTTAAAGTATATGATTTCACCATTAAAATACAGGCCAGTGAACTGGGTAGACGGGATGAAGCTGTCCAGCCGTCACTTTGTGGCTACAGACCAGTATAACCAGGATTTTGTAAGGGACGCCAGTTCTGTATTCATCAACCGTTTCAATTACGGGCTTCTGCCTCCCTCTGCAGGGCAACGGAGTTCTTTTGACCTGGAAATGCTGGAGAAGGCAACCAATCAGATAGAGATCAAAGTAAGGCAATGCAGTGCGCTTACCGCCGAAGGCTGCAGGATTGATATCAGCACTGGCACTGAATTCAATAACGAGGTTTCGCACAATCATTTTTTTACTGAAAATGAGGAGTCGAAAAGTACCCTCTATCATATCTTATTGCTGGTAGATCCTCATGAAAGAGTTCCTGCAGGTACCCCTGACCCTGAGGAAAATCCACCAAGATATCCGGAGATCTCAAGGAAGTACAGCATTGCTGTTTTACCTGCATCCGAGATTGCACCCAATACGGCAGACAGTTACCGTTTGACCATCGGACAGCTTATTGCTGAAAACGGGAAGGTTTCCGTTAACGCTGATTATATTCCTCCAAGCAGCTGCGTCATCAGTCACCCGGCCCTGATCCGTTATTACGAACTGTTCAATTCTCTGATGAACGAACTCCAGCTATCAGCCTTTAAGATCATAGATAAAACAACGGGTAAGGAGTCTGTAACCCCGCTGGGCAAGAATATCCGGCTGCTCTCAGAAAAGATGCTGGATTATCTTGCGCAGATATTTTTTAATTACCGGAACCTTGGCTACCAGGAGTCGCCGGTTCATATTGCAGGATATTGTTCAAATCTTGCGCATGTCTTTTTTACGGGTATTAAGCTGATCGCCGCCAGGGAGAGGGAAGACATGCTAAAATATTTTTACGAATGGAAAGATGTGACACCGGGCAATTTTGAAGAGCTGCTGGTCCGTAATATTGAGCTGATCTATGATCACCAGAATATTTATGAGTCAATGGCCGTTATAGAAGAGTTCCTGAAGGTGATGACAGCCTTGTGGGATAAACTGAGTACCCTGGAGTACATTGGCCAGCATAAAGAAAATATTGTAGTTGCAGAGCAACAGATCGTGCAGCAGGTGCAGACGAAGCGCACCTGGACTTTGCTGGATTAATATCAATCAGAGGGCGGTCATGCTGCCCTCTGATGATGGGTATCTTAGCGCCCAAGCGGAACCTGTTCCCTGGAGAATACTCCATCCGGATCAAATTTTTTCCTGACAGATTGTAACTTTGGAAAATTACTGCCATGTGCAGCGGCAATTTGTTCCTGGTCTTCATTTCCCAATAGATTCAGGTATCCTCCCGGCAGTGAATAGGGGGCAGTCAGCTCGAAAAGATCATCTGCCCACTTCTTATGTATTTCGCTGTCTGATTCCTCCTCAGGAAGCCATTCAGCAGCCAATGTTAAAAGATAGTGGTCTTCCCTTAGCCCAAATGCAGTATCGGCTAAGGGCACTTTTGTAGGTGCTCCGTGTAAATGAAAGAAAGAGATCATCGAGAACGGTGATGTTTTATTTGATGCGGCTTCCGTAATTGCAGCGATTACTTCAGGCGCAATGTCAGACATCCACCTGGTTTTGCCGTAAAAACGACGGCCATTGAAGATGAAAGCGGCATAGGACGCTACCAGGTCTTTCATTCTCATTTCAGTGATCTGTTCCATAACCGGGTTGCCTAACTTTCTGATGGAGTCAATGACGCGTCTGCCTTCCTCCGGATCGCCATACCATACCGGCGAGATCAGCATTAAGTTGCTGCCGTCAGGGCCGGACATCATGGAAGCAAGTACATACAGTTCATCAGGGGCAGTTTGCATAATGTTTCTATACCCCTGTAATACAGTTTCAGTTTCAGACAGGGGGAACATAATGAATCCGGTCAGAACAGGTTTTGCAGGATGAAGGCGGATACGCAGTGAAGTTACCACACCAAAATTTCCGCCACCGCCGCGGAGTGCCCAAAGGAGGTCCGGGTTTTCTGTTTCGCTGGCAGTGACCAGGCGCCCGTCTGCAAGAACCACTTCTGCACCAATTATATTATCTACACCTAAACCATTTGAAGGGGTTGTTAACCCGTATCCGCCGCCAAGTGAAAATCCGGCTACGCCAACAACTCCACTTGTACCCACTACTGCGATCAGGTCATAAGGGTCTGCAGCAGTAGTCAGGTCCAGCGCATTTACCCCGCCTCCTATGGTAGCTACTTTTGCCCCGGCATCGATCTCTATCGTATTTAAATTTCTAAGATCGATCACAAGTCCATTGTGAGCGAATGAGCGTCCCTGCCAGTCGTGACCGCCGCCGCGAACAGATAAGCGTAAATTCCTTTTGCCGGCCAGTACTACTGATGCCTGTACATCTGCTGTGGTTTCGCATAAGATGATAATTGCAGGATGATTATTCGTTGCCGCCCATCCTTCCCTGGATGCGGCATATTTTTCAGTACCCGGCAGGACAATTTTATTCTTTAATAATTCTTCCAGTTCAGCGACTGTGCTTTGATTCCAATTTGTGTTGCTCATGATATTAAATTGTTTTTTTTAATCATGAAAGATGGGAATACCGTCTATTTTGATCAATCCCCTATAACGGTGATTACTCTTTGCCAGCGTTTTAGGGTATGATTTAGCTTAAAGCTCCGGTTAAAGACATAGCAGTGTTGCTCCGTTCCGGGAACGCGCTGCTTTTTTAGCTGATGAGGACTTATTCTGAATTAATTCTTTTCAACAGGCTTTTTACTGAAAACTGGAAGATGAATGCTGATATGACCCTGGACAGAAAGGTGGTTAACTAGCCGCTATACCTTCATTCTTTGAATTCTTATCGCATTTAAGATAGCCAGCAGCGCCACGCCCACATCGGCAATCACCGCTTCCCATAAGGTTGCAACCCCGCCTGCGCCCAGTATGAGCACCAGCACTTTTACACCCATTGCCAGGGCTATATTCTGCCAGACGATGTTTTTTGTGAGCCTTCCGATTTTAATTGCTGTTACGATTTTTGACGGCTGGTCATTCTGGATCACGATATCAGCGGTTTCTATCGTCGCATCGCTGCCCAGTCCTCCCATGGCAATACCGGCATCTGCCAATGCAACCACCGGTGCGTCATTGATCCCGTCTCCCGCAAAGGCAATCCGTCTGCCTTCTGCTTTCAGGCCTTCAACTTTTTCAACTTTGTTTTCAGGCAGGAGATCACCAAAAGCTTTATCTATGCCAAGCAGTTTTGCTATTTTGTTTACTACCGCCTGTTTATCTCCACTGAGCATCACCGTCTGCAGTTTCAGTTCATGCATGGCCTTAATGGCTTCAATGGCATCATCCTTTAATTCATCTGCAATGGTCATATAACCGGCATATACTCCGTCTATAGCGATCACTACTACCGTGTCTTCTTCCGCGGCCACAGACTGATCATAACTGATGCTGAACTGGTCCAGCAATCTGATATTTCCTGCAAGTACCTGTTTTCCGTTCACCAGGCCTTTTAACCCTTTGCCAGAAATTTCTTCTACCTCATCAACCGTAACGTTTGAAAGTTTACCTGCATAAGCTGTAATGGCGCTTGCAATAGGGTGGCTGGACTTGCTTTCTATGGCAGCAGCAAGGCTCAGCAATTCCTTTTCATCCCCGTTAACGGCTACTACGCTCTGCACTTTGAACACCCCTTTGGTCAATGTACCGGTTTTATCCATCACCACGGTATTGATCTGGGTGACCACGTCCAGGAAATTTGAACCTTTAAACAGGATGCCGTTTTTAGAGGCCAGCCCGATCCCGCCGAAATATCCTAAAGGGATGGATACCACCAGGGCACAGGGACAGCTGATGACCAGGAATACCAGCCCCCGGTACAGCCATTCGCTGAATACGTAATGATCCGTGAAAAAATAGGGCAGGCCAACCACCAGTACTGCGAGTGCAAACACAGCTGGTGTATAAACTCTTGCAAAACGTGAGATGAACAGCTGTGTTTTAGATTTTCTGGCGGTGGCATCCTGAACCATCTCCAGTATCCTGCTCAGCTTGCTGTCTTTAAATAATGCCTGCACCCTCACCTCAACCACAGTATTCAGGTTGATCATCCCTGCCAGCACGCTTTCACCTTTATTTTTGGTGTCAGGTTTACTTTCGCCGGTCATGGCTGCAGTATTAAATGTACCTTTTTCTGAGAGGAGCTCTCCGTCCAGTGCTACTTTTTCCCCGGCCTTTATCTGTATCATCTCATCGATATTTACTTCGGATGAATGTATTGTTTCAGGATTTCCGTTCCTGAGCACGGTCACGGTATCGGGCCGGATATCCAGTAGAGCTTTAATACTCCGTTTTGCATTGGATACGGCCGTATCCTGAAACCACTCTCCGATGGAATAAAATACCATTACCGCTACACCTTCACTGTAAGAACCAATGGAGAACGCACCGATAGTGGCTACACTCATCAGGAAAAATTCATTAAAAAAATCGAAATGCATGGCCTTTTTGAAGGAAAGTTTGAGTACATCCCATCCGGCAAGTAAATAGGCAACGCCAAATATAACCAGCTGGATCATATTTGCGGGCTGGATGTGAAAGCCAAAATCAAGCGTCAGCATGACCGCTAAAATCAGCAATGCCGATAACAAAGGGAGCTGTCCCTTCCAGCTGGAATCATGATCACCACCATGGTCATGATCGTGGTCATCATCTCCATGGTCATGATCTCCGTGGTCATGGTCATCGTGATGATGTTCGTGTTGAGGTACTTTTGCTTTCGGTTCTGGTGAACAGCATTCGCATGCATGTGGTTTACTCATGTTTTTTCGTTAGCAGGAAGAATTAACTATTCTGTCTGTTGACGGTAAAAGTAACGAAAATAGGGGTGCAATGGTATTGCAAATTAGGGAATGCACTTGCTGCAGGTTCCCTTCACCATCAGGTTTACTTCTTCTGAAGCAAAACCTTCAGGCAGCACTACCTGCGGAATTTTTGATTTGGTGAGGCATGATGTTTCGCGGCAGGCAGTACAAAAGAAATGAACATGAAAGTCATGATGATGCCCGGCTACGCAGTCTTCGGCACAAAGCGCATATTTAGGTGCTCCGGATCCGTCATCAATACTGTGCACCAATCCTTTTTCCTCGAATTTTTTCAGTACACGGTATAGAGTAACCCTGTCTGAAGGCTCAAGGCCTTTTTCTACATCGGTTAAACTGATTGCAGCAGCCTGTTTGAGCAGAAACTCAAGCACAAGGAGCCGCATAGCAGTCGGATTGATGCTTTTATGCGTGAGTATATCTTCAAGGCCTTTGATCATGATATATCTTTTTGCTGCTGCAATAGAATAATGTAAAAATAAAAAAAGTTGTAGAGTATCCGGCCACTTTGACCAGATACTTTACAACTGTGTGATAAAATATCTTTAAAGCTTAACCTCTGTGACCGCCACCGTGATTGTTGCCGCCTCTTCCGCCGCCGCCGTGGTTGTTTCCACCACCTCCGTGGTTATTTCCGCCACCACCGTGGTTGTTTCCGCCACCATGGTTATTGCCTCCGCCGTGG
>Ga0247730_1000349_pt1 | contig 37309 bp, 37 predicted proteins | sample UWRJL073202C2_FD_180959 | JGI IMG/M metagenome (GOLD analysis project Ga0247730, IMG submission 180959) | Plant litter microbial communities from Arlington Agricultural Research Station in Wisconsin, United States - UWRJ-L073-202C-2 | ecosystem: Environmental > Terrestrial > Plant litter >... | reverse complement strand
GAGCCCGACCCGGGCCGCAGGCCATTGATAAACGGCCGCGGAGCGGCCCTTCCCCAGCGGGTCGCCGCAGGTTTAAGCGACGAGGGTGACGGCCGACGGCTCTTGCCGTGCGTTCCGAGCTTCGAGCCAGCAGCCTGAAACTTATCGCGAAAAGATGTCGCGCGCGGGGCGCGCTCCCACCGGGTGGTTTAAAACCGGGGGATTTAAACCGTCTTGGGGTTACCTGCATCCAAGCCCACGAACCCGCCCGCGTGGCGGTGCCTACGGAGAGCCGCGCCATGATCATCCTGACTTCGCTTGTCATCCTCTTCGCCGGCTTCTGGCTGGCCTTCGCGCTGGTCGGCGCCGTGCTGAAGCTTGCCTTCGGCATCATCGGCGGCGTTTTCAGCATCGTGGGTACGCTGGTCGGTGCGCTCGTGGGCGGCGTGGCCGTGTTGCTGGTGGCACCGGTGGTGGCGCTCGCGCTGGTGCCGGTATTGCTGCCCGTCGCCGTCCTGGCGCTCATTGTCTGGGCGGTTGCCCGGGCGACGCGTCGCCGCCCGGACGTGGTGGTGATTCCCGCCTCCCGCTAAGGACTCGCCAGGCGCCGGAGGCTGGCGCTGCGGGAGACCTGTCGCGCTGGCACCCGTCCACGTCGGTACCGGGGATCAGTGCGCGACCAGCATCGGTATGTCCGATTGCATGAAGAGGTAGCGCGTGGTGCCTCCGAGCACCATCTCCGACAGGCGCGATCGTCCCCAGGCCCCCATGACGATGAGGTCGGCCTTTTCCGCGCGTGCCAGGTCGAGCAGGGCAGGCCCGGGCGATGCCTCCACGGACGGGTCGAGGCGGCGCACGCTGGCCTTGATGCCGTGGCTTTCGAGCCAGCGGCCGATGTCGGTGTCCGGAAGGGAGCAGGTATCGGATTCATCCTCGCGGCTTCCGTCGACCACCGTCACGCGCGTCGCCTTGCGCAATACCGGTAAGGACGAGCGCACGGCGAGCGCGGACTCGCGGCTGCCGCTCCACGCGACCAGCACGTGCTCGCCCAGCGTGTCGACCGGGGCGGCGTCGGGCACCACGAGGACGCCCCGGCTGGAACCAAAGACAGTGCGCGACACCACCCCGAAGCCGACCGGGGCATCGCCCCGCATCGTGGACGACCGTTCCATCACCAGCAGGTCATACCCGGCCGCGGCATGGGTAAGCAGGGTCACCGTATCGCCGTTGCCCACGCGCCACTGGCCTCCGAGGCCCCGGGAGTCGAGCAGGGTCGCCCAGTCGGCGCCCGTGGCCCGCGCATCGGTGGCGCGCTGGCGTACGGCGTCGAGTTGCATGGGCACGGCCTCGGGCACCGTGAAGGCAGCGGCCGGCATGTCCACCACGTGCAGGGCATCGAGGCGGGCCTCCAGTCGCGTGGCCAGCGCCAGCGCGGCGCGCAGGCCTGCGCCCTGGGGAGGAAGGCGGCCGATATGCACGAGGAGTTCGAGGGTCATGCCCCCATGGAACAACGGTCGGGGGGCGGTGGTCAATGCGCGGCATCGTGGCGCGCTATTGAGAATGTTTCTCACGTGGCAGCTGCATCGGTTACCCTCGACGGTCCCCGCACCCGTTCCGGAAACGCACCATGGCCTACGACAGCGCAGAACCGCGCTACGCCCTCGCCGAGGAAGTCGCCAGCAGCGTCATCCATGCCGTCGGCCTGATCCTGAGCATCGCGGGGCTCGCCGTGCTTGTCGCGTTCGCCACGCTGCATGGCGGTACGCGGGCCATCGCCGCGTCCTCGGTCTTCGGCGCCACGCTGATCATGCTCTACGCGACATCGACCCTGTACCACTCGGTACCGGGCGATGCGGCGAAGCGCGTGCTCCGCACGCTCGACCACATCGCGATCTTCCTGCTCATCGCCGGCACCTATACGCCCTTCACGCTGCTGGCGCTGCCGGGCGCGTGGGGCTGGAGCCTCTTCGGGACCATCTGGACGCTGGCGATCCTCGGCAGTGCCGCCGAACTCGGCATGCTCAAGCGATATCGGAAGGCCGCCGTGATCATGTACGTGGCCATGGGCTGGCTCGTCGTGGTGGCCATCGAGCCGCTCTACACGCATGTGCAGACCGGTGGCCTGGTCCTGCTGGCTGCCGGCGGCGCGTCGTACATGATCGGGGTGCCCTTCTACGTCTCGCGAAAGATCCCCTTCAATCACGCGATCTGGCATTTCTTCGTACTGGGCGGCAGCGTGCTGCATTACCTGGCGGTGCTGCTTTACGTGATCCCGGATGCGCCGCGCTAGCTGAAGAGCAGCGCCAGCCCGGCCATGCCGAGCATGATGAAGGACAGCACGGCCTTCGCCACGATCCCCAGCAGCATGCCGAACCACGTGCTCACGCCGACATGCGCCGAGCGCAGCACGCTTTTGCCGGACCATAGCTCGCCACCCACGGCACCGATGAAGGGGCCGAGCAGCAGGCCGGGGATGCCGAAGAACATGCCGATGGTGGTGCCGATGCCCGCACCCCACAGCGCCCTCGGGCTGGCGCCGATTTTCTTCGCGCCCAGCGAGGCCGCCACGAAATCCATGGCCACGCCCACGGCGCCGACGATGCCGATCGCGACCAGCCACGCCCAGCCGAGGTGCTGGTACTCGTCCACGGCCGCGGCCAGCCAGATCCCGCCGAACAGCATCGGGATCCCGGGCAGCATCGGCAGGAGCGCGCCGGCAATGCCGCCGACGATCAGGGCCGCCGACAGCAGGTAGAGGAAGGCTTCCATCAACGGAACGCCTCGCGGTACTCCGGCTTCAGGAAGCCCGCGAACGTTTCGCTCGGCACGTCGATGGCCTGCGGGCCGGCGGCGTAGGAGGCGACCTGGTAGGGCGGGAAGATGAACGTCAGCCCGTGCACCTTGTCATCCGGCCCGGTCAGCAGGCTGAAGACGCGGAAGTGGTTTTTCCCCGGCGCCGTGCCGGCGTCGATCTGCTCACTGTCCGAGGCAAGCGGTTCGTCCTGGTCGTCCAGCGCGCTGAAGAGCTGCCGCCGGGCTTCGCTCGCAAACGCCGTCTCGGCGGCCTGCGGATCGCTGAAAAGCTCGCGGATGCCGATGACCCGCTGCTCCTGCACGTCATACGTAAAGCTGTCGACGATGGGCGCCGGATGCGGACCGCCCGTGAACGACGAGCCGTCGACCTGCACGTTGATGAAGCGATCGGTGCGGCTCGACACGGAAATGTCGAGGTAGAGGTCCCACGGCATCTCGCTGGCCTGCGCCCGCGCGGCCGGCGAATCGAGCGTGTCGAGGAAGGCGCGCTTCTGCCGCTCGACGTAGCGGTCGATCGCCACGCGCAGCGGCGCCGCCCTGGCGGGCAGGTCGGGAAGCTTCAGCTCCATCGTATAGAGGCCTTCATGCCCCGATTGGGTATCCTTGGGGGCGCTGGCGGCGGCAGGCACGGGCGCATGGGCGCCCTTCGTGCGGTCGCTACCGTCACGACAGGCGGCCAGCCCGGCACAGACCAGGACCAGCGACAGGATGTGTCGCACCAGCATCGAGCATTCTCTCCCTGCGAGGGTCGCATCTTAGCCCAGGAGACAAAGGACACATGTGCACAAGGCGATGACAGAGACCGTCACCCTGTTGAAGGCGGACGAACTCGGGCGGATCGAGCGCGTGGAGCGCGACGGCATGCTCCTGATCCGTCGGGACATTGCCTCGGCCCGTTGGTGGGGCCGTGCGTTCGCGCGCCGCGCGGCGGCCCGCGAGGCGCGCGCCCTGCGGCGGCTCGACGGCATCGACGGGGTGCCGCGGCTGCTGGCGTGGAACGGGCAGGTGCTCGAGCGCAGCTACATGGCCGGTGAGCCGATGCAGGTCGGGCGTCCGCTGGATCCGGCCTACTATCGCGACGCGCTGCGCCTGCTCGCCGTACTCCACCGCCGCGGCATCGTGCACAACGACCTGGCGAAAGAGCCGAACTGGCTCGTTCGCGAGGACGGATCACCGGGACTGGTCGATTTCCAGATCGCCTGGACACGCGGCAAGCGAGGCGCGCTGTTCCGCCTGCTGGCGCGCGAAGACCTGCGGCACCTGCTGAAGCACAAGCGTACCTATGCGCCGGATCGGCTGTCGGCGAGGCAGCTCGCGATCCTGGCCCGGCCGGCCCCGCATTCGCGCTTGTGGCGCGCGACGGGAAAGCGGCTCTACAAGCTGATCGCCCGCCGGATCTTCGGTTACTGGGACAACGAAGGCCAGGGCCGCATCCGCCGGTAGACAGGGCGTCAAGGCGCGCCGGGCGCCCGGATCACACCTACTTTTCGACGAACGCCCGCTCGATCACGTAATCACCGGGCTCGCGGGTACGCGGCGACGCCTGGAAGCCCTCGCCATCGAGCAATACGCAGATGTCGTCCAGCATGGACGGGCTGCCGCACAGCATGACGCGGTCTTCCGCCGGGTTGAGCTGGGGCAGGCCGGTGACGCGGGCCATTTCGCCATCGGCGATGGCATCCGTGATGCGCCCGCGGTTGCGGAACTCCTCGCGGGTGACCGTGGGGTAATAGACCAGCTTCTCGCGTACCAGGTCGCCCAGGTACTCGTGCTTCGGCAGCTCGTTCTCGATGTAGTCGGAATAGGCCAGGTCATTGGCGTGACGCACGCCGTGGGCCAGCACGATGGTGTCGAAGCGATCGTAGGTTTCCGGATCGCGGATGATCGACATGAACGGCGCGAGGCCCGTGCCGGTGCCCAGCAGGTACAGGCGCTTGCCGGGCTTCAGGTCGTTCAGCACCAGCGTGCCGGTGGGCTTGCGGCTCACGATCACCGGGTCGCCGGGCTTCAGGTGCTGCAGGCGCGAGGTCAGCGGGCCGTCCTGTACCTTGATGCTGAAGAACTCCAGGTGCTCTTCGTAATGCGCGCTCGCGATGGAATACGCGCGCATGAGCGGGCGTCCATCGACTTCCAGGCCGATCATCACGAAGTGGCCGCTCTCGAAGCGGAACCCGGGATCGCGCGTGGTGCGGAAGCTGAAAAGGGTGTCGTTCCAGTGATGCACGTCGATCACGTGCTCGGTCGCCAGTGCCACCATGGTGCTTGAACCTCGAAGACAGATTGAAACGGAGCGCCCGCGCCGTGCGCGGAAGCCCATGGGCTACTCTGGCTGGGGAAGCGACCCGCAGGCCGCGCTGCCTCGCGCGAGGCGCTAAGCCCCGTGGGGCCCGCGCTGAGGGCTACAAGGATACGGCATTCGCCCGGGCGCCGCCTGTTGTCTAGGGCGCGGCATCTTCGTCTACCATCCACTTTCGGACCCATTCACAAGGAGTTACCCGTGACGAGACCCGACTATGCCGAAGGCCAGGCCTGGGCCTACCATTCGCGCCCCGGCGAGGAAGCTTCCCGGATCATGATCCGGAAGATCGAGACCGAGCCGGAAGACGGCCAGGTCTTCCACGTCTCGATACTGGGCGTGAAACTGCGCAACCACCGGGTACCGGGCGGCGCACAGCCGGCCATGAACCACGCCGCCGTGCTGCGTACGTCGCTCGACGCCAGCGTGGTCAGCGCCGACGGCGAGGCCGATAACGACGAAGCCTGGCGCGATGGCTATGCGGTCTGGCGACAGGCCTACGATGCGGGCGACGCCGGCGTATTCGATCTTCCGGTCGCCGACATCCTGGGCTACATCGAGAAGGTGGTCGCCGCGTCGGGAGAACTGCGTTGATCCGACCGCGGCTGCTCGCAGCCGCCCTCCTGCCCCTGTTCGCTGCCTGCGCGCATACGGTGGCCCCGAAACCCGCCGAACCGGTCCCGCCCCGCGACACGAAGGTCAGCTACGGCATCATTCCGACGGGTGAGGCAGGGCGGTACCACATGGAGCAGGGCCAGTCGGCCATGGGCGCCCAGGTCGTCGCCAACGACCCGCCGGTGTATCCGGCTTCGCTGGTGCCCGCGAACCTGCCTGCACAGACGATCCGCGCGAAAGTCATCGTCGATGCGGAAGGCAAGGTCTCGGAAGTCCGCGATCTCGACACGGGCGGCGACGCCAACCACGCCACGTTTCTCCAGTCCTGCCGCGACGCGGCGATGCAGTGGCGCTACACGCCCATGACGGTCATCCAGGATCACGAAGACGCGCAGCACAACGTCACGCAGACGCGGAAGAACGAGCCCTTCAGCTTCGACTACGCGTTTCGCTTCGAACTGAAAGACGGCGTGCCGACGGTCTCGACCACCCGTTAACCCGCCCGCGCCGTAGGAGCGCGCCCTGCGCGCGAAGCCCCTGGCCACGCGCTCCACGAACCGTGCATGTAAAAAAACACCCCATCCGACGAAGCAGCAGCTGGGGAGATGCCGCTGCCCGTCGAAGGGGCGCAAGGGTCACACGGGGTTGTAGCTGTCAGAAGTCGTACGAAACCGAGAGGCGCGCGTAACGCGGATCCTGGACGATCTGTGCCATGCGGTACTGGGGATTGGGCGTGTTAGGCGAATCGCCTTCCTTGTTCGGATTGCGGAAGGTTGCGCGCTGCTGGTTGAGTACGTTGAAGACGTTCGCTGCGAAAGCCAGTTTGTCGCCGGCGAACGAAGGGCGGTAGGTGACGCCGAGATCGAGCTGGAACGTCCACGGCAGGCGTCCCTTGCTGCCCGGATGCGAGGGCTCACCATCGCAGAAGTGGTAGGCGTTACCGTAATTGACCGGGTCGCTGTGGTCAGCACCGTAGTAGCCGAGGCATATTTCCGGAGCGCCGGAGATCGCCTGGAGATTGCCGGACAGCTGCCATTCCGGAGCCATCTGCCAATAACCGTAGGCCTTGAACACGTGGGTGTGATCGTTGTTCTGCACGCCGCCCGCGTTTTCCATGATCTCAGCGTTGTCCCAGTCTTCGCTCGAGGACGCGCCGTCCTGCCTCAGGTCAGTGCGAAGCTGGCCTTCCGTGTTGCCATAACTGCGGGAGAAGACGTAGTCGAATTTGCCGTACCACGTGCCATCAAAGTTATGCTCCATGAAGGCTTCGACGCTGTAGTAGCGACGCTTGAGTGCCTGAAAGCCCATCTCTTCCCGCGAAAGAGGGATCTGCTGCGTATTGCCATTGTTGTCGAAGATCGTGAATACGTTCGACGAACCGCCATTGATCAGATAGCAGCTATTTGTCTTGGTTACGTCGGTCGTCGGCGTGATGCCCATCTCGACAGCCTTGGCTGCTACCCGGTCAATCTGGCAGTAATCATCGATGGCGCTGCGCAGCACGCGCTGCGTAGCTTTCATGCCATAGACCCAGTGTTCGCCAAGCGTCTTGTCGAAGCCGAGGATGAATTCGTCCTGATGCTCAGCCGTCAGGTTCTTAGCGGTGACAGTGCGTGGATCGGGCGGGTTGCCGTAAGAGTTGTTGGCCGACACCGGGCCGCTCATCTGGGTGAGTCCGTTCGGCGTACCGTCTGGATTGATGCCGGAATACGTGAAGTACTGCTGGTATGACGTATACCCGGCGGCGGCGCCCGTTGCCGGGTTGAGCGGCAGGCCGAGGTAGTAACGGCCCGCATTCGCGAACACCTTGAAGCTGCCGTCACCGTTCACGTCCCAGCTTGCGCCAAGGCGAGGCGCCCACTGGGGCCGAGTCTGCTTGATGAACGCTTCGCCGGCGGGGTTGTAGTCGGTGAACTGATCATTGCGGAGACCAAGCGAAAGCAGCCAGCGGTCGGTGACCTGCCACTTGTCCTCGATGTACTGGGCGCGCTGCACGCTACGCACATTGGCAAGATTGTTCGAGACGTTCCTGCTGACGTAGTAGCCGTTCGCTCCGTTCGGGAAGAGCGCCGGAGCTGGAACGAAGTTCGCAGGGTTATTGGTGCCAGCGGAGATCGGCGCATTGGGATCAGCCGCCTGGCGATAGTTCCATGTGTATCCCGGTCCGGAATCACGGGTGCCCTGGCCGTTAGCCTCGGACTTCATGTTGTCGATACCGGCGGTCAGTGTGTGGTCGCCGATGTGGTAGCTGATGTCGAAACGGAAGTTCTGCTGCTTGTTGCCACGGTCTGCATCCGCCAGTGACGCAATCTGATTGTTCCGGATGGGCGAGCCGCCGTTCAAGGCCGGATTCTGGCTGGTCACACCCGAGACGTATGTCAGGCTTGGATCGTAATCGCCCGGAGAGTCATAGTCCTTGGTCTGCATCTGGCCGTACATCGCGCTGACCGTGAGGTCATCGGTGATGTAGCTGGTGTATTTGGCAAGATACAGGTCGCCGCCGGTCTTCGTGTCATCGACAGGGCCGATGGTGCTGGTACGGGAGCGATCGGTGTAGTCATAGTTGTAGCGCGTCCCGGAACCCTGACGCTTGTCCGACGCGCCGGTGACTTCAAGGATATTGCTGTCGGTGATGTTCCAGTCGAGCTTGGAATACCAACGGGGTGCCGTGAACTTGTTCGAAGACGCTGGCGTGGACGAGTTGTCCACGGCATTCACGTTGTTCTGTTGCTGCTTCTCGAACTCGCCGGCGACGAAGAAGAACAGCTTGTCCTTGATCAGCGGGCCGCCCGCGTAAGCACTGACCGTGGTAGTCCAGCGATCGTTCTGGCTCTTGGGCTGGTAAAGATTGCCTGCTACCGGCGATGCGGGAGGGCTCGTGTAGTAAAGATCGTCGTAGTGCGCGCGCGCAAAGGCGGGCTCCCAGATGACCTGCGCACCGAAGTGCCATTCGTTAGTGCCGCGCTTGCCTACCTGGCTGATAACGCCGCCGTCCGATCGGCCATACATGGCGCTGTAACCGCCGGTGTAGACCTCCTGCTGGTCGATTGCCCCGTAGGGGAGCTGCAAGCCACCAAGTCCTTTCAGGGGATCGGTAGTGTTGAAGCCATTGATGTAGTAAGCGTTTTCGCTCGCCGCAGAGCCGCCGAAACTCGCGACCGAGCGCCCCGTTCCACTCGCGAAACCGCCTCCATTATTGACCACGCCTGGCGCCAGGCGCGCGATGGCTTCGGCGTTACGACCCAGGGGAAGCTTGGCAAGCTGTTCCGAGGTGATCACGGTGCGAGAGTCGACCGACGTCACGTCGATGCTCGGCAATGCGTTACTCGTTACCGTCACGGCGCTGAGGCTGGCTGCATCCCCGGAGGCTGGGGATGCAGCGGCTGGCGCGTTGAACGACACATCGGTACTGGAGCCCACGCGAAGGCTTACATCCTTACGTGTGTCGACGGTCGTACCGTCCCGCATGAGCGTGACGGTGTACGTGCCCAGCGGAATCTGATTGATGGCGTAGCGCCCCCGCGCATCGACAGACACCTCGCGATGGAAGCCGGTGCCGCTTTCCACGATCACCGTTTCACTGCCGCCGGTGGGAACGCTGCCGTTGATGCTGCCGGTGGTGGACTGAGCAAAGACGCTCGAAACGCCGCCCAGGCACGTACAGACAGCCAGTGCGAGTGCGCTCCTGCGAAACAGAAACTGGTTCTTCATGCCTTCCCCGAGAAGTGATGCCAATCAAAATGACGGCAGCACGGGACCGCGACAACGGCCCCCGCCGTCATCGATGCATGGAGCGATGTGCCCCTCCCCGCACTCCATCGAACGCCCCATTTGCCACGATCCAAATGGGTGATGAATGCAGGTTTACAGGAGCGAATTCGGCTTGTCCATCCCTCGGCGTTTCACTTTTGTTGGACGTCCAGCCGTCCAAACGACATGCTGCAACGCACAAGAAAACGGTGTAAGTGTGGGTGTTTGTGCGGTTTTATGTGTTTTATGACGGGCTTCCCGGGCGTGTTTTCTGCGCCCGGGAGGGTGCCTAAGAACTTTTCCAAGTGTGTCCCCCGTCTCACTTTTTCGGGATCGGTCGTACGAAATCGCCCCGTCACCCGGCCTCGACCGCCCCTGGCCGACAGTCGGACGCGATGAAAATCGCAACCTATAACGTCAACGGCATCCGCTCCCGTCTCCCCCACCTGCTGGAGTGGCTGGAGAGGGAGTCGCCCGATATCGTGTGCCTGCAGGAGCTGAAGGCCACCGATGCCGCGTTTCCCATCGGGGAGATCAATGACACGGGCTATGGCGCCCTCTGGATGGGGCAGCCCTCGTGGAATGGCGTTGCGATCCTGGCGCGGGGCGTCGACCCCGTCGAAAGCCGTCGGGGCCTGCCTGGCGATAAAAAGGACACGCAGAGCCGCTACCTCGAAGCCGCCGCCCATGGCGTGCTGGTCGGCTGCCTCTACCTGCCGAACGGGAACCCCCAGCCGGGCCCGAAGTTCGATTACAAGCTCGCGTGGTTCGAGCGGTTCCTGAAGCACGCACAGGGCCTGTTCGACTCGGGACATCCGGTCGTGCTGGCGGGTGACTACAACGTGGTCCCCACCGATGCGGACATCTACGATCCCAAGAACTGGCGGCGCGACGCGCTGCTCCAGCCGGAAAGCCGGGAGGCCTATGCGCGGCTGCTGGCGCAGGGCTGGGTCGACGGGCTCCGCGCCATGCATCCCGACGAGGCGATCTACACGTTCTGGGACTACTTCCGCCAGCACTGGCCGCGTAATCGCGGGCTGCGCATTGACCACCTTCTGTTGTCATCCAGCCTCGCGGATCGGCTGAAGGACGCCAATGTCGATCGTTGGGTAAGAGACCTGCCCAAGGCTAGCGACCACGCCCCGACCTGGGTGGAGCTGGGTCCGGTGAAGAAGGCCGCGACGACGCCCGGAAAGGCGGGAGTGAAGAAAGCCGCGACCACAAAGACTTCGACCAGGAAATCGACCGCCAGGAAATCAGCCGCCGCAAACCGGAAGTCCCGCCACCCCAAGGCCTGACCCTGGATGCGTAAGCGCTGACGGAGTGGGGCGGCGGCGCCGGATTGCCCACTCGCGCTTGCCATATGCCGCCAGAAACATAGACTAGGCCGCTATCGGGGAGCGCGGATCAGTCGGGGATGAAGATCGAGGGCGGCAGCAGCAGGCGCGCCGAGCCGGTAACGCTCAGCGAGGTGGCAAGGCGTCTGCGTAATCCACGCATCGACCGCATCGTCGCCAGCTTCAGCGAATACCGTGTCTCGCTCATGCGTACCGTCATCACGGGTTTCGTGGTGGTGTGGACGGCTGCGTGGCTGCACGGCCCCGCGCCGATGGCCTCCGAATCGCACCACGTGGTTCCGCTGGCCGCAGCGCTTTTCGTGCTCAGCACGTTCTGGATGCTCTTCGTCCGTTCGATCCCCCGCAGGCAGAATTCGGTGGTGGATGCCGTCGGCCACGTCACGAACTTCGCCATGGTCGCCGTGCTGCTGAAGGCCGCCTTCATGCTGGCCATCACCCTGACGGCGGTGCTCCCGTTCCTCTCGGTGGCGGTAGGCATGCGTTACAGCCGGCGTGCGTTCGCCGCCAGCGTGGTGGCGTCCGTGGTCATCCTGGCGCTGGCGGCACCAGCGGGTTACTGGCTGGGCCGGCCCGCGTACGCGCTCTACGCCCTTGCCCTGGTCATCGCGCTGCCCATGACGCTGTACCGCATGATCGTGGCCCTGCGCGAGGTGTCCTCCGAGGCGATCGCCTCACGCGAAGCCCAGCACCGGTTCATTTCCATGATGAGCCACGAGATGCGCACGCCGCTGAGCACGGTGATTCACTCCGCCTCGCTCATCGACACCGCCGTCATGAGCGAAGACCAGCGCCGCCTCGTGGCCCTGCTGGCGACCAATGCCAATGCGCTGCTGCACCGGGTGAACGCGGTGCTCGACGTGGCCTCCTTCGCCGGCAGCAACTTCGCGCTGCGGCATCGCACCTTCGCCTTCGACGAGGTGCTGTCGACCGTGGCGGCGGTCTGCCGTTCGTCGGCGTCGGAGAAGTGCATCGACTTCACGCTGGTGCGCGATGCGTCGGTGGACGGCCTGTTCACCGGCGACCCCGGGCGCATCGAGCAGGTGCTGTCGAACCTCGCGTCGAACGCACTGAAATTCACTCCGCCCGGCGGCATGGTGCAGGTGCACGTGGCGCTTGCCGAGGGCGCCGGTGGTCGCGACGCGACCATCGTCTGCACGGTGACCGACACGGGCATCGGCATTCCGGACAGCGACAAGCCACGCATCTTCGACCCCTTCCACCAGCTGAGCGCGGGCGAGAGCCGCCGGCAGGAAGGCGTCGGGCTGGGTCTCTACATCGTGCGCAACGTGTCCGAGCAGATGCAGGGCGCGCTCGACGTCCGCGATAACCCGGCTGGCGGTTCGATCTTCAGCTGGCGCTTCCTGCTCCCGCGTGCGGCCCCGGGTGCCCGCAGCGTGGCCGACGCCTCGCTGGTCGAACTGCTCGACGAACACCGTGGGCGCGTGGCGGCGCAGCGTTGCCTCGTGGTCGACGACAACGCGGCCAACCGCGAGATCGTCGGTCGCATCCTCGAGCGCGCGGGCCATGTCGCGGTGTTCAGCGCCAGCGGCGAGGAAGCGCTCGCCGCGCTGGCGGCCGGCACGTTCGACCTCGTCTTCATGGACCTGCACATGCCGGGCAGCTCGGGGTGGGACGTGCTGGGCCACATCGAGGTCACGCGACGCACCGAGGTCGTGCCACCGATCGTCATGCTCAGCGCGGACTCGAGCCACGACGCCGTTCGCATCGCGTTCAAGGCCGGCGCGCGCGCCTACCTCACCAAGCCGATCGCGGCGCAGCGCCTCCTCGACGTCATCGAATCCATCGCCGAGGAACGGCGGCTGGAAGACGTGGCACGCAGCTGGCAGCCGGCCATGGAAACGCCTGCCGATCGCCGCGGGGACACGACCCCGCTCGATGACATGCGCATGCTCAGCAGCCCGGCGGAGTTCATCGGCTTCCTCGATCTCTGCGAGCGGACCGCCGACAACCACGCGGAGGCGCTGCGCGACGCGGTCATTGCGCGCGACGTGGCGGGCACCGCCGAGTCGATCCACGCCTTGCGCAACGTCCTGGGGAACCTCGGCGTACCCGGCGCGCGCCGCGTCTGCGACGACATCGCCGTGCTGGTGGATGCCGGTGGCGACCCGCGTACCGTGGTGGCGGAAATCGACGCGTTGCATTCCTCCGTGCGCCACTTCGTCAGCGGCCAGCGCCGGCACGTCGAGGCGGCGTCGGAAGCGTGACGCTCCCCGCAGAACTCGCGCGATCCGTCGGGCAGGTCGAGCGCGCAGCGGTCGGGATCAAGCCCGACAACGAAGCGCGCGTACTCCTGCACGGCGACGCACCGTTCGCGCGACGGACTGTTTCCGTTGCGTATCTGCATGGGTTCACGGCCAGCCAGGCCGAGGGCGCGCCGGCACATCGCGCGATCGCGGACGCGTGCGGTGCCCATCTCATCCTGAATCGCCTGACAGGCCACGGCAGCGATGCGCCGGATGCCATGCGTGGCGTCACGGCCGGTCGCTGGCGCAGCGATGCCCGCGAGGTGCTCGACGCAGCACTGGTACTTGGCGAGAAGGTCGTGCTGGTCGGTACGTCGATGGGCGGCTCGCTGGCGCTGGATCTCGCCGCCACGTATCCGGAACACGTCGCGGCTGTCGTGGCGTGGTCGCCGGGTATCCGCGTGCATGATCCGGCGCAGCTGCAGGCCGCCGTACTCGTCCAGGGCGCCGTCGCGGCACCGGGGGAGCGAAGCGCGTTCCAGCGTCGCTACTGGTCTTCCATGATCCACGGCGACGGCTATCGCGCCATCGCCCGGCTTTTCATCGAGCGGATGCAGCCCGAGGTGTTGCAAGGCGTGCGCTGCCCCGTGTTCTTCGGCATATGGGATGGAGGGGAGGGCGACCGCGACACGCTCACCTCGGTGGCCGCCATGCGCGAAGCGTTCGGTTGGCTAGGCGCGCCTGCCGGCATGCCCGCTGGTACGCCTGCCGGCTCGCGCCGGCTGGTGGCCTACGACCACGCCGCGCACGTGCTGGCCTCTCCGCCCCGGTCCCCAGCCGCCGCGCGCGTGCTGGCCGACTCCCTCGCCTTCCTGCGCGAGCAGGGCCTGGCACGTTGATTGCCCACCGCGTGGCACGCTGAGCGCCCCACTCGTGTGGGAGCGCGCCTTGCGCGCGACGGCTTTTCGCGACGGCTCATATGTATTCGCGAAACGCTGTCGCGCGCAGGGCGCGCTCCTACTTTGGTAAGTGCCTCCGCATTGGTAAGTGGCTCCACATTGGTGAGTGGCTCCCACATGGGTGAGGGGCTCCTGCTTTGGTGAGTGGCTCCCACCTTGGGGAGGGGGTCATCCCGGAGACCGCGCGACGCGGATGTGTCGCCCGAGGTATCGTTGCGCGCACGAGCAAGAGGGGATGCCGCAGGTGGTTCGGGGTCGAGGCGGCGCGTCAGCCGTATGCGTGGGATTTTTCCTGGCCGTCGTGGGCTGGCTGGCGTTCGCCTGCCCGGTGTCGGCGCTGGACAACCGCGACCGCGACATCTCGCAGTTCTACCACACGGCCTGGACCGTGCGCCAAGGCGCCCCCGGCCAGATCACGGCGCTGGCGCAGACATCGGACGGTTACCTCTGGCTGGGCACGCAGACCGGTCTGTTCCGCTTCGACGGAGTCCGCTTCGAGCGTTATCGGCCGCGCGAAGGCGGCGACTTCCTGGCCGCCAGTGTGTCCGCGCTGTACGCGCCGCCGTCCGGCGGTCTCTGGGTAGGCTTTCGCTATGGCGTGGCGAGCTTCGTCAAGGACGACAGGGCCGTGCACTACGCGTCGGCGGAAGGCCTCCCGACGGCGACCATCTACGGCATCGGCGCCACGCGCGACGGCCGGCTCTGGGCAGCGACGTTCAAGGGCCTGGTCTTCCTGTCGGGACAGCGCTGGATGCCGGTGCCCGCTTCCATGAACCTGCCGGGGGTCCGTGCGCGCAACCTGGCTGTGGATCGCGAAGGACGCTTGTGGGTCGCGACCGATCATGCGCTGTCGTGGCTGCCGGAGGGCGGCACGCACTTCGAGATCGCGACCCGCACGGTGGGGCGCATCAACCGCATCGCGGAAGCACCCGACGGAGCCATCTGGGTCGCGGAAGCCGATGGCGGCGTGCGCCCGGCGTGGGCGCCCGGTGGCCGACCGGCGGCGGACGCCGGGCCCGTGCTCGACATGCCCTCGGCAGGCCTGCTGTTCGACCACGACGGCGCCTTGTGGACACCCATGCTGGGCGATGGCCTGCGTCGCGTGCCGCGCGTATCCGACCTGCGCGGACGGACGATCGGCCGCGACGACGACGCCGTGCAGCGTTTCGTGGAGCGCGACGGGCTCAGCTCCGACAACCTCGGCGCCGTGCTCCAGGACCGCGAGGGCAACCTCTGGGTAGGCGGCAGCCGGGGGCTCGACCGGTTTCGTGCGAGCCGACTGCTACCCGCTCCCTTGCCAGCCGGTGCAACGGACTTCGCACTGGTACCCGCCGATGGACACGGCGTATGGATCGGTACGAAGAACCAGCCCCTCACACGCGTGGACGCGACGGGATCCGCGGTGGTCGGCTTCCCGGAAGCGATCACGGCGGCGTCGAGGGACCGCGACGGCATCTGGCTCGGTGGTCCGCACGGCCTCTGGCATCTGTCCAACGGTCGGCCGCTCCCGTTTGCCTCGTTACCCGTCGACGATTACACCGGTGTACAGGCCATCGTGGGTGACGGTGAGGGGGGCGCGTGGGTATCGCTCAACCGTCCGGGCCTCTTTCACTACAAGGACGACGCCTGGATACACGATCCATTGCCTGCCGCGGCCAACGATCCGTCGCCGCTCGTCCTCATGCTCGATGGCAGGCAGCGGCTGTGGATGGGCTTCGCGCGCGACCTCCTGATCATCCGCGACAAGGGGACGGATACGATCCTTGGCCCGGGTAACGGTCTCGACGTGGGTAACGTCACGGCGCTGTGGGAAGACGACCGCGCCGCCTGGGTCGGCGGTGCGCTGGGGATAGCGCTGGTGGAGAACGGGTTCGCGCGCACGGTCGCGACACGGGGCGAACCGCTGCGCGGGGTCTCGGGGCTCGTGCGCGACCGGCGTGGCGACCTGTGGATCAATGCCGCGCAGGGCGTGGTGAGGATCCGGGCGTCCGACCTCGCGACCGTGCGGGCCGACCCTTCCTTCGTGGCGCCCGTGGCGTTGTTCGATTCCCTCGATGGCCTCCCCGGCACGCCGGCGCAGTTCCGTCCGCTACCCACCGCCGTCATGGCCGAAGACGGCCGCCTGTGGTTCGCCACGACCAGTGGCGTCGTCTCCATCGATCCCGATGCCGTACCGCATAATGTCAGGGCCCCGCCGGTCTCGATCCGTAGCGTGACGACGGATACCGGCACGTGGCCTGCGACCGCGACCGTGACGCTGCCCGCGCGCACCGAGCGCCTGCGTTTCTCCTACACGGCGACCAGCCTGACCATGCCCGAGCGCGTGCGCTTTCGTTACCGCATGGACGGCATCGACACGCGCTGGCGTGACGGCGGCACGGAACGCGAAGCGGTGTACACCGACCCGCCGCCGGGGACGTATGTCTTCCGGGTCACGGCGGCCAACGAGGATGGCGTGTGGAACGAGCAGGGCGCATCGATCACGGTGCGGGTGGCGCCGGCTTACTACCAGACGGCATGGTTCGCCGCCGTGTGCATGGCACTGCTTCTGCTCATGGCGTGGTTTGCCTTCCGGCTTCGCGTCCGCCGGGTGGAAGCGCAGCTTCGCGCACGCCTGCAGGAGCGCCACGCCGAGCGGGAGCGCATCGCCCGCGAGTTGCACGACACGCTGCTGCAGAGCATCCAGGGCCTGACCATGCGTTTCCAGGCCATCGCCAACCGCGTGCCACCGGACGAGCCGCTGCGCATCAGCATGGAAGGTGCACTGGACCGCGTCGAGGAATCACTCGTCGAAGCGCGCGACCGCGTGCGCGACCTGCGTGCGCATGGCAGCGAGGCGATCCCGCTGGACATGGCGCTGCGCGACCTGTCGCTTGCCTATGCGGCGGAGCACACCGTGCCGGTGCGGATCGTCGTGGATGCCGACCTCGACGGCCTCGACCTGCAGGCCCGCGACGAACTGTTCGGCATTGCGCGGGAGGCCGTGCATAACGCCATCACCCATGCCTCTGCCAGCCGTATCGACGTGGTGCTGGAAGTGCAGCATGGCGAGCTGAACCTGCGCGTGCGCGATGACGGTCAGGGCATGGACGAGGCGGTGCTGCTTCGCGGGCGTGCCGGCCACTGGGGCCTGCAGGGCATGCGCGAGCGCGCCGCCAACATGGGCGGCGTGGCCTCGTTCGCGTCCTGCGTGGTGGGTGGTACCGAGGTCACGGTGCGGGTGCCCCTGGCACGGGCATTCCCGTCGCGCGCCACCCGGTGGCAGCGCCGCTGGCGCGACTGGATGCGACTGATCGCGACGCCTTAGCGTCGGTACCTGCCGCCGCCGAAGTTGTCCTGGCCCGCGCCGATCGAAATGCTGACGCCGCCGGTGGGGTGGTCGCAGCTGCCAAAGGCCTGGGTCACGTTGACCGCACCCGCCTGGTAGTTGCCGCTGTTGCCACGCCCGCTGCCGCTGACGAAGCCCGTGCTGATGCTGCCGTGCACCTGGGGCTTGTTGTAGGTGGCATCGTCGCAGCGCGGCACGTCGTCGGCGACGTCGGACCCTTCCATGCGGCCGGACATGTCACCGTAATACGTGCCTGGCGGATCGGAGGGGCGCGAGGGGAGGACCGCCACGTTTTCGCCGCCGTTCTTGGGCGCGACCGTGGGGCCCGTCGGGCCCCTGGGTGACATCGTGGTGGTGGTGGTCGCGGCGGGCGCGGCGGCCGTGCTGGAAGGCGCCGGCTCGTAGTCGGCCGGCAACCGGAGGTTGAGCGGTTTCGCCGTGTCCTGTGCCCACGCAGCCGTGGCGACGAGGGAGAGGGCGGTCAGGACGAGGATCGATTTCATGCAGAGGCTCCGGGGGATATGCCCACCAACGCATGAGGCCGCGTCCGGTGTACCGGCGTTCGATCGCCGGCAGCGCCCGGAGTTCCCGGTGGGCAGCGTGTACCTTACTCCGCCTCGCCTTCCTCATCCGTGAGCGGGGCTTCACCCAGCCGCGCGCGCAGGGCGTCGATCTCGCGACGGAGGTTGCGGTTCTCCGCTTCCAGGTCGGCGACCTGTTCGCGCAGGGCCTTGACCTCGTCGGTGGGCTTCTCGCGTGGCTTGCGCTTCGACTCGCGCACGCGCTTCGCCGCCTGCTTCAGCTCGTCGTCGCCGGCCGTCGCCGCGGCGCGCTGCTCGTCTTCCGGCAGCGTCGAGACGGCGGCCGCGGCGCTGATCGACAGCGTGCCCGATTTCACCGCGGCCACGACTTCCGGTGCGGCTTCCTTGCGGATCCGTTCGATCATGCCGACCTGGCTGCTGCTGATCCGCGCTTCACGCGCGATTTCCTTGCGGCTTTCATTCGGGTTCGGGCGCGGTGCCTTCGGCGCGGCCGGCTGGGAGCCCGTGGCATCGAAGGGCAGGTCGTTCTCGCCACCGGTTCCGGCCGCCTCCGCCGCCTGCGCCCGGCGCTCGGCGATGATCTCGCGCTTGCGCAGGGCCAGCACGCCTCGCTGGAAGTCCGAGACGCTGCGACGGCCCAGGTGCTGTTCGATCATCCACAGGTGCACGTCGTCGATCGTCTTGAAACGCTCGTTCTGTACCGTCTGGAACGGGATGTCGTGCTTGCGGCAGATCCCGTAGCGGTTGTGCCCGTCGACCAGCGTATCGCCCCAGAGCACGAGCGCATCGCGGCAGCCTTCGGCCAGCAGGCTGCGCTCCAGCGACTGGTATTCGTCCGGGGTGAGCGGGTCGATGTAGGCCTTGAGTTCTTCGTTGACGACGATATGCATGGAGAAGGGGTACGACCAGGACGGCGAGGGGGCGCATTCTAGTCGCTGCGAAGCCCGCGCGCTCGGGAGCGTCGTTTCGGCAAGGAATGTAATCGATCGGTTACCTGACTCTTGTTGTAACCGAGCGCTAACATTCCTATGATGTCAGCGAACGCACACTTTCTGGAGGGCCCTATGCCTGCTGTCCGCACTGCCGTTGAACTTGGCGCTGCCATCCGCGGTCGCCGCAAAGCGCTGGGTCTCGGCCAGGCCGCACTCGCCCAGCGAGTCGGCGTGACGCGGCAATGGGTCATTGACATCGAAAAGGGCAAGCCCCGCGCCGAGCTGGAACTGGTGATGCGTGCGCTTCACGCCCTCGATCTTGCCATCCTGATCGAGACACCCGAGCAACGGCGATCGCGCGCCTCGGCGACTGCGAGCACTGCAATGACGGACATCGAGGGCGTCCTTGCTCGCCTCGAATCACTTCGTACCTCCTCTGCGCCGACGCTACTGGAGCTCGTGCAGCAAGGCATGCGTGATCGGCGTGCGACGGCGGCACGAAAACCAAGGAGTAGCTGATGGAACTGGTGGCGCTCATGAATGGGCGTGTCATGGGAACGGTGCTGGCGGACACTCATGGCCATCCGCGGTTCGAATACGACGCGGCATGGCGAGACGATCCCGATGCCTTTCCGTTATCACTTAGCCTGCCCTTGTCGGCCAGCGGCCACTCGTCGCGCACGGTAGAAGCCGTGCTGTGGGGATTACTGCCCGATAATGAACGCGTTCTCCAGCGCTGGAGCCAGCGATTTCACGTCTCGCCGCGTAACGCCGCTGCGCTTCTCTCCCACGTAGGCGAGGACTGCGCAGGAGCGATCCAGCTGGTTCTTCCGCAAAACCTCGATGCCGTTCAGCGCGGCGCGCGAGACGGTGTTGAGTGGATCAGCGATGAATCGCTTGCCGAGCGTTTGCGTGCAGTACGCACAGACGCGGGTGCCTCGCGCATGGATCGCGACACAGGACAGTTCAGCTTGCCGGGGGCTCAGCCGAAGATCGCATTGCTCAGGGACGATGGCGGGTGGGGTATTCCTTCAGGACGTATCCCGACGACACACATCCTGAAGCCGCCGACCGGTACATTCGAGGGCTACGCGCAGAACGAGCATTTCTGCCTGCGGCTGGCCGCCGTGGCCGGCCTGAGGACCTGCGAGTCCACTGTCATGCGAGTGGCCGACGAAATCGCCATCTGCGTGCGACGTTATGACCGGGCTAAGGCAGGTGGAACATGGCATCGCCTTCATCAGGAGGACGCCTGCCAGGCCTTGGGCATCCGCCCCGAAGTGAAATATCAGAATGACGGTGGTCCTTCCCCGGAGATGGTCGGCGACCTTCTTAGAACGTACTCGTCGTCAGCGGAGCAGGATCACCTGACGTTCTTCGTCGCCTTGGTCTTCAACTGGCTTATTGGTGGTTCTGATGCGCATGCGAAGAATTACTCCCTGCTACTCGGTGCGGGAGGGCTCGTTCGTCTGGCACCGCTTTACGACGTATCGAGTGCGCTCCCTTATGACACCGTAGATCGACGCAAGCTGAAACTGGCCATGAAAATTGGCTCGACCTATCGGTGGCACGACGTTCGTCTCAAGGACTGGCTCGAACAGGCGAAGTCCATGGGGCTTCTCGAGGATGATGCGCTTGCGGTACTTGACGTCTTCAGTGGCCGCTTGCCCGAGCTCGCATTGCAGGTAGCCGACGAAGTGACGCGTGAAGGCATGGGGCATCCCATCATCGACAGGCTCGTTGAAGAAATTGCCGCGTCGTCTGCGCGATGCCGACGATTGCTTCTATCGGCTTAGCGCTTCCACACTGCAAAGTGGTTTGCTGCGGTCAATCGAACCCCTTCGAGGCATGTCATGAGCCATCGGTTATTCCTCAATACCATCCTTCTTGGCGGCACGACGCTCCAGAAGCTCGACGCCATTGCCGCCGCGGGATTCGATGACCTCGAACTGTGGCGCGAAGACCTGAAGCAGTACGGCATGGGCGCATCGGCACTCGCCGGCGAACTGCAGAAGCGCAACCTCGGCCTTACCGATTTCCAGGTGTTGCGCGATTTCGACGGAGCGGCAGGCGACCAGCGCACCACGAAGCGGCAGGAAGCCCTTGGCATGCTCGACACCGCCGTATCGCTCGGTTCGCGCGTGGTGCAGATGCCGTCCAACGTGCGCGAGGACGCCGATGCCTCGCGGATCGAGGAGGACCTTCGCTGGCTTGATGCAGAGGCCGCCGCGCGCGGCCTGCGCATCGCGTATGAGCCGATGGGGTGGAGCACGATCAACGACACGCTGCCTAAGCTGTGGGCGAGCATCGAAGGTGCCGGAGCGGCGCATATCGACGTCGTCGTGGATGCCTTCCACATCTTCGCCCATGGGCGCGACCTGTCTGACCTCGCCGTGATTCCCGTCGACCGCATCGCGAATGTGCAGTTCTGCGACTTCGACGACGTGGTGCCCGTGAGCCGGCTCCCTGACGCAGGCAAGCATCGCCGGCTGTTGCCGGGGGCGGGGCATTTCCCCCTGAAAGCCATGGCGAAGCAGTTGCAGGATGCAGGCTATGCCGGGCCGGTGGGCGTGGAAGTCTTCAATGACGGGTTGAAGCAGCAGCCGCCTGGCCAGGTGGCGGTGGATGCCATGGTGGCGTTGAAGGCGGTGTGGGGTGCCGGCGGCGCTTGAGCGGGCCTTGCTGACCGAGAGGGATCGCAGCGGATCGAGGAACGAACCGTCCGGCGCGGTATTGCTTCGCCGATCCGGGTAAAATCGCGCCATGCAAGCCACCAGCCCCTCAGCCTTCCGCCTCACCGTAGCCCCCATGATGGACTGGACGGACCGGCATTGCCGGTTCTTCCACCGGCTGCTGTCGCCCCATGCGCGGCTCTACACCGAGATGGTGACCAGCGCGGCGCTGGTGCGCGGGAACCAGCTGCGGCTGCTCGAGCACAGTCACGAGGAGCACCCCGTCGCCCTCCAGCTGGGTGGCAGCGATCCGGCGGAGCTGGCGAAGGCCGCCGTGCTGGGTGCCGCGGCCGGGTACGACGAGATCAACCTCAACGTCGGCTGCCCTTCCGATCGGGTGCAGTCCGGGAAATTCGGTGCCTGCCTGATGCGCGAGCCGGCGCTGGTGGGCGAGTGCGTCAAGGCCATGGCTGACGTGGTCGACGTGCCGGTGACCGTGAAGTGCCGCATCGGCGTGGACGACCAGGACGAGTACGCCGACCTCCAGCGGTTCACGACGACCATGATCGAGGCGGGTGTCGGCATTCTCGTGGTGCACGCGCGCAAGGCGTGGCTCGAAGGGCTGAGCCCGAAGGAAAACCGTGAGATCCCGCCGCTCGACTACGAGCGCGTGTACCGGCTGAAACGCGAGTTCCCGGAGCTCACCATCGTCATCAATGGCGGCATCACCACGGTCGATGCCGTGCGCTCGCACCTGGCCCGGGTCGACGGGGTGATGATCGGCCGCGCGGCGTACCACGACCCGTACGTGCTGGCGCAGCTGGAGGCCGAGCTGTACGGCACGCCGCTACCCGCGCGGGCCGACGTGCTCGACCGCATGCGCATCTATATCGAGGCGGAACTGGCGCGCGGCACGCACCTCAAGCACATCACCCGGCACATCCTCGGCCTCTTCCAGGGCGAGCCAGGCGCACGCGGTTTTCGCCGCCATCTGAGCGAGGGTTCGCATCTTCCGGGTGCCGACTGGGGCCTCATCGAGGCGGCCATGGCACCGCTGCGGCAGGCCGCCTAAGTTTCGTTCAGCTTCGGGCGGGTAGGGGCTGGGCATGATCGGTCAACTTATTGGCTCTAGTCGTGCCCAGCGCCAGACATGAACATCACGTTTCGTCCGTTATTTTTCGCCGCGCTGTGCCTTGCCTTGCCTGCTGTCGCCCTTGCGGAACAGTCGCTGACGCTCGAGCAGGCGGTGAGCAAGGTGCAGAAGGACACTGGGGGAAAGGTGCTGTCGGCAGACACGCGGCTCGTCGAGCGCGGCCGGATCACCGAATACAGGGTCAAGGTGCTTACGCTGGACGGTCACGTCCGCGTGGTGCCTGTCCGAACCGAAACCGAAAAGCCCCTGGACGTGAATGCCGGGGATAACAAGGAGAAACATTGATGCGCATCCTGCTTGTAGAGGACGAGGCCCCGCTGCGCGAGACCCTTGCCGCACGACTCAAGCGTGACGGTTTCGCGGTCGATGCCGCCCAGGACGGAGAAGAGGGCCTGTACCTCGGTCGCGAAGTGCCGTTCGATCTTGCGATCATCGATCTCGGCCTGCCCAAGCTCTCGGGCATGGACCTGGTCAAGGCGCTGCGCGAGCATGGCCAGCGCTATCCCATCCTCATCCTCACGGCGCGCGGCAGCTGGCAGGACAAGGTGGAAGGCCTGAAGCATGGCGCGGACGACTACCTCGTCAAGCCGTTCCACGTCGAGGAGCTGCTCGCCCGCATCAACGCCCTCGTGCGTCGCGCCAGCGGCTGGTCGAAGCCGGTACTGGCCTGCGGCCCGATCAAGCTCGACACCACGGCACAGACGGTCACCGTCGAAGGCCGCCAGGTCGACCTGACCAGCTACGAATACAAGGTGCTCGAGTACCTGATGCTCCACGCGGGCGAGCTGGTCTCCAAGGCCGACCTCACCGAGCACATCTACCAGCAGGATTTCGACCGCGACTCCAACGTGCTCGAGGTCTTCATCGGCCGCCTGCGCCGCAAGCTGGATCCGGAAAGCGCCCTCAAGCCGATCGAAACCGTTCGCGGCCGCGGCTACCGTTTCGCCATCCCGCGCAACGAAGCCGACGAAGACTGATCGAACACCTGAAGCATGGACATCGCTTCGAAGCTCCGGCGCCGTCCCCTGTCGCTCGCCGCGCGCGCGGCCCTGGCGACAGGCTTCGCGCTGGCTGCGTTCCTGGGCCTGACCGGCCTGGCGCAGAACAAGGCAAATTACGCGTCCGAGTTGTCGGCCATGCATGATCGGCTGCACAACTATGCGATCGCGTACATCACCGGTACCGACATCACGCGTGGTGGCAAGGTCACCACGCCGGACAGCCAGCCGAATCCCGATTTCTCGCGGCCGGGTTCCGGCCTGTACGCCATCATCATCGGCAACGACGGCTTCCGTTGGGAATCGTCGTCGGCGCTGGGGCGTGACTTCGACTTCGTGCGCATGCTCGCGCCGGGCGAGACTGCCTTCGAGCCCGTCGAAACGCGAAGCGGCAAACTCTACGTCTTCAGTTACGGCGTGTCGCTCGACAGCACGGACAAGCGCAGCGTCCCGTTGACGTTCGCGGTTGCACAGACCGAAGACCAGTTCGAGCGCCAGGTCGCCACCTACCGCCGCACCCAGTTCCTCTGGCTCGCCATGCTCGGCATGATGCTGATGCTCCTGCAGCTGTTCCTGCTGCGCTGGAGCCTCTTGCCGCTGCGTCGCGTGTCGAGCGATCTCGCGCACATCGAGCGCGGGTCGCGTGATCACCTCGACGGCCCGTACCCCATGGAGCTGACGGTGCTTACCCGTCGCCTCAATGCCTTCATCGACAGCGAGCGCGAGCAGCGCACGCGTTATCGCGACACGCTGGCCGACCTCGCGCACAGCCTGAAGACACCGCTGGCGGTCGTGCGCTCGCAGATGGAAACGGGCGCGGATCCACGTGAACTGCGCGCCGATCTGCTCGATCAGGTGCGCAAGATGGACGAGATCGTGGCCTACCAGCTGTCGCGCGCGGCCACGTCGGGTCGGCGCACGATCGCGGCGGAGGAGCCGATCGCCGGCCATGCGGAAGATCTCGTGCAGAGCCTGGAGAAGGTCTATGCCGCGAAGAACGTCCTGTGCGAATTCGAGATCGAAGACGGGGCATCGTTCCCCGGCGAACAGGGCGACCTGCTCGAGCTGATGGGCAACCTGGTGGAGAACGCCTTCAAGTGGGCATCGCACCGCGTGCTGCTCACCGCGCGCTCCGTCGGCAAGGTACGCGGCCGCGCCGGCCTGGAGCTGATCGTGGAAGACGATGGCCCGGGCATCGCGGACGACAAGATCGAGAAAGTCCTGCAGCGCGGCGTCCGCGGCGACGAGCGTGTGCAGGGCCACGGCATCGGCCTGTCGATCGTGCAGGACATCGTCAAGGCCTATCAGGGCGAGCTGCACGTGGGCCGCTCGGACGAGCTGGGCGGCGCGCGCTTCAGCGTGACGCTGCCGCCGGGTTAAGGGTTCGATACGCGGCTGCGCACGTCTTTTCTGCGCATGTGTGGAGCGCATGTGTAGGAGCGCGCCCCGCGCGCGACATGTGTTGGCGATACCCTTCCGGGCTCTGCCTCTTGGCGACAACCTGCCTATTCGCGAAAAGATCTCGCGCGCAGGGCGCGCTCCTACGGGCCGTACCTGCCTATTCGCGAAAAGATGTCGCGCGCATGGCGCGCTCCTACGCGTCGTAGTAGCGGTCCAGCAATGCCATCACTTCTGGCTCGGCTTTCCGCAACACCGTCGGGTTCGAGAAATACAGCTCGCTCGTCACCGCGAAGTACTCCTCCGGTGCGGTGGCTGCATACGGGTCGATCGCCGTGCGCTTCCCGTTGGCCAGCGACTTCGACAGCGCATCGAAACGGCTCTGCATGGTCTGGATCCACGCCCGGCGATTGATGGACGGGGGCAGGGGTGGCACGCCGTTCGCGGGGCCGTTCAGCATGTCGAGTTTGTGGGCCATCTCGTGGATCACCACGTTGAAGCCGTCCCAGGGGGCTTCCAGGTCGAGCGCCACGTCAGCCAGCGACAGCACCATCGGACCGCGATCCCACGCTTCGCCGATCAGCGTGTCGTCGCTGTCGGTGACCACGCCGGTCGGGGCGTCGTAGTGGCTGCGGCGCTTGCTGAATTCGCCGGGGTACACCAGCACGTTGGTCCAGCCCTTGAAGGCGCGCGGCCCGCGGGGCAGCGCCGGCAGGCTGGCCTGCATGGCGATGGCCAGGCGCATGAAGTCGTCCAGCGGCGCGCCACCGTAGGCGTGGAAGCGCTTCGTGTGCAGGAAGAAGGCGGCCAGCTGCCGGAGATAGTGCGCGCGCGGCGGATCGAGCGCGCCGGCAAGCGGTACGCGATCCAGCGCCTGGCGCCAGAGTGTGTCGTCGATCGGAGTGACTGGGGTGCGGAAGCGCGCGGCCAGGGAGGCAAACAGGCCCACTACGAACGCCCGCGGGAAATCAGAAGATTGAGCCCGGGAGCATCGACTGCCAGTTGGGCGCCGACGAGTGGCCGGTGGGTGCGCTGTCCTGCATGTCCTGGTCGGCGTCGACCGGGGAGGCGACCGGGGAAGTCGGCGCTGACGAACGGGGTGCGACGCTGGCCGGACGCGTCACGACATCGCCGCCGTCATGGCCGCCGCCCTGGCTGGCACGCGAACCTGCGCCTTCGAACGACGACGACACGGCCCCACCCATGGAAGAGAGGAGACGGTTGGCGAAATCGACGTCTGCAGCTGCGGCGGTGCCGTTGGCACCGACGAGGCACAGACACCCGAAGATGTGCAGTCTGGCGTTCATCGGTCAACCCCCAGAGACCCCCGACATGCGGGGGCACCCACCGATCCTCTCAGAATTTTCACTGACGTGCCAGTGCTGTACGTCTGTCCGTGCCGTCGGTCATGTGCCGCGGGCGAAAATCTCGCCACTGTCCTAGAATCCCCTGATGTCCCGGCACCTTCCCCTCCCGACACAGGCCGCCTGACGGCCCCACGGCAAACGATGCTCGCACGCGACCTTCTCGAAGCCCTTGCCGGCGGCGATGCCGTGTCTGGCGCCACGCTGGCCAAGGCAGCCGGTGTCACCCGTGCCGCCGTCTGGAAGCAGATCGAAGCGCTGCGGCTGAAAGGCGTGCCGGTCGATGCGAAGGTCGGTGGTGGCTACCGGCTGCCCTGGCGCACCGAACTGCTGGACGGGCCGCGTATCCGCGCAGCGCTCGCACCGGAGACTTCGGCCCGCGTCGGCATGCTCGAGGTGCACTGGGACATCGATTCCACGTCCAGCGAGCTGGCGCGTCGCATTCCGGTGCTCGATGACCTCGCCTTCGCCATGGCGGAAACGCAGTCGGCAGGGCGCGGCAGGCGAGGGCGCACCTGGCTGTCGCCGCCGGGCATGAATCTGTATCTGTCCGTGCTGAAGCGCTTCGATGGCGGCTTCGCCTCGCTGTCCGGCCTGTCGCTGGCGGTCGGCGTGATGCTGATTCGGGCGCTGGATGAGCTGGGCATCCGCACGGCAGGCCTGAAGTGGCCCAACGACGTGCTCGCCGGCAACGCCAAGCTGGCCGGCATCCTCGTCGAGCTGTCCGGCGAATACTCCGGCCCATGCGCGGCGATCATCGGCGTCGGTCTCAATATCCGACTGCCCGACACGCTGCACGAGCGCGCGGGGCAGCCGATCACCGACCTCGCATCCATCACGGGCGGCCAGCCGCCGGGGCGTAACCGCGTGGCCGCCGCCGTCGTGACCGCGCTTACCGAGGGCCTGCTCGCTTTCGAGCGCCACGGATTTGCGGCGTTCGCGCAGGATTACGCCGCGAGCGACCTGCTTCGCAACGAGTCGCTGCGCATCATCGATCCGCGCGGTGAGTACAACGCGGTCGGCGAAGGCGTCGACGAGCGAGGTGCCCTTCGCGTGCGTCGCGCCGACGGCGAGGTGATGACCGTCGACAGTGCGGAAGTTTCCGTGCGCCGGAGCGGCGCATGATCCTGTTGCTGGACCTGGGCAACACGCGCCTGAAGTTCGCGCTGCTCGATGGCGACGAGTTCACGCATCGTGGCGCGCTGACCTGGGATGCCGACATCGCGCATGAGCTCGCGGTGCTCTGGGCATCGTGGCCGACACCGACGCGCATCGTCGGCGCCTCCGTGGTCGATCCCGCCCGCGAGAGCGCCGTGTCGGTGGCGGCCCGGAGCGCGTTCGCGCTGTCGCCGTCATGGGTGCGCACGCCGGCCGAGGCCTGTGGCGTGACCAATGCATATGCCGAACCTCACCGTCTCGGCGTGGATCGCTTCCTTGCACTGGTCGACGCCTATGCGGCGGGCAGGGCGCCGTGCGTGCTGGCCAGCGTCGGCACCGCCCTCACGCTCGACGCCCTCGCGGCCGACGGCACGCACCTCGGCGGCTGGATCGCGCCCGGCCCGCTGCTGATGCAGCAGTCGGTGCTCGGCGCCACGGTGCAGGTCCGCCCTGACAGCGCCGGTGCCGTGCGTGACCTGGCGGACAACACCGCCGACGGCCTCGCCTCCGGGTGCTGGCAGGCCTGTGCTGCGCTGGTGGATCGTTTCGCCGACCGCTCCGCGACGTTGCTGGGCGGTTCGCCGACCGTGACCCTCGGCGGCGGCGATGCAGGCGTGCTTGCACCGCTGCTGGAACGCGAGGTGCTGCTGGTGCCGGACACCGTGCTGCGTGGTCTCGCGGTGTGGGCAAAGGTGCATTCCAGCGCACCGGATATCGCCTAGAATCCGGACGCTCACCACCCAAGGCCACCATGCTCCTTCGCTTGATGTTCGTCCTGCTGATTGCCCTGAATATCGCGGTTGCCGCGTGGCTGCTGCTGGGCGATCGCGGGACGCACGCGGTCGATCCGTCGGACGCGAGCGTGCCGAAGCTGAAGCTGCTGGCCGAGTTGCCGGCGTCGGTGAGCACGACGGCGTTGCTCGAGCCGAAGCCAGCGACGGATGCGTCGATCGCGCTGCCGGCTGTGCCGTCTGCGTCTGCGCCAGCGTCTGCGTCAACGCCAACATCAACATCAACACCAATGCCCAGCACTGCGCTCTCATCAGTGTCTCCCGGTCCAACAGCCACTGTGCCCGCATCCGCCGCAACGGCCTCACAGCACAAGCCTACGGAAGCCGCCCCGAAGCTCGCCAAGAAGACGTCGCCCGCATCACCTGCGACCTCCGCAAGAGCCGCCATCCCCGAAGCACCCGAAAGCCCGCACCGCAGTTACCGTTGCCTTGCCATCGGACCTTTCGGGAACCAGGTCGACCTGCGTGCTGCCCGCACCGCCATCGCATCGCACACCGTGCGCAGCCGCCAGCGGCAGGACCAGGCCACCGAATCGCACGGCTGGCGCGTCTTCCTGCCGACGCAGCCATCGCGTGAACTGGCGCAGGCGCAGGCGAAGCGCCTCGACGCAAAAGGCATCAAGGATTATTTCGTGGTGACGGCGCAGGGGGAACTGCAGAACAGCGTGGCCCTCGGCCTGTTCCACGACCCGGCGAATGCGCGCAAGCGCCGCGACGAAGTCATCGCGGCCGGCTTCCCGGCACGCATGGCCGAGCGCACGGAGACCACGCCGGTGTGGTGGCTCGATGTCGTCGTGCCCGACGAAGCGACGGCCGACCTGCGCCGCAGCCTGCGGCAGCCCTCGGTGACCTCTCGCCCGACCGGCTGCTTCTGATAAACTTCGCGACTTAGCCGGCATAGCTCAGTTGGTAGAGCAACCGCCTTGTAAGCGGTAGGTCCCCAGTTCGAATCCGGGTGTCGGCACCAGGAACGATGAACCTTCCGGGCGGCGCGCGCCAAGGCGCAGGACACGGCGCCGTTCGACCGCCTGGTGGCGGAGCTCAGCGACGCCAGCGACGAATTCCGTGCGTGGTGGCCTGACACGAACGTGCAGGGGTTCGACGAAGGCGGCAAGCGCCTGATGCACCCCACCCGCGGGCTGACCGAATTCATCTATATCGCGCTGGCGCCCGAGGGGCGACCCGATCTCTCGCTGGTCACGTACATCCCCCGGCGTCCTGCCTATGAGTCCGGGTCATAGGATCACAAGACGCCTTACTGGCGGTGTTCGATATCTCCATGATGGCTTCCAGGCAGCACGCCAGCTGTCACGACCCCGGAGACCACCATGAACAGTGCGACCACCCACGACACCGTCATCACGAACGATCCTGCCGTCATCTACGCCGCCGGCGGCGTGTCGCGGAACCCGGCCAACGATGCGCCGATCGCGACCTGGGCGTTCCAGACCCCCGAAGAAATCGAACAGACGCTCGAGCGCAACGCGGCGGCCTTCCGGTTGTGGCGCGCCACGCCGATGGTGGAACGCGTGGCAGCGTATCGCCGCCTTGCTTCCACGCTGCGGGAACGCGAGACGCTGCTCGCCTCGCTGATCACCGCAGAAATGGGCAAGCCGGTCGGTGCCGCACGGGCCGAAGTCGCGAAATGCGCGGCCACGATCGACTGGATCGCCCACAACGGCCCGGCGATCCTCGCCGACGAACCGGTCGCGGTCGACGGCAATGACCAGGTGCACGTGTCCTACCTGCCCATCGGCACCGTGCTTGCCGTCATGCCCTGGAACTTCCCGCTCTGGCAGGTTATCCGTGCATCCGGCCCCATCATGCTCTCGGGTAACGGCTTCCTCCTGAAGCACGCGCCGAACGTCATGGGTGCGGCGTATGCGCTGCAGCAGGCCTATGAAGACGCCGGCTTCCCCAAGGGACTGTTCGCGAACCTGAGTGCCGATAACGAAACGGTGGCCCACGTCATCGAGGATCCCCGCATCGCCGCGGTCACGCTCACCGGCAGCATGCGCGCGGGCTCTGCCGTGGCCGCCACGGCCGCGAAGGCGCTCAAGAAAAGCCTGCTGGAACTCGGCGGCAGCGATGCGTTCATCGTGCTGGCGGATGCGAACATCGATCGCGCCGTGGAAGCCGCCGTGCAGGCGCGTTTCCAGAATGCCGGGCAGGTGTGTCTCGCGGCCAAGCGTTTCATCCTCGAGCGCCCGATCGCCGACGAGTTCACGAGCAAGTTCGTGGCTGCGGTAAAGGCGCTGAAGGTGGGCGACCCGACGGATCCTTCGACCGACATCGGTCCGATGGCACGCAACGATCTTCGCGACGAACTGCACGGACAGGTAGAAAAGACCCTCGCGCAGGGCGCGACCCTGCTTCTCGGCGGTCACAAGGTGCCGGGCCCGGGTAATTACTACGAGCCCACCGTGCTCGCTGACGTGCTGCCCGGCATGACCGCGTTCGATGAAGAAACGTTCGGCCCGGTGGCTGCGATCACGGTCGCCGACGATCTGGAGCATGCGATCGAGCTGACGAACACGAGCGACTACGGGCTCGGCGGTAACCTCTGGACGGCCGACACGGCCCGCGCGCAGCGGATCGCCCGGCGTCTTGAAACCGGCGGGGTGTTCATCAACGGGTTCAGCGCTTCCAATCCGCGCATCCCGGTGGGTGGCGTCAAGAAAAGCGGTTATGGCCGCGAGCTCTCACACTTCGGCCTGCGCGAATTCACCAACGCACAGGCGGTGTGGATCAGAACCGTCGATTGAGCGTCACGAAGCAGCGAGATAAAAAAGACTAGACGACCGGTCTAATCAGGAGTAACGTCCTTCCCATGAGCACAGCAGCCACCACCGTCACCGATTCCACCGATGTCCGCGACAGGATCCTCGCGACCGGCCAGCGCATCATGGGCGGCAAGGGTTTCTCCGCGGTGGGACTCAACGAGGTGCTCACGGCGGCGGGTGTGCCGAAGGGATCGTTCTACCATTACTTCGGATCCAAGGAAGCCTTCGGCGAGGCGTTGCTCGAGGACTATTTCGAGGAATACCTCGCCGATATGGACCGCATGCTGCGCCAGGCGAAGGGCCCGGTGGCGACGCGCATCGAGACGTACTTCAAGGCGTGGCACGACAACCAGTCGTTCGAGAATTGCCTGGGCAAATGCCTCGCCGTGAAGCTCGGTGCCGAAGTGGCGGACCTGTCCGAATCCATGCGGGCTTCGCTGAACCGGGGTACCGCGGGCATCGTCGATCACCTGGCCCGTGCCATCGAGGCGGGCGTTGCCGAGGGTTCGTTGTCGGTCGACGAGCCGCCGAGAGACGTGGCGCAGAGCCTGTACCAGCTGTGGCTGGGCGCCAGCATCATGGTCAAGATCGTACGCAGCACCGAGCCGTTCCATAAGGCGATGGCAACCACGCGACAGCTGCTGCACCTCCCGGCCTGAGCGCCGGGGAACGAATACCAGGCACGGCCTACGGAGTGCCTTTTTTTACCACCATGTTGTAGACGACTGGTCTACTAATAACCAAGCGGAGCGTTCCCATGAAAGTCCTCATCGTCCTGACCTCGCACGACCAGCTCGGCAACACCGGCCGCAAGACCGGCTTCTGGCTCGAAGAACTCGCCGCGCCTTACTACACCTTCAAGGATGCTGGCGCGGACATCGTCCTCGCCTCGCCCAAGGGGGGCCAGCCGCCGCTCGATCCGAAGAGCAACGAGCCCTCGTTCCAGACCGACATCACGCGCCGCTTCGAAGCGGATGCAGCGGCCAACGCGCAGCTCGCCGCGACCGTGCGCCTCGACAACGTCAACCAGGCCGACTTCGACACCGTGTTCTATCCCGGTGGCCATGGCCCGCTCTGGGACCTTGCCGAAGACACGAACTCCATCGCGCTGATCGAGTCGTTCATCGGCGCGGGCAAGCCCGTCGCCCTCGTGTGTCATGCACCCGGCGTACTCCGCCACGTCAAGGCAGCGGACGGCAAGCCGCTGGTGGAAGGTAAGCAGGTCACCGGCTTCACCAATACCGAAGAAGAGGCCGTCGGCCTCACGACGATCGTGCCGTTCCTCGTCGAAGACGAGCTCAAGGCGAAGGGCGGCCTGTATTCGAAGGGTCCGGACTGGGGTTCGTACGTGGTCACCGACGGCCTGCTGATTACCGGCCAGAACCCGTCCTCGTCGTCGGAAGCGGCGGCTGTCCTGATCAAGCAGCTTTCGGCCTGAGTAGTCACGACATGAAGGCCCGGACCCAGCGCAGCGAAGCCGTCGAACTCTTCGACGGCCCGTATTACCTGAGCATCGCCGGCAAGCTCGTGGGAGCCGCCGACAGTTTCGAGGTCATGAACCCGGCAACCGGGGCGGTGCTTGCCATGGCGGAACCCGAGGTCGACCAGTCGATCTCGTGGATCCGGCAGATCGCAGCGCGACGTATCCCCGTCGAGATCGTCGAGGAAACCGACAGCCACATCGTCGTCGATGCGTTCGTCGATTACGCCAGGCAGCAGAAGATGGGCGACTCTGATGTCGCAGTGGTCGTACACGAAAGAAAAAGCCCGGTTTCCCGGGCTTTTTCCTTGTTCGGAACATCCATGATCCGTCGCGGACCATGCCTTAGCGCGTGACGACGACCACGTAACGACGACCGGCCAGTGCACCACCGAGTGCGGCGGCCATGGCGCCAAGCAGGAGGGCGACGGCGCTACCGAGCGCGGCCTTCGCGGCAGCCTTCGATGCAGCATCCGCCGCTTCGCGAGCCTTCGCCTCAGCCTCGGCCTTCGCCTGCGCAAGCTTCGCTTTCGTCTGCTGGTACTGCGTGATCCAGGTATCCACGCGCTGTTCGGCTTCCGGCTGCGAAACGCCGGTGCGCGCCATCACGACATTGACGAGGGCCTGGCGATCCGCCTGCTGCACGGTGTCGCTGCCGGAAGCGATGATCCGCTGTGCCACCGACTGCACGTCTTCGCCATTGCCGCCATTGGCCTGGTTCTGCGTGGCGTTGTTCAGCTGCTCGGCAGCGCCGTTCGCCTGCTGCTTGATGGCGTCGGGCTGCAGGGCCGGCTTGCCGGTCTGGGCAAGGAGCTGCTGCGCCTGGCTCTTCAGCGAGTCCATGGTGATGCCGTTGTCGGCGAGCTGCTGCTTCGCTTCATTGGCCACCGGGCCCGCCGCTGCAGCGATGCCGCTACCGGCTGCCGAGGCGACACCACCTACGGCGGATGCGCCACCGCGAACGACGGAAGCAAACGTCGAGGCAACGAGATAGGCGCCGATCAGCGCGGCGAGACCCCAGGTCACCAGGCCATGGAGCATGGCGTCGGTGCGACCCGGCGCGCCGGCCAGATGTCCTGCGACCCAGCCACCGGTGAACAGGGCCAGCACGCTGCTGACAGCCCACCAGATGGCGGCGGCCAAGCCTACGGAGGACGCATCCGGGGAGTCATGGTTGACCGCATCGGCGGTGCTGAAACCCACGCCTGCGCCGATCAGGCCAAGCACGAGCTGGATGACCACGGCGATGATCACGCCCGCGAAAATGGATCCCCACGAGATACGCCTGAGCAACGGCGCATCCTCGACCGTCGTGGTGCGGGTGTGTAGCGGGTCGCCGTATCCGGCGTTGGTGTGGATCGTATTCAAGATGCCCCCTGGCGGCCATGCCGCGTTTGTTATGTCGGAAAAGCGACGGGGGCACATTGGCGGCGCGCGCGTGACAGGCTCGTATCAGCGGCGTGTCGTCAGGTATCGCATCGTGGCGCGGATTCGGCACGGTGACATCCGCATGCTGGCACGGTCAGGCATTAAGCCGGCGCAGTGAGTGCAAGCCGACGCAGCGAGGGCTCGGGCGATTCCGTACTTCCCGACGTGATCCGGGGACGCCTGACGCAGTGCAGCGCAGGCGTTTTCCACCCCGGTGTAAACTAGCCGGATGACGCCTATCCCTTTGTTCGTCGCGGCCTGCTTCCCATGAGCCCGACCACCCGTTCCGTTGCGCTCATCGGCGCGCCCACCGACATCGGTGCCGGTCATCGCGGCAGCTCCATGGGGCCGGAAGCACTTCGCGTCGCCCGCCTCGCGGAAAAGCTCGCCAAGCGTGGCATGCACGTCGTGGATCGCGGCAACCTCACCGGCCCGCTCAATCCGTGGCAGCCGCCGGTCGATGGCTACCGCCATCTCGATGCCGTGGTCGCGTGGAACACGTCGGTGCACGACGCGGTGTACGGTGCGCTGGGCGAGGGGCACCTGCCGATCCTGCTGGGTGGTGATCACTGTCTCGCCATCGGCTCCATTTCCGCGGTGTCGCGCTATTGCCGCGACGCGGGCAAGAAGCTCCGCGTCATCTGGCTCGATGCACATGCCGACTTCAATACCAGCCAGATCACGCCCTCCGGCAATATCCATGGCATGCCCGTGGCCTGCCTGTGCGGCCATGGCCCCGACGTGCTCACGCACATCGGCGGCACCGCACCGGCCGTGTCGCCGGAGGTGTTCCGGCAGATCGGCATCCGCTCGGTGGACGAAGGCGAAAAGCGTTTCGTGCACGAGGTGGGCATCGACATCTACGACATGCGCTACATCGACGAGATCGGCATCCGGGCCGCCATGGAGGAAGCCCTCGCGGGCGTGGATCACGACACCCATCTTCACGTGAGTTTCGACGTGGACTTCCTCGATCCGTCCATCGCGCCGGGCGTCGGCACCACCGTGCGCGGTGGCCCGAATTACCGCGAGGCGCAGCTGGTCATGGAGATGATCGCCGACACGGGCCGCGTCGGTTCGCTCGACATCGTCGAGCTCAACCCGGCCTTCGACAAGCGGAATGCCACGGCAAAGCTGGCCGTGGACCTGGTGGAGTCACTTTTCGGCAAATCCACGCTGATGCGCTGAACGGGCCTGCGGGCTACACTCGAACGGTTACCGTCCGTGAGCCCCAGATCCCATGCATACCCGCGTCCTTACCGGCATCACCACCACCGGCACGCCGCACCTCGGCAACTATGTTGGCGCGATCCGCCCGGCCGTACTGGCCAGCAAGGATTCGAACGTCGATGCCTTCTATTTCATGGCCGACTACCACGCCCTGATCAAGAGCGACGATGCCGACCGTGTCGAGGCCTCGCGCCTCAAGATCGCCGCCAGCTTCCTCGCCGCCGGCCTGGACCCGACCGTCGCCACGTTCTACCGTCAGTCGGATATCCCCGAAGTGCCGGAGCTGATGTGGCTGCTGACCTGCGTGACGGGCAAGGGCCTGCTGAACCGCGCGCACGCCTACAAGGCTGCCGTGGATCGCAACCTCGCGGAGCAGCAAGACCCGGATTCCGGCGTGACCGCCGGCCTTTACATGTACCCCGTGCTCATGGCCGCCGACATCCTGGCGTTCAACGCCAACAAGGTTCCCGTGGGCCGCGACCAGATCCAGCACATTGAAATGGCGCGCGACATCGCGCAGCGTTTCAACCACACCTACGGCCGCGAGTTCTTCGTGATGCCCGAGGCGCATATCGAAGAGCAGGTGGCGACGCTGCCCGGCCTCGATGGCCGGAAGATGTCGAAGAGCTACGACAACACCATCCCCTTGTTCGAAGGCGGCGCCAGGGGCACGCGCGACGCGATCATGAAGATCGTCACCGATTCGCGTGCGCCCGGCGAGCCGAAAGACACCGACGATTCCGCGCTGTTCACCATCTTCAAGGCCTTCGCCTCGCCGGCGGAAACCGCCGCCTTTGCCGACGCCCTCCATGGCGGCATCGGCTGGGGTGAAGCGAAGACGGTGCTGTTCGACCGCGTGGAAGCCGACCTCGCGCCGATGCGCGAGCGCTATGCGGCACTGATGTCGCGCCCCGACGACATGGAAGACATCCTGCTCGCCGGCGCCACCCGCGCGCGTGCCATTGCCGGCCCGCTGCTGGAGACACTTCGTGAGGCCGTGGGCCTGCGCAGCGCGCGCTATCGGCCTGCGGCCGTCGCCAGTGAGCTCGTTGCCCCCGCTGCACCGAAGGGAAAGCCGCCGCGCTTCGCGAGCTTCCGCGACGACGACGGTAGCTTCCGCTTCCGTCTCTTCGGCGCCGATGGCGAAGAGCTGCTGCTGTCGAAAGCGTTTGCCGACCCCAAGGCGGCCGGCCAGCTCCGCCAGACGCTCTCGACGCTGGGTGGCGCGCATGCCGTGATCGAATCGCAGGGCGACCACGTCGCGTTGTTGCTCGACGGTGAGGCCGTCGCCCAGGGGCAGTCGTATCCGGACGAAACGGCCCGCGCGGCAGGCATGCTTCGTCTTCGTACCGCGCTCGACGTACTGGCCGCTGCCACGGCCGACGAAGCGGCGGCGAAGGCGGCCAACCGTCCCCCGACCACGCCCTGAAAGCCACCCGCCGCACGCCGGCCGGCTGAGTGCCGTCACGACCTTATCGCCGAATGCCCGGCCCGCCGGGCACCCCACCGACTCACGGAGCCCCGCATGCGCTATCTCGCCCTCATGCTGCTGGCGCCCTGGCTGATCGTGCTGGGGTGGGCGTACTGGCACTACCCGAAGACGCTGCCGGTAAACCGTACCCGCCGCGCCTTCGACGGACTGGCCCTTCTGGCCGCTGCCGTTGCCTCGGTACAGGCAGCGCTGCTGGCTTACGATTCGGTGGAGCAGCCTGCACCGACGCCCTTCGGCCCGCAGAGCGGCGCCATCTGGCAACAGGTGGTGCCGGCACTATGGGGCTACGGCGTCTTCCTGGCCGTTCTTCTGCTGGCCCTGGTCATCCGCCAACGCGTCTGGCGCCCGACACGCGGCTAACCGACACGGGATCAGGGGCGCAGGATCAGGGACGCGCGATCATAGACACGCGGCCAGAGATACGCGACCAGAGATACGCGCCTTCCCGGTAGGAGCGGACCTGTAGTGGCTTAATGATTCTGGACACCGATGTAGGATATTTCCATCCTACTGAGGTGATTTATGGGATTTCGCCCGATCGACCCCGCGCTGAGGCGTGAAGCTGTCAAATCCGTGCTCGATGAC
>Ga0247730_1000348_pt1 | contig 37492 bp, 35 predicted proteins | sample UWRJL073202C2_FD_180959 | JGI IMG/M metagenome (GOLD analysis project Ga0247730, IMG submission 180959) | Plant litter microbial communities from Arlington Agricultural Research Station in Wisconsin, United States - UWRJ-L073-202C-2 | ecosystem: Environmental > Terrestrial > Plant litter >... | reverse complement strand
GAACGGCTGCCAGTCGATGTACTTGCGCAGCTCGTCGAGCGGGTAGTCGGTGAACGTCTTCACGAACTGCGTCGGCGAGCCGGACACGTGGTAGTCGTCGGTGTGGACGTCGCGCGCCTGCTGCGTGAGCATGCGCGGACGAGGCGGCTTGTAGTCGCTCCAGTCGATCGGCGTGGCCTTCTCGCGGGCAGCCGCGATCGACAGCAGCGAGCGAGTGTCCTGGCGGGCCGCGTGGCGCTCGCGCAGCGCCTCGTAGTCGGCGTTCGTCTCGGCCAGCAGCTTCGGCCGCTGCTCGTCCGACAGCAGCGCCGCGACCACCGGCACGGACCGCGATGCGTCCTTCACCCAGATGACGGGGCCGTGGTACTGCTGGGCGACCTTGACCGCCGTGTGGGCGCGAGACGTCGTGGCACCGCCGATCATCAGCGGGATGTCGAAGCCCTGACGCTCCATCTCCTTGGCGAAGTTGACCATCTCGTCGAGCGAGGGCGTGATGAGGCCGGAGAGGCCGATGACGTCGGCACCCTCCTCCTTGGCCACGTCGAGGATCTTCTGCGCGGGCACCATGACGCCGAGGTCGACGACGTCGTAGTTGTTGCACTGCAGCACGACGCCGACGATGTTCTTGCCGATGTCGTGGACGTCGCCCTTGACGGTGGCCATGACGACCTTGCCGATGCTGCGCTCCGCGTCGCCGGGCTGCTTCTCGGCCTCGATGAACGGGATGAGGTACGCGACGGCCTTCTTCATGACGCGCGCGGACTTCACGACCTGCGGGAGGAACATCTTGCCCTCGCCGAACAGGTCGCCGACGACGTTCATGCCGGCCATCAGCGGCCCCTCGATGACCTCGATGGGCTTGCCGCCGCGGGCGCTGATCTCGGCGCGCAGCTCCTCGGTGTCGGACTCGGCGAACTCGTCGATGCCCTTGACCAGGGCGTGCGTGATCCGCTCGCCGACGGGCAGCGAGCGCCACTCCTCGGTCGCGACCTCCTTGACGGAGCCGTCGCCGGCGAAGTCCGCGGCGATCTCGAGCAGACGCTCGGTGCTGTCGGGGCGGCGGTTGAGGATGACGTCCTCGATGCGGTCGCGGAGCAGCTCGGGGACCTCGTCGTAGACCTCGAGGGCACCCGCGTTGACGATTCCCATGTCCATGCCCGCGTTGATCGCGTGGTACAGGAACACCGCGTGGATGGCCTCGCGCACGGGGTTGTTGCCGCGGAACGAGAACGAGACGTTGGAGACGCCGCCGGAGATCAGCGCACCGGGCAGGTTCTGCTTGATCCAGCGGGTCGCCTCGATGAAGTCGACGCCGTAGTTGGCGTGCTCCTCGATGCCTGTCGCCACGGCGAAGACGTTGGGGTCGAAGATGATGTCCTCGGGCGGGAAGCCGACCTCGTCGACCAGGATGCGGTAGGCCCGCTCACAGATCTGCTTGCGACGCTCGAGGTTGTCGGCCTGACCGTCCTCGTCGAAGGCCATGACGACCACGGCCGCCCCGTACTTGCGACACAGGCGTGCCTCGCGGACGAACTTCTCCTCGCCCTCCTTCATGGAGATCGAGTTGACGATCGCCTTGCCCTGCACGCACTTGAGCCCGGCCTCGATGACCTCCCACTTGGAGGAGTCGATCATGGTCGGCACGCGGCAGATGTCGGGCTCGGTGGCGATGAGCTTCATGAAGCGCTCCATCGCCTCGACGCCGTCGATCATGCCCTCGTCCATGTTGACGTCGATGACCTGCGCGCCGGCCTCCACCTGCTGACGGGCGACGGCCAGTGCCGTCGTGTAGTCGCCGGCCTTGATCAGGTTGCGGAAACGGGCCGAGCCGGTGATGTTGGTGCGCTCGCCGACGTTGACGAAGAGGGTGTCGTCGACGACGGTGACGGGCTCGAGCCCCGACAGGCGCAGGGCGGGGGTGGCCTCCGCCGGCTGGCGGGGTGCCTTGCCCTCGACGTCGCGGGCGATCGACGCGATGTGCGCGGGCGTGGTGCCACAGCAGCCGCCGACCATGTTGACGAAGCCGGCCTCGGCGAACTCCGACACGATGGCCGACGTCTGGTCGGGCTCCTCGTCGTACTCGCCGAAGGCGTTGGGCAGGCCGGCGTTGGGGTAGCAGGACACGAACGTGTCGGCGACCCGCGCCATCTCGGCGATGTAGGGCCTCATCTCCTTCGCACCCAGCGCACAGTTGAGACCCACGAGCAGCGGCTTGGCGTGCCGGACGGAGTGCCAGAACGCCTCGGTGACCTGGCCGGACAACGTGCGCCCGGACGCGTCCGTGATGGTGCCGGAGATGACGATCGGCCAGCGGCGGCCGAGGTCCTCGAAGACCGACTCGACGGCGAAGATCGCTGCCTTGGCGTTGAGCGTGTCGAAGATCGTCTCGATGAAGATGACGTCGGAGCCGCCCTCGACGAGGCCCAGTGTCGCTTCCTTGTAGGCCGCGACGAGCTCGTCGTACGTCACGTTGCGGGCGCCGGGGTCGTTGACGTCCGGCGAGATGGACGCGGTGCGGCTCGTGGGTCCGAGCGTGCCGGCCACGTACCGCCGACGGCCGGTGGCCTCCTCGACGGCGTCGCACTCGCGGCGGGCGAGCCGGGCCGACTCGAAGTTGAGCTCGTAGGCGAGCTCCTCCATGCCGTAGTCGCTGAGCGAGATCGTCGTGGCGTTGAACGTGTTGGTCTCGATCATGTCGGCGCCGGCCTCGAGGTACTCGCGGTGGATGCCGGCGATGATCTCGGGCTGGGTCAGCGTGAGCAGGTCGTTGTTGCCCTGGACGTCGGACGGCCAGTCCTTGAAGCGTTCGCCGCGGTAGCCGGCCTCGTCGGGGCGGTCGCGCTGGATCGCGGTGCCCATCGCGCCGTCGAGCACCATGATGCGGCTGCGCAGGAGCTCGGTGAGCTCGGCGGTGGCGTCGGGGCGAAGTTCGATGGTCTGATTCACGAGCATTCCTCGATGTGCGATCGGTAAGGAGTGCTGGGGAACGCCAGCCGGCGGCGGGCTCGCCTGGGCCTTCGTGGGGTTCCCGAACTAGTAGGTCCCAGTATCTCACGACCGGCAAGGACCCAGCCGCAGGTCGTCTACCGTGAACACGTGACCTCCTACGCCGCCGTCCTCTGGGACCTCGACGGCACCATCGTCGACACGGAGCCGCTCTGGATGGCCGCCGAGCACGAGCTCGCCGCCCAGCACGGCAAGACCTGGACCGACGAGGACGCGATGCAGCTCGTCGGCAACTCGCTGATCGCCTCGGGGGAGTACATCCGGGCGAAGCTCGAGATCGCCATGACGCCCGAGGAGATCGTCGACTACCTGGTGGAGCGCCTGGCGGCGTCCCTCCAGCAGCACATCGACTGGCGGCCCGGTGCGCGCGAGCTGATCGAGGCGCTGGACGCCGTGGGCGTGCCGCAGGCGCTGGTGACGATGTCGTACACCGCGCTCGCCGCGCCGATCGCGGCAGTTCTTCCGTTCGGCGCGGTCGTCACCGGCGACGTCGTGACGCGTCCCAAGCCGTTCCCCGACCCGTACCTGATGGCAGCCGACCGGCTGGGTGTCGCCGCGTCGGACTGTCTCGCGATCGAGGACTCCCGCACCGGAGCCGCGTCCGCGAACGCCGCCGGCTGCGACGTGCTCGTCGTGCCGCACTTCGTGACGGTGCCCGAGCAGGAGCGCCGGGTGCTCGTCCCGACGCTCGCCGGGCTCACGCCGGACGACCTGGACGGGCTGTTCGCCCGGGTCTGACCCGTCAGCGGCCGAAGAGGCCGCCGAGGAAGCCCTTCTTGCGCTCCCAGCCGTGCTGCTCGAGGAACGTGAACAGCGGCTCCTTGATGCGGCTCGTCTCGAAGGAGTAGACCAGCGGCTTGGCCGAGATGCCGTCCTCGTCCTTGGTGATGCCGCCGGCCGAGAAGCTGAACGACTTGCTGCTGCTCCTGCCCTTGAAGAAGGTCTTCTCGCCACCGCCGACGATCGTGCCGTCGTCGACCCCGACCGAGCCGGTCGTCGACGTCTGGTGCTCGTCGACGTCGAAGCTCTGCTTCTCGGTGTCGAAGCTCACCGTGATGCGGTAGTCCTTGTCGACGTGCTCGAGGTCGAGACCGACGGGGTAGAGGGTCGTCGCCCTGACGATGTCCCAGGTGCCGACGATCTCGTCGCCCTGGACCGTGTAGACGAACGGTTCCTGCGGATCGTTCAGCGCGGGGACGGCGGCGAGGAGCTCGGGCAGCGGTGTGGTCATGGCCAGCACGCTACAAGGTGTCGCGCGGCGGTGCGATCTGCAGCACGGGCAGCTCCGGGGGAGTGCCGCCGAACGCCGGGCACAGGGCCTGGTGCGCGCACCAGCCGCAGAGACCGCTCGGGCGGGGCGGGAAGTCGCGCAGCTCGATGGCCCGCTCGATGGCCGCCCACAGCGCCAGGAGCTTCTTCTCGGTGTGGACGAGGTCGGACTCCGTCGGCTCGTAGCGCAGGAACTGGCCGTCGCCGAAGTACATGAGCTGCAGCAGCGTCGGGATGACGCCGCGGGTGCGCCAGATGACCAGCGCGTAGAAGCGCATCTGGAAGATCGCCTTGCTCTCGAACACCGGGCTGGGCGCCCTGCCGGACTTGTAGTCGACCACCCTGATGCGACCGTCGGGCGCGATGTCGATGCGGTCGACGATGCCGCCGAAGGCCAGGCCGGGCTCGGGCTCGTACGTCACGCGCTCCTCGCGCGCCGCCGGCTCGAGGTAGCGCGGATCCTCCATCGTGAAGTACGTCGTGAGCAGGTCGATCGACGAGGCCAGCCACGCGGTCTCCTCCGCCGCCTGCTCGGCGGTGAACAGCTCGGTGACGCGCGGGTCTGCCTGCCGCAGCTGCTCCCACTCGCTCGGCAGCAGGTCGACGGCCCGCTCGAGCGTCCGGCCCGGAGCCGGCTCGCCGAAGAGGTCCTCGAGCACGGCGTGGACGAGGGTGCCGCGGACCATGGCCGGACTCGCCGGCTCGGGCAGTCGGTCGATCGTGCGGAACCGGTAGAGCAGCGGGCAGTTCTGGAAGTCGCCGGCACGGCTCGGGGACAGCGACCGCCGGTACGTCAGCGGCGGGGCCTGTTCCGTCATGTCCTCGACCCTAGACGGGCCCACCGACAGGCCCGGGTCGTCGCCCACACCCGATAGGTTGTGTCGGTGACCTCCTCCCAGCGGCCCGGCACGTGGCGCATCGGCCGCGTGGTCGGCGTGGACGTGCTGATCAAGCCGTCGCTGCTGCTCATGGGAGTCGCCCTGGTGCTGCTGTTCGCGCCCCGGTACGACGATCGTTCCGACACCAGCCCGTACGTCCTGGCGACGGTGTTCGTCCTCGCGCTGTACGTCTCGATCCTCGTCCACGAGATCGCGCACGTGCTCGCCGCGCGGGCCTACCGGATGCGGGTCGACTCGGTGACGCTGCACCTCCTGGGCGGCGAGACCGTCATCGAGGGCGAGAGCCGCACCCCCGCGCAGGAGCTCGTCACGTCGATCGTCGGCCCGCTGGCCTCGCTCGTGATCGCTCTGGCCGCCTTCGCCGTCTCCGACTCGATGGGCTTCAGCACGACGTCCGACATCATCTGGTCGATCGCCTGGGTCAACCTCGTCGTGGCCGGTTTCAACATGCTCCCGGGCCTGCCGCTCGACGGAGGCCGGGTCTTCCGCGCGATCATCTGGGCGGTCACGGGCAACGAGGAGACGGGTGTCCGGATCGCCGGCTGGATCGGACGCTTCACGGCCGTCGCGGTCGTGGCGTTCGCACTGTTCTCCTTCTCCAACGCACGCGACACGACGCTCAACCTGGTCGTCGCAGCCTTCGTCGCCTTCTTCCTGTGGGAGGGCGCCAGCGACGCCCTCCGCAACGCCGGGCGCAACGCCCGCATCAACCTCCTGGTCGCCCGCGACATCGGCTTCCCCGGCGCGACCCCGCCGCCGGGCGTCCCGCATCTCCCGGTCGACCTCCGTGGACCCGCACTACTCCGAGCCATGGCGGCGCAACCGGCCGAGGCCTACGTCCTCACGGAGCCCGACGGCTCCGTGTTCGGCGTCCTCACGTCCCGCGCCGTCGACGATGCCTACCGAGCGAGCCGCCGATGACCTCCTACACCCGCAGTGGACCCCTCGTCGAGGGGGAGTGGGTACGCCTCACCGACCCCAAGAACCGACGGCACAACGTGCAGCTCGTGCCGGGCAAGGAGTTCTCGACCAAGAAGGGGCAGCTGCGGCACGACGACATCCTCGGCCAGCCGGAGGGCGTCGTCATCCGCTCGTCGATGGATCATCCGTACCAGGTCTTCCGGCCGCTCCTGTTCGAGTACGTCGTCTCGATGCCGCGCGGTGCCGCGATCATCTATCCCAAGGACGCCGCGCAGATCATCGTGCAGGCCGACATCTACCCCGGCGCACGGGTCGTCGAGGCCGGCGCCGGATCGGGCGCGCTGACGTCGTACCTGCTGCGGGCCGTCGGCCCGACCGGCACGCTCGGCTCCTACGAGGTGCGCGAGGAGTTCGCCGACAACGTCCTGCGCAACGTCCACGAGGTGTCCGGCACCGACCTGCCCGGGTGGACGCTGACCGTCGGCGACGTCCGCGAGGTCATCACCGAGACCGAGATCGACCGCCTGATCCTCGACATGGTCGACCCGTGGAGCTGCATCCCCCTGGCGGCGGAGCGGCTGACGCCCGGCGGCATCGTCTGCGCGTACGTGGCCACCACGACCCAGCTGTCGCGCTTCGTCGAGACGGTCCGGGAGCACGGTGGCTTCACCGAGCCCCGCGCCTGGGAGACGCTCGAGCGCGAGTGGCACCTCGAGGGGCTCGCGGTCCGTCCGCAGCACTCCATGAACGGGCACACCGCCTTCCTCGTCACGGCCCGCCGCATGGCTCCCGGTCACCACTCGATGGGAACGTCCCGGCGTCCCGCGCCCGGCGCGTACGGCCCCGACTACACGGGGCCCCGGCCGTACGGCACGGAGCCCGAGCCGGAGTAGACACAGCGACCTTCGTGCAACGTCACCCGAACGACACTTCCTTCTCCGAAAGGAAACAGACTTGTGTCTGAGATGACATTCATGACGTGTGCCCGGCGGGTAGGGTCGTGTCTACGAGCAGGAGGTGGCTGATGAGCGACAACGAGCCCACGGGCATGAGTGGTCAGACCAGCGGATCGGACCAGGAGATCGCCTACTTGCGTGCGGAGGTGGAGCATCTCCGGCGCCGTCTCGGCACGGAGAGGTCGACCGACTCGCGTCTCACCGACCTCGAGGCGAAGCTCTCCGCGACGAACAACCAGAACGAGCGGCTCACGTCGACGCTGCGCGAGGCGCGCGACCAGATCGTGACCCTCAAGGAGGAGGTCGACCGGCTGGCCCAGCCGCCGACCGGCTTCGGCACCTTCCTCCAGCGCAACGACGACGACACCGTCGACGTGTTCACCGGCGGCCGCAAGCTGCGGGTCAACGTCAGCCCCGCGGTCGACAAGGACACGCTGCGCAAGGGCCAGGAGGTCATCCTCAACGAGGCCATGAACGTCGTCGTCGCGCTCGAGTTCGAGCAGACCGGTGAGGTCGTCTCGCTCAAGGAGATCCTGGCCGACGGTCTGCGCGCCCTCGTGATGGGCAATGCCGACGAGGAGCGCGTCGTGCGTCTTGCCGAGCCGCTCATCGGGCTGAAGATCCGTCCGGGCGACTCGCTGCTGCTCGACAGCCGCTCCGGCTACGTCTACGAGCGGGTCCCGAAGTCCGAGGTCGAGGAGCTCGTCCTCGAAGAGGTCCCCGACATCGACTACGACAGCATCGGCGGTCTGCGTCAGCAGATCGAGTCGATCCGTGACGCCGTCGAGTTGCCGTACCTGCACCCCGAGATCTTCATCGAGCACGAGCTCAAGCCGCCCAAGGGCGTCCTGCTGTACGGCCCTCCCGGCTGCGGCAAGACCATGATCGCCAAGGCGGTCGCGGCGTCGCTGGCCAAGAAGGTCACCGAGCGCACCGGCGAGGAGGGTCGCTCGTTCTTCCTCAACATCAAGGGTCCCGAGCTGCTCAACAAGTACGTCGGCGAGACCGAGCGGCACATCCGCCTGGTGTTCCAGCGTGCGCGTGAGAAGGCCAACGAGGGCACGCCCGTCATCATCTTCTTCGACGAGATGGACTCGCTGTTCCGCACACGCGGCACGGGTGTCTCCTCCGACGTCGAGAACACCATCGTCCCGCAGCTGCTGAGCGAGATCGACGGCGTCGAGGGTCTCGAGAACGTGCTCGTCATCGGTGCGTCCAACCGCGAGGACATGATCGACCCCGCGATCCTGCGGCCCGGACGTCTCGACGTCAAGATCAAGATCGAGCGTCCCGACGCCGAGTCGGCACGCGACATCTTCAGCAAGTACCTCACCGCGACCCTGCCGTTGCACGCCGACGACCTCGCCGAGTGGGGCGGCAGCGCGCAGAGCACGGTCGACGGCATGATCCAGCGCACCGTCGAGCGGATGTACACCGAGTCCGAGGACAACCAGTTCCTCGAGGTCACGTACGCCAACGGCGACAAGGAGGTCCTCTACTTCAAGGACTTCAACTCCGGCGCCATGATCCAGAACATCGTCGACCGCGCCAAGAAGATGGCCATCAAGGACCTGCTCGAGCACCAGCAGCGCGGCCTGCGCGTGCAGCACATGCTGCAGGCGTGCCTCGACGAGTTCAAGGAGAACGAGGACCTGCCCAACACCACCAACCCCGACGACTGGGCGCGGATCTCGGGCAAGAAGGGTGAGCGCATCGTGTTCATCCGCACCCTCATTTCCGGCAAGAGCGGGAACGAGCCCGGACGCTCGATCGACACCGTCGCCAACACCGGTCAGTACCTCTGAGCCACCAGATCCGCGTCGTCGGCTACGACAGCGACGACGCGGCTCTGCTGACCGCGGAGGTGCAGCTGGAGTACCAGCGCCGTTACGGCGGCGAGGGTGACACGGCACCGATCGACACGTCGGAGCTCGACGGTCCGGGCGGCGCGTTCTTCATGATCTACGTCGACGACGTGCCGGCGGCAATGGGCGGTTGGCGTCGTCACGGCGACGGCGGCGATGCCGAGATCAAGAGGATGTACGTCCGTCCGGCCTTCCAGCGTCGTGGCCTGGCGCGGGCGCTGCTGGCGCACCTCGAGGCCACGGCGTCCCGGGCGGGGTTCACGCGGCTGATCCTGGAGACCGGACTGGCGCAACCCGAGGCGATCGCGATGTACCGGTCGTCGGGCTACCAGGACATCCCGGCGTTCGGCTTCTACGCAAGCGATCCGCTGAGCGTCCACCTCGCGAAGACGATCGGCTGAGCGCCACCGCCACACCGGCGGCACTGAGCGCCAGACCGGCAAGGCCCAGCACCGTCACGCGGTCGCCGAACATCAGCCCGGCCCACAGCATCGTCGTGGGCGGGGTCAGGTAGAGCCACGTGCTCGTGCGGGTGGCGCCCTGGGTGCGGGACACGTACAGGTACGACCCGTAGCCGCCGAAGCTCGACAGCACGACGACCCAGGCGATCGCCACCCAGAAGTCGGCGGTGGCCGGCGCAGCAGCCTCGTCCCGGACGAGCGCGAGGACCCAGAAGACCAGCCCGGCGGTCACGGTCTGGATCATGAGCGACGTCAGCACCGACTCCGGCGGCTGCCACCGTTGCTGTAGCACCGTGCCGGTCGACAGCGCCACCATGCCGGCGACCGGCAGCAGGTAGACCCACCACGCGGCGTCGCCGGACGTGAGGTCACCACCGACCACGAGTGCCACGCCTCCGAGGCCGAGCCCGAGGCCGAGCAGCTGCGCCGGCCGCACGCGCTCCGACAACGCGAGCGCCGCGAGACCGATCACGACGAGCGGCTGCATGGAAGCGATCAGCGACGTGGTGCCGGCGGTCGCGCCGAGTCCCACGCCGGTCACGACGAGACCCAGGTAGGCGGCCTGGCCCAGGAGCCCCAGGACGGCCTGCCGCCCGACGACCCCGCGGCTGGGGCGTTCACCGCGCCAGAGGCACACCGCGACGAGGATCGCCGCAGCGACGAGATACCTCCATGCCAGCACCGTGGACGCCGGGGCGGCACGCGTGCCGAGCTCGGCGCCGATGAAGCCGGAGCTCCACAGGGCGACCAGAGCGACAGGTGGGACGACGCGGCGCCACGTCTTCGGGGTCATGACACCGACGTAACCATACCGATCGGTATACTCGCAGTGTAGATCCGGGAGGAGACGACATGACCACGATCACGGAACCCCGCATGACGCCCACGGCCGTCCGCATCCTCGATACCGCCGAGGGGCTGTTCTACGAGCACGGGCTCCGGGCGGTGGGCGTGGAACGCATCGCCGAGGAGGCCGGGACGACCAAGAAGACCATCTACGACCGCTTCGGGTCGAAGGACGGGCTCATCACGGCCTACCTCAAGCAGCGGTGCGCTCGGTGGCACGCCCACGTGACGGCCCACCTGGACGAGCACCACCCGGCGTCCGGGGTGGATCGTGTCGTCGGCGTCCTCGACGCCCTGGAGGCCTGGATGGTCGACAACTCACGCGGCTGCGGGTTCGTCAACGCCTACGCAGAGCTGGCCGGCACGGGTCACGAGGCGCTGCCCGTCATCACCGACGAGAAGGCCTGGACCCGTCAGCAGTACATCGACCTGCTGGCCGAGCTCGGCGTCCCGGAGCCCGAGCGACGCGGTCGCGAGCTCGCGCTGGTGCACGAAGGGGCGACGGTCCAGATGACCGCCGGCGCTCAGCCGGCAGCGATGGCCGACGCCCGCGCACTGGCGAGGCGGCTCGTCGACGACGGTGTCGCGGCGCGTGGCGCCGCGCACGGGACCGTAGGCTGACGCCATGACAGTTCGTCGCGTCCAGGGCAGTGAGGTCGAGTACGGCATCGCCGTGCAGGGCCAGCCCCACGCCAACCCCATGGTCGCCTCGACACACGTCGTCAACTCCTATGCCGCGGCCCACGACCTCACGCGGCGCGCCCGTTGGGACTTCGAGGAGGAGAGCCCGTTGCGCGACGCCCGGGGCTTCGACCTCAGCCGCGAGGTGGCCGATCCGTCGCAGCTCACCGACGAGGACATGGGCCTGGCCAACATCATCCTCACCAACGGCGCACGTCTGTACGTCGATCACGCGCATCCGGAGTACTCCAGCCCCGAGGTCACGAACCCCCTGGACGTCGTGCTGTGGGAGAAGGCCGGCGAGAACGTCATGCGTCTCGGCGCAGAGCTCGCCGCCCAGATCCCGGGCACCCAGCCGATCGTCCTCTACAAGAACAACATCGACAACAAGGGCGCCTCGTACGGCTCCCACGAGAACTACCTGATGCGTCGTGACGTCCCGTTCGACCAGATCGTCGAGCACCTGACGCCGTTCTTCGTGACGCGGCAGGTGTTCACCGGCGCCGGACGGGTGGGCCAGCAGCAGGACGGCAGCGTCCACGCCTTCCAGATCAGCCAGCGTGCCGACTACTTCGAGGTCGGGGTCGGGCTAGAGACGACGCTCAAGCGTCCCATCATCAACACCCGCGACGAGCCGCACGCCGACCCGAAGAAGTACCGGCGGCTGCACGTCATCATCGGCGACGCCAACTGCTCCGAGACGGCGATCTACCTCAAGCACGGCACGACGTCGCTGGTGCTCGCGATGATCGAGGCCGGCTTCATCACCCGGAGCCTCGCCCTGGCCTCGCCGGTCACGGCGGTCCACGACATCTCGCACGACCCGACCCTGTCGCACAAGGTCGAGCTCGCGGACGGACGCAGCGTCACGGCCCTGGAGCTGCAGGGGGAGTACCTCGAGCTCGCCAGGGCGTTCGTCGCCCGTGAGGGGTCGGACGAGCAGACCGACGACGTCCTGCAGCGGTGGGAGAGCATCCTCGACCGGCTGGCCCGCGACCCGATGGAGTGCGTCCGCGAGCTCGACTGGGTCGCCAAGCTCGCCCTGCTGGAGCGGTACCGCGAGCGCGACAACCTCGACTGGGACCATGCGAAGCTGCACCTCGTCGACCTGCAGTACCACGACATCCGGCTGCACAAGGGGCTCTACCACCAGCTCGTGCGCACCGGCCGGATGGACCGACTCTTCACCGAGGAGCAGATCGCCGCGGCCGTGACCGACCCCCCGCGCGACACACGGGCGTACTTCCGCGGCATGTGCCTGGCGAAGTTCAGCAAGGACATCGCGGCCGCCTCGTGGGACTCCGTCATCTTCGACCTGCCCGGACACGACTCGCTCCAGCGCATCCCGACCATGGAGCCGCTGCGTGGCACGGCCGAGCACGTCGGCGGCCTGTTCGAGACCAGCACGACGGCATCGGAGTTGTTCAGCGCGATCACCGGGCGTTAGGGCTAGTAGCCGGCCGCGCTCGTCCCTCGCGCTCACTTCGGCTCTCGCGCAAGCGCTCGATCCGGCCGGCTCGCTCGCTTCGCTCGCGCGGGGTTGGGCCATGTAGGGCTAGGGTTGAGTCATGTCAGAGCAGCAGCACAAGAGCACCCGCAAGCCCGCCGAGACCGACGAGGCCCAGGTCGACACGACCGAGGTCGACACCGAGGCCAAGGCCAAGCTCGATGACGACGTCGACTCGATCCTCGACGAGATCGACGACGTGCTCGAGGAGAACGCCGAGGAGTTCGTCCGCAGCTTCGTGCAGAAGGGCGGTCAGTGATGCTGCCTGAGGGCACACGTCTGACCGGATCGTCCTCCTTCGCCGACTACCTCGCCTCCGCAGCACCCGAGCTCATGCCCGGTGCGGCCTCCCGCACCAGCGGTGCCCACGCCGATCTCGCGCCGCACGCGACCACGATCGTGTCGGCGACGTTCGACGGCGGCGTCATCATGGCCGGCGACCGTCGCGCCACGATGGGCAACGTCATCGCGCAGCGTGACATCGAGAAGGTCTTCCCCGCCGACGAGTACTCGTGCATCGGCATCGCCGGCAGCGCCGGTCTCGCGATCGAGATGGTCCGTCTCTTCCAGGTCGAGCTCGAGCACTACGAGAAGATCGAGGGCACGGTCCTGTCGGCCGACGGCAAGGCCAACCGCCTCGCCGCCCTGATCCGCGGCAACCTCGGCCTCGCGATGCAGGGCCTCGCGGTCGTCCCGCTGTTCTCCGGCTTCGACCTCGAGACCCAGCAGGGTCGCATCTTCTCGTACGACGTCACCGGCGGACGCTACGAGGAGCACAGCGGGTTCCACTCCGTCGGCTCCGGCTCAGTGTTCGCGCGCGGCTCGCTCAAGAAGCTCTACAACCGCGGCATGACGGAGGGCGACTGCGTGACGGCCGCCATCCAAGCGCTGTACGACGCCGCCGACGACGATTCCGCCACCGGCGGTCCCGACCTCACCCGGCGCATCTTCCCGGTGGTCTCGGTCGTGACGAGCGACGGCTACCGCCGCCTCGCCGACGACGAGGTCGGCGCGATCGCCGACGACGTCATCGGTGGACGCCTCGCGCGTCCCGACGGCCCGTCCGCACCCCTGAACTGAACGACGTACTGTGCTGAATTTTTCGGCCATGAGAGGAATTCGATGAGTCAGCAGTTCTACGTCTCGCCCGAGCAGCTCATGAAGGACCGGGCCGACTTCGCCCGCAAGGGCATCACCCGCGGCCGCAGCGTCGCCGTGGTGCAGTACGCCGACGGCATCTTGTTCGTCGCCGAGAACCCGTCCCGGGCGCTGCACAAGATCAGCGAGATCTACGACCGCATCGGCTTCGCCGCCGTCGGCCGTTACAACGAGTTCGAGAACCTGCGCATCGCGGGCGTCCGCCTCGCCGACATGCGCGGCTACGCCTACGACCGCCGCGACGTGACCGCCCGCGGCCTCGCCAACGCGTACGCCCAGACGCTCGGCACGATCTTCTCCTCCGGCGGCGAGAAGCCGTACGAGGTCGAGATCTTCGTCGGCGAGCTCGGCGACGACGCCTCGCACGACCAGGTGTACCGCCTGATGTACGACGGCTCGGTCGCCGACGTGCAGGGCTTCGGCGTGATGGGCGGGCAGAACGAGCAGGTCGAGACCTACCTCGGCGAGCACTACACCGCCGGGCTCGACCTGTCGGCTGCGATCAAGATCGCGGTCACCGCACTCGGGCAGGACACCGATCCCGCGCGGACGGTCGAGGCGTCCGCCCTCGAGATCGCGACCCTCAGCCGCAGCCGGCCGCAACCGCGCAAGTTCAAGCGTCTGACCGACGCCGACGTGGCCGCCGCGCTCGGCTCGTAGCCCGACCCGCCCGCGTCGGACGGTGGAGGATCCACCGCCCCGATGTTGGTGACAACTTGATGACCTTCGCGCGCCGTCCCGCACGGTTGGCGGAGCGGGACTAGGCTGAACGCATGGACCGGCGGATCTTCGGTATCGAGAACGAGTACGGCGTCACGTGCTCCTTCAAGGGTCAGCGTCGTCTGTCGCCCGACGAGGTCGCCCGCTACCTGTTCCGCCGCGTCGTGTCGTGGGGGCGCAGCAGCAACGTGTTCCTGCGCAACGGCGCGCGCCTGTACCTCGACGTCGGCAGCCACCCGGAGTACGCGACGCCCGAGTGCGACGACCTCGTCGATCTCGTGACGCACGACCGTGCCGGCGAGCGCATCCTCGAGGGCCTCATGATCGACGCCCAGAAGCGTCTGGCCGACGACGGCGTCGAGGGCGACATCTACCTGTTCAAGAACAACACCGACTCCGCGGGCAACTCCTACGGCTGCCACGAGAACTACCTCGTCAGCAGGCAGGGCGAGTTCAGCAAGCTCGCCGACGTCCTGATCCCGTTCCTCGTGACCCGCCAGATCATCTGTGGCGCCGGCAAGATCCAGCAGACGCCGCGGGGCACGATCTTCTCGGTCAGCCAGCGTGCCGAGCACATCTGGGAGGGCGTCTCCAGCGCGACCACGCGCTCGCGTCCGATCATCAACACGCGCGACGAGCCGCACGCCGACGCCGAACGGTTCCGTCGCCTGCACGTCATCGTCGGCGACTCCAACATGAGCGAGACCACGACGCTGCTCAAGGTCGCGACCACCGATCTCGTGCTGCGGATGATCGAGGCGGGCGTCTCGATGCGTGACATGACGCTCGACAACCCGATCCGCGCGATCCGCGAGATCTCCCACGACATGACCGGACGCCGCAAGGTGCAGCTCGCCAACGGCCGGGAGCTGTCGGCGCTGGAGATCCAGGCCGAGTACTTCGGCAAGGCTGCGGAGTTCGTCGACAAGCACGGTCTGCACACGCCGACCATCACCCGTGCCCTCGACCTCTGGGAGCGCACGCTCAAGGCCGTCGAGTCCGAGGACCTGTCACTCGTCGAGCGCGAGGTCGACTGGGTCATCAAGTACAAGCTGCTCGACCGCTACCGGACGACGCACGGTCTCAGCTGGGGCGACCCGCGCATCGCCCAGCTCGATCTGGCGTACCACGACATCCGCCGCGACCGCGGCATCTTCTACCTGCTGGAGAAGAAGGGCGCCGTCGCCCGCGTGACGAACGACCTCGACGTGTTCGCGGCGAAGTCGATCCCGCCGCAGACGACCCGTGCACGGCTGCGCGGCGACTTCATCAAACGAGCGCAGGAGCGGCGCCGCGACTTCACGGTCGACTGGGTGCACCTGAAGCTCAACGACCAGGCGCAGCGCACCGTGCTCTGCAAGGACCCGTTCCGTTCGCAGGACGAGCGTGTGCAGAGGCTCATCGACGGGATGTGACGCCGGGGTGCCTTGGCGCCTGTCGATACGCTGAACGGCGTCCTGTACCCCCACCTCAGAAGAGGTCGTTGCCGTGCGTCGAATCCTCCTGGCTTCGGTTGCCGCGGGTCTCTTCCTCGCCGGCTGCGGTGGCAGTGAGGGTGGTTCCTCGGGCGACATCGACGACATCACCGTGACCGACGCCGCCAGCCCGAAGGTCGCGGTGCCACAGGAGTTCTCCGTCGGCACGACCGCGACCCGCGTCATCACGCCGGGTGACGGTGACGAGGTGTTCGAGGGCGACACCGTGCAGGCCAACTACGTCGCGGTCAACGGGCGCACCGGCAAGCAGTTCGACACTTCGTTCGCGAGCGACACGGCGCCGGCCGTCACCCTGGGCGCCAGCACCACGACGAGCGGCATCATGAAGGGCCTCGTGGGCCAGACGGTCGGCAGTCGCGTCGTCGTCGCCATCGCGCCCGAGGACGGCTTCGGTGAGGACCAGAGCCAGTACGACCTGAAGAAGGGCGACACGATGGTGTTCTTGTTCGACATCGTCGGCAAGTACCCCGAGGGCGAGGCCACGCCGCTCCCGACGTCCCTGCCGTCGCTGACGCTCGACGCCGAGGGGCACCCCACGGGGTTCACGAACACCAAGAAGATGGCCGACACCCAGGACGTCGAGAGTCTTCACGTCGTCAACCAGGGGACGGGCGCGAAGGTCGAGGCAGGTCAGAGCCTGATCGCCAACTACGTCGGCCAGGTCTACGGCAGCGACACCGTCTTCGGCGAGTCGTGGTCGACCGGGCCCACCCAGCCGTTCGACCTGACCGCCGGCAAGGTCGTGCCGTGCTGGACCGATCTGCTGGTCGGGCAGAAGCTGGGCAGCCGCGTCGTCCTGGCGTGCCCGTCCGACAAGGGTTACGGCGCCGATGGCCGCCCGGAGGCCGGCATCAAGGGCGGCGACACGCTGATCTTCGTGGTCGACTTGCTCGCCGCTTACTGACACTGACATCCTCACCCCATGGCCGAACGCAAGACCGAGAGGTTGATGAACCTCATCTTCGCGTTGCTGGTCAGTCGCCAGTACCTCACGAAGGACCAGATCCGCGAGTCGATCGCCGACTACCGCGACTCGACGCCCCAGGCGTTCGACCGCAAGTTCGAGCGCGACAAGGAAGAGCTGCGTGAGCTGGGGATCAACGTCGAGATGGGGCAGAACGACAAGTACTTCAACGACGAGCCGGGCTACCGCATCCGGCGCGACGAGGCGGAGCTGCCCGATCTCGAGCTGACCCGCGAGGAGGCCGCCGTGATCGGCCTCGCCACGCAGGTCTGGGAGCACGCGGGTCTGGCCAGCGACTCGACGACCGCGCTGGTCAAGCTCAAGGCGATCGGGGTCGACGTCGACACCAGCGTCCTGCGCATGGCCGAGCCCAGGCTGTCGACCGACGAGCCATCGTTCGACGCCATGTGGGACGCGGTCACCCGACGCATCCCGGTGGCGTTCGTCTACGCGCGCCCCGGCCAGGAGCCCATGGAGCGTCACCTGCAGCCGTGGGGCATCGTGTCGTGGCACGACCGCTGGTACGTGGGTGGCTTCGACCTCGACCGTGGCGAGTCACGCATCTTCCGGCTCTCGCGTGTCGTCGGCGAGGTCGAGACCGAAGGTGACGCCGGGTCCTACGAGATCCCTGAGGGCACCGACATGAAGACCATCGCCCGCACGCTGTTCCCGCCGGCACCGCAGGAGGCGGCGGTCCTGCGCATCCGCGCAGGTCGCGGCCAGGGACTGCGCCGTCTCGCCGAGACCGTGACCCCTGTCGGTGACGGCATCGACGAGGTGCAGATCCGCTACTCCTCGCGCTGGGAGCTCGCCTCCGAGGTGGCCTCGTACGGCCCGGACGTCGTCGTGGTGTCACCCGCGGACGTCCGGCAGGCCGTCATCCAACGCCTCACCGCCGCGGTCACCGGAACGCTGGAGAGCTCATGAGCCGGTCCAGGCAGCAGGTCGTGCGCATGCTGGCCCTCGTCCCGTACCTGCAGGGCAACGACGGCGTGCCGGTCAACGAGGTCGCCGCCGAGTTCGGCGTGACGCCCAAGGTCATCCGTGACGACCTCCGTCTGCTGATGTACACCGGCACCGGCGAGTACGCCGGTGAGCTCATCGACTTCGACCTCACGGCGCTCGAGCAGGACGGTGTCGTGCACATCCGTGACGCCGAGTTCATGACCCGCCCGTTGCGCATCAGCACCCGCGAGGGCGTCGCCCTGATCGTGGCGCTCCGGACGCTCAGGGCGTCCGCCAGCGGGCTCGAGCTGACGGTCATCGACAGCGCCCTCGCGAAGCTCGAGAGTGCCGTCGGCGACACCGTCTCGGCCCCCGTCGACGTCCTGCTGGACGAGGTCGACCCCGCCATCCACGGGACGATCGTCGAGGCGCTCTCGGGCGGCAAGCGACTCGAGCTGACGTACGCCACGGCGTCGCGCGACGAGCAGTCCGACCGTGACGTCGACCCGCGGCGGCTGTTCACCGAGCAGGGCAAGCTCTACCTCGAGGCATGGTGCCTGAAGGCCGAGGACCTGCGGTTCTTCCGCCTCGACCGCATCGTCTCCGCCCGGGTGCTGGCGATCGACGCCGAGGAGCACGACGCGACACCCCGCGATCTCTCCGACGGGTTCTTCACGGTGGGGGAGGAGACCCCCTACGCCCTCGTCGACCTGCACCCGCGCGCCCACTGGCTGACCGAGTACTACCAGGTCGACCTCATCGAGCAGGGCGACGACGGGGTGTGGCGCGCCAAGCTCTACGGCGCCGACTGGGAGTGGCTCCGGCGCCTCGTGCTCCGCAACGCCGGGTCGATCACTGTCCTCCAACCGGATACTTTGCGTTCACAGGTGATTGATGACGCCCGGGTAGCCTTGCTGGCGTACGATGAAGTCGTCGCGCCCCCAAAGGAGTCATGATGTTTCGTCAGATCGGTCCCACCGAGATCCTGATCGTCCTGGGAGTCGTGCTGCTGCTCTTCGGTGGCAAGAAGCTTCCCGAGCTCGCTCGCGGATCGGGCAAGGCCCTGCGCATCTTCAAGACCGAGGTCAAGGCCCTCCACGATGACGACGACGAGCCCGTCAAGCCTGCGTCGCTCGAGACCGTCGAAGCCGCTGAGCGGGACAAGAAGACCGAACAGGGCTGACGCTTGGCGCTGCGAAGCGGCAAGCCGACCCCCGGACCGGGCGGCTCCATGCCGCTCATGGAACACCTGCGCGAGCTGCGCATCCGTCTGACCCGCGCCGTCCTCGCGATCCTGGTCGGCACGATCGTCGCCTGGATCTTCTACGAGCCGATCCTCGACTTCCTCACGGAGCCGTACAACGACATCCGTCCGCTGCTCGCCGAGCGCGGCATCGAGACCGACATCGTCATCACCGGCATCGGCGGGGCCTTCCAGTTCCAGCTGAAGATCTCGCTGGTCGTCGGCCTGCTGATCTCCAGCCCGCTGTGGCTGTGGCAGATCTGGGGCTTCGTGCTGCCGGCGATGCACCGCAACGAGAAGAAGTGGGCGGCACTCCTCACGGCCACCGGGGCACCGCTGTTCGTCGGCGGCGCGGCCCTCGCGTACGTCGTGCTGCCCAAGGCGATGGACGTCCTGATCGGCTTCGTCCCCGACGGGTTCGGCTCGCTCGTCACGGGTGCCGAGTACTTCGACTTCATCATCCGGATGATGCTGGTCTTCGGCGTCGCGGCGGAGATACCCCTCATCGTCGTGATCCTCAACCGCATCGGGGCCGTCAGCGCCCGGCAGCTCGCGGCCGCCCGACCGTGGACCATCATCGGCATCTTCATCTTCGCTGCCGTCGCGACGCCCACGACCGATCCGCTGACGATGCTCTTCCTCGCTGCGCCGATGGTCGTCCTGTACCTGATCTCGGAGGTCATCGCGAAGCTCACCGACCGCCGACGTGGCAAGGACGCCGCGGCCAACGAGCTCAGCGACGACGAAGTCTCCCCGCTCGACGACTGACCGCCCTAGTCTTCTGCCATGCATCTGGCTCTGGTGGTGAATCCGACGTCCGGCAAGCGGCGAGGTGAGTCGGTCGCGGCGCAGGCCGTCCAGCGACTCGGACAGGCGGGTCACACGACGATCCTGATCCAGGGCGAGGACGCCCCCGCCGCCCGCGACCGGCTGAAGCAGGCGATCGACGCCGGGATCGCGGGCGTCGTCGTCGTGGGCGGCGACGGTGCCCTGCACGGGGTGCTCGACCGCGTCGCCGACTCCGACCTGGTCCTCGGGCTGGTTCCCGCCGGCACCGGCAACGACACGGCCCGCTCGCTGGGCATCCCGACCAACGACGTCGCCGCGGCCGTCGACCTGGTGATCGCGGGCCACGTCCGCACGATCGACCTCGCGCGCACCGACGAGGCCTACGTCGCCACGGTGGTCGCCTCAGGTTTCGACTCCAAGGTCAACGAGCGTGTCAACGAGATGACGTGGCCGCACGGCAACATGCGCTACAACATCGCGATCGTCAAGGAGCTCCGGGCGTTCTCACCGCTGCCGTTCACGCTGACGCTCGACGGCGTCACGATCGAGCGTGAGGCGATGCTCGTGGCGGTCGGCAACGGCCCCTCGTTCGGTGGGGGCCTGCGCATCTGTGAGGGGGCGTCGATCGACGACGGTCTCCTCGACGTCGTCGTCATCAACCCGGTCAGCAAGGCCAAGCTCCTGCGCGTCTTCCCCCAGCTGTACCGGGGCACGCACGTCACGCTCCCGGAGTTCGAGCGTCACCTGGTGCGCGAGGTGACGCTGTCGTCGCCCGGGGTCGTGGCCTACGGCGACGGTGAACGGCTGGGCCCGCTGCCGATGACGACGACGATCCGGCCGGGCGCGTTGCGCGTCTTCGCGCCACCTGCCCCCGCGTAGGCTGGTCACATGACCAGTCCGGCGGAAAAGTACTCGCAATCCCGGACCAGCAGGCAGTATCCGCACCTCGCCGAGTTCCGTGGCCTCTACGACTTCCCGCTCGACGGCTTCCAGGTCGAGTCGTGCAAGGTCGTCGAGAACGGGCACGGCGTCCTCGTGGCGGCGCCGACCGGGTCGGGCAAGACACTGGTGGGGGAGTTCGCCGTCCACCTGGCGCTGCAGACCGGACGCAAGTGCTTCTACACGACACCGATCAAGGCCCTGTCGAACCAGAAGTTCTCCGACCTCGTCGAGCGCCACGGCGCCGAGAACGTCGGTCTGCTCACGGGTGACAACACGATCAACGGCGAGGCGCCGATCGTCGTCATGACGACCGAGGTCCTGCGCAACATGCTCTACGCGGGGTCGCGGACGCTCGACACCCTCGGCTACGTCGTGATGGACGAGGTGCACTACCTCGCCGACCGCACGCGTGGCGCGGTGTGGGAGGAGGTCATCATCCACCTCCCCGAGTCGGTGTCGGTCATCGCGTTGTCGGCGACGGTGTCCAACGCCGAGGAGTTCGGCGACTGGCTGACCGCCGTCCGCGGCGACACCGTCACGATCGTCGAGGAACGCCGGCCGATCCCGCTGCACCAGCACGTGCTGGTCGGACGCAAGATGTTCCCGCTGTTCGAGCCGAGCCCCGACGACAGCGGCGTCGAGGTCAACAAGGCGCTCGAACGGCTCGCCCGTGAGGACTGGCAGCTCAGCCGGGTCATGAAGGGCCACAAGGGCAAGGGCGGCAAGCGGCCCCGCAGTCGCAACCGCACGCCGAGCCGGGTGGACGTCGTGGAACGTCTCGACGCCGAGGGTCTGCTGCCGGCCATCAACTTCGTGTTCAGCCGCGCCGGGTGCGCCGCCGCCGTGCAGCAGTGCCTCGACGCGCGCATCACGCTGACGACGCCCGACGAGCAGGCCGAGATCACCGCCTTCGTCGACGCCGCGTGCTCGCACCTGCCGTCCGAGGACCTGCACGTCCTGGGCTTCTACGAGTTCCGTGACGGCCTGGCCCGTGGCATCGCGGCTCACCACGCGGGCATGCTGCCGACGTTCAAGGAGTGCGTCGAGGACCTCTTCAGCGCCGGCTTCGTCAAGGTCATCTTCGCGACCGAGACCCTCGCGCTGGGCATCAACATGCCGGCGCGCTCCGTCGTCATCGAGAAGCTGTCGAAGTGGAACGGCGAGACCCACGCCAACATCACGCCGGGGGAGTACACGCAGCTGACCGGCCGGGCGGGGCGCCGCGGCATCGACGTCGAGGGACACGGCGTCGTCCTGTGGCAGCCGGGCCTCGACCCCAAGCAGGTCGCGGGCCTGGCGAGCACCCGCACCTATCCGCTCAACTCCTCGTTCCACCCGTCGTACAACATGGCGGTCAACCTGGTGGGCCAGGTCGGACGAGGTGTGGCGCGCGAGCTGCTCGAGCAGTCGTTCGCCCAGTTCCAGGCCGATCGCGCGGTGGTCGGGATGGCCCGCCAGATCCGCAAGGCCGACGACGCCCTCGAGGGGTACCGCGAGAACATCCACTGCGACCGTGGCGACTTCATGGAGTACGCATCGCTGCGCCGCGAGCTCAGCGACATCGAGGCCTCCGGCTCGAAGGCGCGGCGTCAGGCCGACCGCGAGGAGATCATCGCCTCGCTCACCCGGCTCAAGCCCGGCGACGTCATCCACGTGCCGGTGGGCAAGTTCGCCGGCATCGCGGTCGTCCTCGACCCGGGTCGGGTCACCGACAACGAGGGACCCCGTCCCATGGTGCTGACGGCCAACCGGCACGCACGTCGCCTCGCCATGATCGACTTCCCGACCCCGGTCGAGCCCATCACGACGATGCGCATCCCGAAGTCGTTCAGCGCCCGCAACCCGCAGTCGCGGCGCGACCTCGCGGCGGCCCTCCGCGATCGCGCGCACGGTGTCGCGTGGCGCCAGGACAAGCCGTACCGCGAGCAGTCCAACCGCGAGGATCCGCGCATCGCCGCGATCCGCGAGAAGCTGCGCGACCACCCGTGCCACGAGTGCCCCGACCGCGAGAAGCACGCGCGTTGGGCCGAGCGGTACCTCAAGCTCGAGCGCGACACGAGCAACCAGCGCGGTCGCATCGAGCAGCGCACCAACACCATCGCGCGCCAGTTCGACCGCGTCTGCGAGGTGCTCGACGTGCTCGGCTACCTCGACGGCGACGAGGTCACGAGCGACGGCAAGAAGCTCAAGCGGCTCTACAGCGACCTGGACCTGCTGGTCAGCGAGTGCCTGCGCGGCGGCGTCTGGGACGGCCTCGACCCTGCCGAGCTCGCCGCGGTCGTCAGCGGCCTGACGTTCCAGTCACGCACGATGGACGAGATGCCGGCGCCACGGCTGCCCACCCAGCGTGTCCGCGAGGTGGCCGCCTCCATGAACGAGCTGTGCACCGACCTGCAGCGGCTCGAGCGGGAGCACCGGGTCAAGTTCCTGCACCAGCCCGACTTCGGGTTCGCCCAGGCGGTCTGGCAGTGGTGCAACGGCGCCACGCTGGACGACGTGCTCAGTGAGATGGAGCTGGCGGCCGGCGACTTCGTCCGCGCCATGAAGCAGCTCATCGACGTCGTCGCGCAGATCGCCGACGCCGCCGGGGCCGGCCCGTTGCGCGACACCGCACGCACGGCGCTCGACGAGCTGCGGCACGGCGTCGTCAGCTACACCAGCATCACGAGCTGACGCCACGCGCCGTGAGGGCGCGTTCGGTGACGCCGCCGAGGTTCCACTTCTCGCCGAACGCGGTGAACGCCTCGACGTCGACGGTGCCGGACAGGTCCGGGATCTCGCAGACGTCACGCCGCACGGCCACGACCTCGCGGGCGGCGGTGATGTAGTCGCCCGAGTCGAGCAGCGACTGCCGCACCCGGGGCTTGATCGACGACGTGCGGTCGGCGGCCGCCGCGACGATGCCGTCGAGGTCGCCGAACTCCGCGAGCAGCACCGCGGCGGTCTTGTCGCCGATCCCGGCGACGCCCGGGAGACCGTCGGAGGGATCGCCCCGCATCACGGCGAAGTCGACGTAGTCGGAGGCGTCGATCGCGTACTTCGCGCGGATCCAGGCATTGTCGACGACATCGTGGTTCGACACGCCCTTGGCGACGTAGATGATGCGGATGTCACGCTCGTCGTCGACGAGCTGGAACAGGTCGCGGTCGCCGGTCACGACGTCCACGGGGCCGTCCCAGGCCTCGGCCAGGGTGCCGATCACGTCGTCCGCCTCCGCGTCGGCAGCACCCACGACGGGGATGCCGAGCAGACCGAACGCCTCGGCGATCAGCGGCACCTGCGGTCCGAGAAGCCCCTCGGTGGTGTCGGCCTCGCCGCCGTCGGCGTCCAGCCGCTGGGTCTTGTACGAATCGAGCAGATCGACCCGCCACTGCGGACGCCACGCGTCGTCCCAGCACGCGACGACGGCTTCGGGGCCGTACTGGGTCGAGAGCGTCGAGGTGAAGTCGAGGATGCCGCGCAGGGCGTTGACGACGGTTCCATCCGGTGCCGTCAGGGTCTTCGGGATGCCGAAGAAGGCACGGAAGTAGAGGCTCGCGCTGTCCAGGAGCAGAAGTCGGCCGTGAGACATGCCCTGACTCTAGGACATGTCCCACGGCCCGACGGGATCAGCGCGTCGGCGCGTGACCCGTGCTTCGTGCCGTCGCTGCCGCCGTCAGCTTCTTGGCGGACGCGGTCGACCGCGCCGCGTCCCCGTAGAGGCCCTTCTTCGACAGCACCAGCGTCGCCAGGGCGTGGGCCGCCGCATCACCGAGCTGGTCGATGGCCTTCGTGCTCAGGTTGCTGATGTCGTCGCACGCCTGGTGGTAGCAGGAGTCGTACGCCTCGCCGGCCGTGCCGCCGAACAGCTCCGCCTCCTCCGGCGTCTTGATGCCCTCGGCACCGCTGAACAGGCCACCGGCGGGGATGCCGACCTCGATGAACGGTCCGTAGTCGGACCGCCCGTCGAAGGCGGTCGGCGCGGAGGCCAGCTTCTTCCTGCCGAAGTAGTCGGTGAACACCTTCTCGATCTCCGCGGAGCCCGCGGGTCCGGCGTCGCCGCCGTCCGAGCCGTCACCGTCGTAGACGAAGCGGGCGAAGTTGGGCGAGCCGATCATGTCGAAGTTGAGGTTCGCGTAGATCTTGGCCCGCTGCGCGTCCGTCAGGCTGTCGACGTAGTGGTAGGCGCCGAGCAGACCCTTCTCCTCAGCCCCCCACAACGCGAAGCGGACCGGCCGCTGAGCCTTCTTGGTCAGCCCCGTCCTGGCGAGCTGCTTCGCGATCTCGAGCACGTTCGCGGTGCCCGTGCCGTTGTCGTTGATGCCGGGACCTGCCGGGACGCTGTCGAGGTGGGCACCGACGACCACCACCTGGTCGGGGTTCTTGGTCTTCCTCGGCAGGTCGGCGATGACGTTGGTCGTCGTCCGGTTCAGGTCGACCTCGGTCGAGGCGAAGACGCGGACCGTGGACGGTGCCGCGGCGAGCGCGGCGCCGTCGGCGTACGAGATGCCGACGACGGGGAGGTCCACCGGCGTGCCGAGCGTCCCCTCGAGCAGCAGGTCGCGTCCGGGCTGTCCCTCGTTGAAGATGATGACGGCCGACGCTCCTGCCGCCGCGGCGTTCTGCGCCTTCACCACGAAGTCGCACGAGCCACGCTGCACCAGGGCGATGTTGCCCGGGACGAAGCCGGCGAAGTCAGCGACCTCACAGCCCGACGTGCTGCTGGGCTCGGGTGTCGGCGGGATCGTGAGGTCGACGGCCTGGACCGTGCCGGTGACGTCGCCGGAGCCGGAGTAGTCCAGCGCGGCCGTCTCGATGTCCTTGGCCGTCGGTGTGACCTGCTGCAGCTCGGCCGGCGCGAGGTCACGGCTGAACGGGAACGTGAAGGTCTGCGTGGTGACCTTGTAGCCGGCCTTCTTGAGCTGCTTCGCGACGTACGCGGCGGATGCGTCGTAGCCCGGCAGGCCCGAGGCCCGGTTGCCCTCGTTGCGGTTGGCGATGACCTGCAGCTGGCGCAGTGTCTTGAGCTGGCCGTTGACGGTCACGGCCTTGGTCAGCCGACTGGTGTCGACGGCCGGCTTGTCGTGGTGCTGCGACGTGGCGACCGCCGGTGCGGCGATCAGCAGGCTGCTCGTCAGGACGACGGCAGCGGCTGGATAGAGCGCTCTGCGCATGTGTGGACCCCCCGATCCTCGTGGTTGTCCCTCACCGTAGGCCAGGTCGCGCCGAAACTTAACCCCTCGACCCCGCACACTCGCCGTGGTCGCCGCACGATCCCGACGACGACCGGCCTCCCGGTATCGTCGACCCGTGAGCACATGGCGCAAGGCACAGGAACTGGCCGCATCGCAGGGCATCGACACCCTGATCGTCACACCGGGCGCCGACCTCAGGTACCTCACGGGGTACGTGGCGCTGCCGCTCGAGCGGCTCACGTGCCTCGTGCTGCCGGCCCACGGCGACCCGACCCTCGTGGTGCCGGCGCTGGAGCGGCACGCCGCGGTCGCCTCGGGTGTCGACGTCGAGATCGCGACCTGGGCGGAGACGGAGGATCCCTTCGCGCTCGTGGCACGGCTGGTCGGTGACGCGACGACGATCGGTCTCGACGACCACATGTGGGCGTCCCGCGTCTTCGCGCTGGGCGAGGCCATCCCGACGGCCGACCAGGTCCTCGCCGGCTCCCTCGTGCAGCAGCTGCGCATCCGCAAGGACGCGCACGAGGTCGACGCCCTGCGTGACGCCGGCCTGGCGATCGACCGCGTGCACGCCCGCATCGCCGAGTGGCTCCGGCCGGGCCGCACCGAGCGTGAGGTCGGCGCCGACATCGCTCGCGCCATCATCGACGAGGGCCACGAGACCGTCGACTTCGTGATCGTCGGGTCCGGCCCCAACGGGGCGTCGCCGCACCACGAGCTCTCCGACCGGGTCATCGAGACCGGTGACCCCGTCGTCATCGACATCGGTGGCACGATGCCGTCCGGCTACTGCTCCGACTCGACCCGCAACTACCTCGCGGGCGGCACCGTCGATCCCGCGTACGCCGAGGCCTACGCGGTCCTCGAGGCCGCGCACCAGGCGCAGCGGGACCACGCCCGTCCGGGCGTCACGGCCGAGTCCGTCGACGCGATCGGGCGCCGGATCATCGCCGACGCGGGTTACGGCGACCTGTTCATCCACCGCACGGGCCACGGCATCGGGCAGGAGACCCACGAGGAGCCCTACATCGTCGAGGGCAACGACCTGGTGCTGGAGGAGGGCATGGCGTTCTCGATCGAGCCCGGCATCTACTTCGACGGACGCTTCGGCGCCCGCATCGAGGACATCGCCGTCTGCACCACCGACGGCCTCGAGGTGCTCAACAACACCCCGCGCGGACTCGTCTCCCTGTGACACCGCCCGCTCTGGGGTGGAAGGTCGCCTGGCCGGCCGCCGCCGCGCTCGGGGTCGTCTCCTCGCTGAACTTCGACCCGGTCGGGCTGCCGTTCGCGATGGTCGTGGGTGTCGCGGGGCTCATCTGGGTCGCCCGCGGACTGGCCGGGGCCCGCAAGCGCACCGTCGCGATGACCGGCGTGCTGTACGGCGTCGGTTTCATGGGCCCGCTGATCTGGTGGATGAACGCCGTGAGCCACGGCGCCTACGGGGCGCTGGTGCTCGCGGAGACGCTGTTCTTCATCCCGATCATGCTCGCGCTGCGAGCAGCCGTGCGCCTGCGCGCCTGGCCCCTCTGGGGTGCCGCCGTGTGGGTGCTGGGGGAGTGGGCACGCGGACGGTTCCCGTTCACGGGGTTCCCGTGGGGGCGTCTGGCCCACACCTCGGTCGACACGCCGTTCTCGTCGTACGCACGTCTCGTCGCGATGCCGGGCACGAGCGCCGTGCTGTTCGTCGTCGCGGCGCTCGTCGTGCTGGTCGTCGTCGGGCCCGGCCGCACCGCCCGCATCGGAGCCGCCGTCGGCGTCCTCGTGCTGCTCGGCATCGGTGCCGTCCTGCCGACCGGCATCGCCGGCGCCGACGGCACGCGCCAGGTGGCGCTGGTGCAGGGGGACGTCCCCGGCGTCTTCCTGACCTGGCCGCGCGGCGAGATCTTCGACCTGCACGCCGCCGAGACCGCGCGCCTGGTCGAGAAGATCAAGACCGGCACGGTGCCGCAGCCCGACATGGTGCTGTGGCCCGAGAACGCCACCGACATCGATCCGTTCAACGACACGATCGTCAGGGACCAGATCGAGACCCTCTCGGCGCTCCTGAAGGCACCGATCCTGGTCGGTGGGATCTTCGACGGCCCGACGGTCGACACGGCCCTCAACCAGGGCGTCGTGTGGACGGCCGACGGTCCCGGCGATCGTTACGTCAAGCTCAAGCCCGTTCCGTTCGGCGAGTACGTCCCCTTCCGCAAGGAGGCCGGCGCGATCGTCAACAGGTTGGCGCGCGACATTCCGCGCGACATGGTGGCCGGCGACGAGCCGGGGGCCATGACGATCGGCGACACCCTCATCGGCGACACCATCTGCTACGACATCGCCTACGACAGCGTGACGCGCCGCGCGGTCGACGGGGGAGCGCAGCTGATGGTCGTGCAGACCAGCAACGCGGCGTTCACCGGCACCTCCCAGCCCGAGCAGCAGTGGGACATCTCCCGGCTGCGCGCCATCGAGACCGGTCGCTGGGTCGTCGTGCCCTCGACCAACGGCATCACCGGCGTCGTGGATCCGACGGGACGCAGCGTCGAGCGTGCACCGCTGCGCGAGCCGGCGACGGTGAGCGCAGAGGTGACGCTCGCGTCCGGCAGGACCCCCGCACTCGTGATCGGTCGCTACCTCGAGTGGGTGCTGGTCGCGGCCGGTCTGGGAGGATGGTTCCTCGGCACACGGCGGCGAACGAGGACGGAGACACCATGACGGCACTGGTGATCGTCCCCACGTACAACGAGTCGGCCAACCTGGCCTGGATCGTCGAGCGGATCCTGACGGCGCAGCCCGGCCTGGACATCCTCGTCGCCGACGACGGCTCACCCGACGGCACCGGCGAGATCGCCGACCGGCTCGCCTCGGCCGACGAACGGGTCCACGTCCTGCACCGGCCCGGCAAGCAGGGGCTGGGCTCGGCCTACCGCGCCGGGTTCGCGTGGGGGCTCGACCGTGGCTACGACGTCCTGCTGGAGATGGACGCCGACGGCTCGCACAGGCCCGAGGACCTCAGCCGCATCCTGACCGCGAGCGACGACGGCGCGGATCTCGTGCTCGGATCCCGTTGGGTCCCGGGCGGCGGAGTCGTCAACTGGCCCTGGCACCGCCGCCTCATCTCGCGCGGCGGCACCCTCTACGCGCGCCTCATGCTCGGCATCCACGTCAAGGACGCCACCGGGGGGTTCCGCGCCTTCCGCCGCGAGACGATCGAACGACTTCCGCTGGACGAGGTGGCCTCGCAGGGGTACTGCTTCCAGATCGACATGGCCCGTCGGGTGATCGATGCCGGCATGAGCGTCGTCGAGGTGCCCATCACGTTCGTCGAGCGCGAGCGGGGTCAGTCGAAGATGAGCTCGGCCATCGTCCGCGAGGCCCTGTGGCGGGTCACGGTGTGGGGAGTCGCGCGGCGACTGCCGGGACGCGCCCGCCGTTCGCTGAGCCCGTCGGCCTGAGACGGTCGGTGACAGACAAAGACCCCGGCCGTGGCCGGGGTCCTCACGTGTTCGCCGATCGGATGACGAGCTAGGCGCTCTTCTTCTTCGCCGCCGACTTCTTGGCCGGACGGTGAAGGTGCGGCGGACCGATCTCCCCACCGCGGAGCAGCTCGAGGCGCTCCGTCAGGATCTCTTCGAGCTCGTCGACCGAACGACGCTCCAGGAGCATGTCCCAGTGCGTGCGGATCGGCTTCTCGGCCTTGCCCTCCGGCTTGACGCCGTCGGCCAGCCGACCGATCTGACCCGTCTTGGGGTCCTCCCACTCGAACGGGATCTCAGCCTCGTCGGCCATGATCACCGTGAAGGTGTGTCCGTCGGCGCAGACGTACTCGACCTGCTGCCGCGGCGCCATCTCGACGCCGCGCTCGTCTTCGAAGCTCTGTGTCCCGAGTCGGGCACCTCGCAGTGCACGTTCAGCCATGTGCCTCCCCTTTCGTGTGCCTTACCTCTGAACAACGTAGATGACACACATGAGATTCCCCTGAACAGCACTTTTACCCGTCGAGGCCGTCTTTTGCGTCCAACGCCCGGTCGCGCGTCAGCGGTGGCACCCTCAGGAGGGCCAGCAACCCGACCAGGAGCACCAGCATGATGCCGACGATGCCCCACCGGTCGTCGCCGAAGACGAAGGCGAAGAGCCCGAACAACGTCGGGGCCAGGAACGACGCGGCCCGGCCGGTCATGGCGTAGAGGCCGAAGTGCTGCCCCTCCTTACCGGGAGGGGTGAGCCGCACGAGGTAGGTGCGCGACGCCGACTGGGCCGGACCCACGAATAGGCACAGCACGAGTCCGAAGACCCAGAACCCCACCATGCCCTGCACGAACAGCAAGATCAGGCCGGCCACCAGCATCGACAGCAGGGAGACGATGATGACGCGTCGCGGCCCGAGGCGGTCGTCGAGCCGTCCGGCCGCGATGGCGCCACCCGCCGCCGCGACGTTGGCCGCGATGCCGAACGGGATGACGGTGTCGTCGGTGAAGCCGTACACGCTGACGGCGATGACGGCGCCGAACGTGAAGACGCCGGCCAGCCCGTCGCGGAACAGGGCGCTCGCGATCAGGAACTGCAGCGTGTGCCGGTCGTCGCGCCACATCGCCCGGATGTCGGCGAACAGCACCCGGTACGACTCGAGGAAGCCGACGCTCGGGACGGGGCTTGCGTCAGCGGGCAGCTCCGGGACGGCGAGCAGGACCGGGATCGAGAAGGCGAGGAACCACAGTGCCGCCACGACGGCGACCCATCGGATGTTCAGGCCGTTGTCGGTCGAGACGCCCAGCACGCCCCCGTCGCCGACGATGAGGCCGACGTAGACGATGATCAGCAGGACGATGCCGCCGAGATAGCCGAACGCCCAGCCGAGGCCGGAGACCCGTCCCACCGTCGCCGGTGTCGACACCTGCCGCAGCATCGCGAAGTACGGCACCTGGGCCAGCTCGAACAGCACGGTGCCGACCGCGATCAGCACGAGCCCGAGCCAGAGATGGCTGTGCCGCTCCTCGACCAGGAACATCAGTGCGGTGACCACGACGACCGACAGGGTCAGCAGCGCGAGCGAGCGCTTGCGGTGACCCGAGGCGTCGGACCGCTGACCCATGACGGGTGCGAGCACGGCGATCACCAGGCTCGCGGCACCGACCGACCAGCCCAGCCAGGAGCTGGCCGAGATCGGCCCGGCGAGGTCGTCGCCGACGGCGTCCGTGAGGTAGACCGAGAACACGAACGTGACGATCACGGCGTTGAACGCCGCCGATCCCCAGTCCCACAGGCTCCACGCGATGACCGGTCCGCGCCGGGTGGCGTCGGCGACTGCGGGCGATGACGTCATGCCGGGTCCTTCCAGGTGCCTCGGGCGACGAGGACGTCCTTGAGCAGGTCGGTGCGGTCGGTGACCAGTCCGTCGACCCCGAGGTCGAGGAGGCGGGTCATCTCGTCGGGCTCGTCGACGGTCCACACGTGCACCTGGAGGCCCAGCGCATGAGCCTTGCGGACGAAGCGGTCGGTCACGACGCGGAACCGGCCGCGGGTCGCCGGCACCTGCAGGCAGACAGGCGCGAGCCGGAGCCTGCGCAGCAGGGGAGTGGGCAGCAGCTTGACCAGAGCAGCCTCGATGCTCGATGCCGATGTCGCCACGTCGGGCAGCAGCCTGCGCGCGCGCCGGAGGCGTCGGTGCGAGAACGAGGCGAGCAGCGTCCGGTCGGTGACGTCATGGTCCTTGATCAGCGCACAGGCCGGCTCGACGACGTCCTCGGACTTCAGGTCGATGTTGATCCGCGCGTCGGGGAACGACTCGTACAGGGCGGTGAGTCGGGCGATCGGTTCACGCTGGTCGAGTCGCTGCCGATCGAGCGACTCGGCGGTCAGAGCGGCGACGGTGTCGGTGCTGCCGGTCAGACGGTCGAGGGCTGCGTCGTGGATCGCGTACACCACGCCGTCCGAGGTGGCCCGGACATCGGTCTCGAGGTACCGGAAGCCCAGCCGGTACGCGTGCGCGAAGGCAGCGAGCGAGTTCTCGATGCCGACATTGCCCGCCGTGGCCGACCCGCCACGGTGTGCGAACGCCAGCGGGGGCGGATCGAGGTAGCCGGGCACGGGCCCACGCTATGCCCTGCGAGGGGCAGGAGCGAGGAACCGTGCCACGAGCCTGTCGAAAGGACTCAGATGTCGCGGAACGTCTCGATCTGCGCGCCGAGCGCGTTGAGCCGCTCGGCGAGGTCCTCGTAGCCCCGGTTGATGACGTACACGCTGCGCAGCACCGAGGTGCCCTTGGCCGCGAGCATCGCCAGCAGGATCACGACGGCGGGACGCAGCGCGGGCGGGCAGATCAGCTCGGCACCGCTCCAGTGCGTCGGGCCCTCGATCAGCACGCGGTGCGGGTCGAGCAGCTTGACCTGGGCGCCGAGCTTGTTGAGCTCGGTGAGGTAGATCGCCCGGTTCTCGTAGACCCAGTCGTGCAGCATCGTCTGACCGTCGGCGGTGGCCGCGATGACCGCGAAGAACGGCAGGTTGTCGATGTTGAGCCCCGGGAACGGCATGGGGTGGATCTTGTCGATCGGGGCGTGCAGCGTCGACTCGTACGTCGTGATGTCGACGAGGCGGGTCTGGCCGTTCTCCGCGGCGTACTCCTCGGTGCGGTCGTACTGGAAGCCCATCTCCTCGAGCAGGGCGAGCTCGATCTCCATGAACTCGATCGGGACACGGCGCACCGTGATGCTCGACTTCGTGACGATCGCCGCCGCGATGAGGCTCATGGCCTCGATGGGGTCCTCGCTCGGTGCGTACTCGACATCGCAGTTGATGACGGGCTTGCCGGTGATGCGCAGCGTCGTGGTGCCGATGCCCTCGATGCCGACACCCAGCTTGACCAGGAAGAAGCACAGGTCCTGCACCATGTAGTTGGGGCTCGCGTTGCGGATCACGGTGACACCGTCGTAGCGGGCCGCCGCGAGGAGTGCGTTCTCGGTGACGGTGTCACCACGCTCGGTCAGGACGATGGGACGCTCGGGGCCCACGCCCTGTGCGGCGGCAGCGTGGTAGCTGCCCTCCGTGGCGACGACCTTGAGGCCGAAGGGGCGCAGGGCCGTCATGTGCGGCTCGACCGTGCGGGTGCCGAGATCGCAGCCGCCGGCGTACGGCAGCTCGAAGTCGTCGTAGCGGTGCATCAGCGGGCCGAGGAACATGATGATGCTGCGGGTGCGACGGGCCGCGTCGGCGTCCATCGCGGCCAGGTCGAGCTCGGCGGGGACCACGAGCTCGAGGTCGTTCTCGCTGTTGAGCCAGGTGGCCTTGACGCCGATCGAGGTCAGCACCTCGAGGAGCCGGTTGACCTCCTCGATGCGGGCGACCTTGCGCAGCACCGTGGTGCCGGCGTTGAGCAGGGACGCGCACAGCAGCGCGACCCCGGCGTTCTTGCTGGACTTCACGTCGATCGCGCCGGAGAGGGTCGTGCCGCCCGCCACCCGCAGGTGGCTGGGGCCGGACGTGCCGACGCTGACGAGCTCGGAGTCGAGGGCGCTGCCGATGCGCGCCAGCATGTCGAGAGTCAAGTTCTGCTGGCCCTTCTCGATGCGGTTGATCGCGCTCTGGCTGGTCTTCAGCTCGGTCGCCAGCTCGGCCTGCGTCAGGCCGCTGTGCTGCCTGGCGTCCCTGATGAGGGCTCCGATACGGGAAAGATAGTCGTCACGAACGCTCATGTCGTCCACGGTATCTCAGATATGAGATAACTCAAGGAGGCGTCGGATCAGACCGTGGTGGTGTCGGTCTGCCCCAGCTGACGGGCGTCCTCGACCCCGCTGTGACCGCTGACCTGCCCCCAGTACGCGCCGTAGGCGGCGTCCGAGATCGTCCGGTCGTGGATGGGGAACATCACCTTCGGGGCGACGCCCTGCACGAACGCGAGCGTCTCGCTGGCCTTCGTCCACGGGGCGGACAGGGGGAGGGCGAGGACGTCCACGTCGCCGGGGACGTACTCGTACGTGTCACCGGGGTGGAACAGCGTCGGCTCGTCCGCGGCGCTCAGCAGCACGCCGACGTTGCCGATGCGGGGGATGGTCGGGAGGATCACGGCGTGACGCTCACCGACGCCACGGATCGTGATGCCCTTGACGACCGTCTCGAGCCCGTCGGCGTTGGGCTGCCAGGCGCCGATGGCGACGGCCGAGACCGTCTCGGGGTCGCTGATCAGGACGGCGTCGGGGTTGCCGGCCAGCAGCGGAGGGAGCCGCTCGTGGTCGATGTGATCCGGGTGCTGGTGGGTCACGACGATGGCGTCGAGTCCGGTGAGCGCGAACGTCTCGTCGGTGCTGAAGACGCCGGGGTCGATCAGGATGCGGGTGTCTGCGGCCTCGACGAGGATGGCGGCGTGGCCGAACCGGGTGATCTGCATACTCACCATCTTGCACCGTCACCCAACCTCGCGGGTACCGGCTCCGAACTGGTGACATGGCCCTGATCGCTGACGTCTACGCGCTGCTCTCCGGGGCGTTGGCGCCGCTGACCGTCCGGTACGGCAACCGCCTGAGGCTGGCAGGGACGGACCTCGCGCGGCCGGAGTCACGGCGTGTCCCGACCCGGCACGGGCGGGTCAACGTCGACGTGTACGTGCCTCCGGGCGTCGAGCGTCCGCCCGTCCACATCCACTTCCACGGCGGGGCGTTCATGATGCGCCACCCGAAGATGGATGACTTCTTCTGCCGGTTCCTCGTCGCGGAGGCCGGTGTCGCGGTCGTCAACGTCGACTACCTCGCCGCGCCCCGGGTCCGCTATCCCGTCGCCCAGGAGCAGGGCCACGACGTGCTCGCCTGGTTGACCGATCACGCAGGGGAGTGGGGCCTCGACCCCGACCGCATCTCGATCGGCGGGTTCAGCGGTGGGGGCAACCTGGCGGCGTCCGCCTGCCTGCAGGCCCGTGACCTCGGCACAGCCTCCCCGCGGTTGCAGCTGCTGGGCGTCCCGTCGCTCGACGTGGCCGGTGACATCCACGGCAAGCCGTCGACCATCAGTCACCCGATGATCGGTCCCGGCCTGCTGCGGCTCGTGCGTGCGACCTACTTCAAGGACGCCTCACGCCGCGCAGAGCCGTACGCATCTCCGCTGCTGGCGCAGAGCGTCACGGGCCTGCCGCCGACCGTGGTCTTCACGGCCGAGTACGACTCGCTGCGTGCCGAGGGGGACGCCTATGCGGCCCGGTTGGCGGCCGAGGGGCTGCTGGTCGAGCACCGCGTGGTGCCGCGGCGCGACCACTACTTCCTCGACGGCAACGACCCCGTCCAGGCGCGGACACAGCTCGACGCGCTGGCCGCGCACGTCAGGGACGCACTGGATGTCCGTCCCTCGGGCTGATGCGGCACGATGAACCCATGTCCGACCGCGAGATCTTGACCTGGGACCTGTTCGGCTCCGCGAGCCGCGAGCTCGCCCAGACCGTCGCCGACAGCGGGTTCCGTCCTGATGTCGTGCTGGGGATCGCCCGCGGTGGTCTCGTCCCCGCTGGCTCCCTGGCGTACGCGCTCGACTGCAAGAACCTGTTCACGATGAACGTCGAGTTCTACACCGGCGTCGGCACGACCCTCGACGCGCCCGTCATGCTCCCGCCCCTGCTCGACGCGACGGAGCTCGACGACCTCTCGGTGCTGATCGTCGACGACGTCGCCGACAGTGGCAAGACCCTGGAGCTGGTCTTCGACTTCTGCCGTGGTCACGTCTCGGAGGTGCGGACGGCCGTGCTGTACGAGAAGCCTCGCTCGGTGATCAAGGCCGACTACACGTGGCGGCACACCGACAAGTGGATCAACTTCCCGTGGTCGAGCGAGCCCCCGGTCGTCGACGGCTCGGGCGTGCAGGACGCCTGAGGCGCCGCGTCAGTTCAGGTACTTCTCGACCACGTTCTCCGAGCGCTCGGCGGCGTCGTCGGGCGATCCGCCCGTCTCGCGCAGCGCCTTGCGCTGGCGGAGCAGGTCCCACGCCTGGTCGAGCTCGACCTCGAGCGCGTGGAGGCGGGAGTGCTCCTCGTCGCGCGTGATCTCGCCGGCGTTGAGCTGCTCGCGCAGCGACTTCTCCTCCGCGACGAGTGCGGTGATGTGCTCGTGGATGCCCTGGTCAGTCGTCATGGGCCGAGTCTACGTCGGGCACGGCGGGCCGATCATCCGCGCAGCTGGGCCGCCAAGGGGCAGTCGAACGGGTCCCGGGCACGGAGGCCGACGTCGTTGAGGTAGTCGATGACGATCCCGTACGACTCGACGAGGCCGACCTCCATGTAGGCGACGCCTTCACGCTCGCAGTGCGCGCGGACGATCGGTCGCGCCCGCTTGAGGTTGCACCGGGGCATGCTCGGGAACAGGTGGTGCTCGATCTGGTAGTTCAGGCCACCCATCGCGACATCGGTGAGCGGGTTTCCTCGCACGTTGCGCGACACCATGACCTGGCGTCGCAGGAAGTCCAGCTTCATGCCGGGCGGGACGATCGGCATGCCCTTGTGGGCCGGGGCGAAGGAGGCACCGAGGCACACCCCGAACACCGCCATCTGCACGGCGAAGAACGCCACCGCCATCAACGGCGGCAGGCTCACCGCGAGCACGATGACGTACGCGACGAGACGGACCACGACGATCGACAGCTCGGTGCGGCGCCACGGCTGCCGGGAGGTGCCGTCGAGCCCGGCCCGGATGCTCGCGACGTGCAGGTTGAGGCCCTCGAGCGTCAGCAGCGGGAAGAACAGCCAGCCCTGTCGCTTGACGAACCAGCCGGCGAACCCGGTCTGCCGTGCGGCCACGATCGCGGGGGTGAACGCGATCGCGCCCGGCCCGATGTCGGGATCGACGTCCTCCTGGTTGGGCGCCTGGTGGTGCTTGGCGTGCTTGGCCCGCCACCACGCATAGCTCAGGCCCGCGAACGCGCCCGCGAAGATGCGCGCGGACCAGGCGTTCCACGTCGCGGACTCGAAGATCTGCCGGTGGGCGGCATCGTGGCCCAGGAAGCCGAACTGCGTCACGACCAGGCCGAGCAGGGCCGCCAGGCCGAGCTGCCACCACGAGTCCCCGAGGGCGAAGAATGCCACCCAGATCGCCGCGAACGACAACACGGCGACGACGATGTGGGTCCAGTAGTAGAGGTGACGACGGCGGAGCAGACCGGCGTCCCTGACCTCCCGCAGGAGGTCCGAGAAGTGGCTGACGTAACGGTCTGGCGTCGCGATCCGGGTCATGCCTCAACGCTAGGAACTCGGCGCCGTCCCCACGATGGTGCTGCGACCCCGGACCGAGGTGGGTCTGGGCCCACCACCCACGCTCTAGCATCGAGGCATGAGCGCGGAGTCATGACGAGCAGGTCGACAGATCACGAGCCGCTGTCCAGGCCTGCCGCGGCGGGTCTCGTCGCCGGCTCGTTCGTGGCGCTGCTCTACGTCATCGAGATCGTCGACACCGTGGCATCGGGCCGGCTCGACCAGTACGGGGTCCATCCGCGCCAGGTCAGTGGGCTGGACGGCATCGTGTTCGCCCCGATGCTCCACGGGGGATGGGCGCACCTCATCGGCAACACGGTGCCCCTGCTCGTGCTCGGCTTCCTGCTGGCACTGTCCGGTGTCCGGACGTGGCTGCAGGTCACGGCCATCGTCTGGGTGGTCGGGGGAGTCGGGGTCTGGCTGCTGGGCGGCGCCGACACGAACCACATC
>Ga0247730_1000347_pt1 | contig 37549 bp, 52 predicted proteins | sample UWRJL073202C2_FD_180959 | JGI IMG/M metagenome (GOLD analysis project Ga0247730, IMG submission 180959) | Plant litter microbial communities from Arlington Agricultural Research Station in Wisconsin, United States - UWRJ-L073-202C-2 | ecosystem: Environmental > Terrestrial > Plant litter >... | reverse complement strand
TGTATTCAGCTCTTACGCTATACGAGAGGAGCCATCGAACGCACTCCTGATTTGCGAACACAGTCGCAGAGATATTGGGATCAGCGTAAACGGGAAGGGGCATGGGTGAGGAACGACGAGGAAGTACAGAATACGGCGAGGAAAGTTGGACTGGGATTTGATACCATTCGGCAGGGTACAGAGCAAGATCCCGATGCGATAAAAGTGAGGAAGGTAGCTCAAGCAGCATTGCAGCATTTAGCACCAGGATTCGAACCGAGTCCACATTGGAAGTGATAATACAGATTGTACATTTGCATTTTGACTCGACCTCATTCGCTGCCACTCCCGCCTACCGCTGTCATGGTCAACATCTCAATACGCCTTGTCAGCTCATTCATGTCCTCTTCTGCCTCGGCACGAATGGCAGCATCATATCCTCCTGCGTCGTCTACGTCCGCCTGTGTGTCCCACGTTGGTGGTGGGCCCTTCCATCCGGTATTGAGGTAGACGTAATTCAAGAATCTCCTCCATAGAGGATCGAGCGAGAGCACGGTTGGGTCTCCGATGATCATAAGCAACGCCTTCGCACGAGTGACAGCAACTAGACATGACAATGTGAGCTAAACGTCACAGAGGTGGAAGGGTAGGAAGAGAAGGAAGAGAAACGGACCATTGAAACGACGTGGATTTGCGACGAATCCAAGTGTATGTCTGAGATCGAACTCTACCAGCTCTTGACTACTCCGAACAGTGGAAATGATGATAACCCGACGTTCCTATGACGCAAGGTATTAGTAGTCGTCTACAATGAGTTGTTGAAGGAAAACGGTTTGCTTACTTGGCCTTGGAATTGCTCGACACTTCCCACTGTAACTTCATCTGCGCCAACAACTGTTTTCAAAAGCTTCCGGATCTTCTGACACTGCGCATGATAAGGCGCTATAACTCCAATGTCTTTACCCACTGTCAGTGTTATGCATGTCAGTAGCGAGGACTCGAGTATGCCACTTGCGCACACACCAGTACGAATCTTGGTATCAGTGAGCAGCTTCACAACAGCTTCTTTCACCATTCCAGCTTCATCCACGTTGAAGTAGGAAGGCGAAGACGCTTCTCTATTGTCTTTCCCAGATATGGAGTGAAAAACAATCGGGAACTTAGGGTTTACCAAATGCCTAGTGCCAAGGTAGGCATTGACGACATTGGGATCTGCGCATGCTTCCAAGTCTCCTCCATAGAACCGTTCGTTGGGGAAGTGGAGAATTGCTGAGTGAGAACGGAAGCTCTTGACCAGCTTCACTACTCTAGACAATGGGATATACGCAATCAGATCAGAACTTGAAGTAGGTAGGGAGAATAGGAGACTTACGTGGTACCATACCCTTCCAGCTCCTCATAAATCGGTCTCGCAATGAGCCTCTCAAGATAACTCATACCCATTCCAAACTCAACAGCGATACGAGAGTGAATGACAGGACCAAGCTGTTTCGGATCCCCCGACAACACAATGTTCGTCTCTTTACTAGCCAATAGCCTAATCGAAATCATCGCTTCCGGTTCGGTAGCCTGTGCAGCCTCGTCAAGAAAAATATGCGTGAAATGACCTCTAGGCATTCCAATGCCAGGGAAGATAGATGCGGATACGCAGGTGGACACGATAACGCGGAAATCTTCCATAACCTCCAAAGGATGCACAGAGAATGTGCCCGTACGACTGCTAACGCATATGTGACCCAGCAGGCTGACTGGAACTTGACTTCGTCCTCGAGAGGGACCATAGGCCCGGAATAGCTCTTTCGAAGATAGATACGGCGCTAGACGCTCTGCGATAAGGTCGGCGGCGGCATTGGATGGTGCACAAGCTAGAATCCGGGATTCGGGCCAGCGCTTGAGAGTTTGTCGTATGGATTCTACTACCACGGTTGTCTTCCCCGTTCCTGGGCTAGTATACAGGATATATTGTATCAGTATGTACGGCTTTAGCAGGTGTATGAACAAAAGCACCCACGGTCCGAATAGAATGAATGGCACTGAACCTGGTGCTCGTTCTACTATGGATGTGACTGCCTGTCTTTGTGATGGATTCGAAGCGATGTTGGTATCGTATAATTGGAGATTGATATCCGCAGGTCGGGGATATTCGTTAGATAGAACATGGATTTGATCAGGAAAGAGGATTCGAGCTTGAACAAACGCTTCATACATCGCTTGATGCTGACGGCGCATTGGAGTTCTGTTCAGTTTGAACCGAATGTTAAAGCGCTTTCCAGCAGTGTAGAGGGATTCGTGGAATCCCAGGGCTACTTCATCCAGTCGAACTTCGTGAACGCGTCCGGAAAACCATTTCCCCTCGTCTTCTCCAACAGGTTGGGCAAGAAGAGTATCACCTACAGAATCGGTTAACGGCGGAAAACGTCACATGTAGACTGCATATTTCTTACCCAAGAGAACACTTGGCCGTTTCTCTGCTAGACCTGCAATTGCCAGGCTAAGATAGGCCCCATCAATTAGCCTAGTTTGGATGATAGAGAGTGGGTTGCACTCACAACAAGCGCTTTCCATCTTTCCTCAATGTAACAGAGGACATATCATAGCGCTCCAAATTTAGTCTAAGCAGAACTTCATCAGAGGAGGAAACACTACACAATATGGGTGGGGATGGCTCACTCGGTCTGAAACTCTTCCAGCCACAAAATATGGCGAAAATGCTCAGCGTAAGTGCCCAAACTAAATTGGGCAGGCAAATGTCTGTCTCGAATCCTGGCAATTGTCCGTGCGGTAGGTTGAGATTCGTCAGAGAGTATCTGGTTTAGATAGTCTGGAATCAGAGCGAAAGGAAGAGGCTTCAAGTATTTGATTTCGCCCGAGAGGAAGGGGGACTCGGAAATGAGTCCAGGCTCGATGATCTCAGTTGCTGCTTTACGGCGCTGTTTTTTCGCTGCTTTGTATGGAGAGGTAGGTTTGATAGAGTCAAGGTCTGCGGAGCTTCCTACTGTGATAGAGAGGAGGCGAATGATCAGGAATCGGGTGGAGGTGCCGGCGGTACCTTCGAATAAAAGTTCCAGGCGATCGTTGAAGCGGCCAGGGTGGGATGTGCGAGCTGTGACAGAGACGGAGACTTCACTTCCGTAGACTCCGTCTGAACTTGTTTCGAGGGAGAAACTGTCGGGGCTGGTGCTTAGTGCTCGAGAATCTGACAGCAGGAAAGAAATACAGGACGCACATCGACGAACGTTTGAGTGCGCTTCCTTCATTAGAAGAGGTGGCAATGGCACTGCGTATGAGCCTGATCTCCGATGTTGCTTCCGCTTTGATTGTGAAGGTCTTCTTCACACCCAGACTCGCTTCAGGGAGCTCAACGGTGCCAAAGTCTCCATCCTTGGACACAGCGACGCCATTGCGGTCTTTCGCACTGGCTTCGATAGCGGAGATAAACCTAGAGAATTGGACTGACCGCAAGTGCCTAGGGGAGTTTTCGTGGGTAGACCAGCCTCTGACGGGGACATGAGCATCGCAAGCGCTGCAGTATTGGTGCTCTGTAGTCGAGGTTTTGATTTCTTCGGGAGTGATTTCGTCAGGGTTAACGTTCTGGGACCGAGCTTTGGTAAGGTGGACATGGCCAGATATGTGAGATTTCCATTCGGCAGCATCCACAGTCTGAGTGCACAATGAGCACCGATACCTTCTCTCTGCTCCTTTCACTCGCTCGATATGTTCTTGTTTCTTTATGTGAAGTTCGTAGCTTGTAATGGTTGCAAATTTCTGCTTGCAGTGTATACAGACTGGAACGGCATGTTCGAATGGGCAAGTGGCTTCTTTGCTACAGACCCCCGCCATGAAAAAGGCAGCGCAGATGACACCCGTACTGGCAGTGGACATCTTTGCGTGGTGGGAGTCAGAAGAAAAGAAGGGCTATTGTCCATAATTGGCTGCGATGCGAAGTTTGTGCGGTCTTCCTGCCCACCAATCACAACCTCCCGGAACGTGAGAGGCCTTTGTGGACATATCCTTAATGCGCTCCATCATCTTCAAGGTTCTATGGTCTAGTGGTTATGATTTCTGCTTTACAGTCAATTCGACAGTTTCGCAGACGGTCTCCGGTTCGACCCCGGATGGAACCATTTTTTCTCCTCAACAAGGACATGCCTTCCAGACCCTTGATTTTGTCTGTAATACTTGTGTAATCAATGTCTTTTATCTTTTAAACCATCGTGTTGCGGCCATCTCTGTCTTTGTACTCGACGATACCTCCGTTGCTGACTCTCCAGCTATCGCATGTGTTGCACTAGTGACTCTCGAGTAGGAAACTCTCAGTATCGTGTGAAATTGGGCTCTCAGGCTCTGTCAGATACAACCGACTTGCGATAGCTCAATTCTATTCCCAGGGCAAGGGACTGGACCTACCTCCTTTATCCCCATTTTCATACCGTCAGGTCATTGTATGGCGGCTAAAGGCCTTGTCCGAGCCATTAAGTCACAGTCGTATGTTGGCTTTGCAATATGCTGCTACGAGCGCTTCTCATCATCCTTGTCACTGCATGAACAGTAGAGCCTGACGTCTGAGGACTTCCGTGGGCATCTCGGTCGCAAAATCTCTCCTCTGGGATGTCTTCCATTCAGCACTTCATTTTTCCCTGCTCTTTTCCGAGCAGATCTGTAGGTCGTCGTCTTCTGTTCGTTGAAGGCAGACGCGAAATGAGCTGTGGATGATGTGCGGTCCTTCCCCCTCGGCGGAATAGACTGCCTGGGTGTGCTCCGTTAGAGGTATAAAGGTCTCAACGATGCGACCATAATTCTTTAGCAATCCACCCAGATCTGCCCCTGCATTTCTACGACCTCTTCACCATATCCTTTTCGTTTCTCACAATGCTCTTCTCCACTGTCATTGTCTCCGCCCTCGTCTTCCTCCAAGGCTCTTTCGCCGCACCTACTGTCCGAGCTCCCAATGCTCTGACTGTCCAGCAGGTCGTGGATAACATCGGCACTGTCACCAAGGTATCTGGGGATTTGGCGAAGGCTATCGAGCCCATTGGCATTCGATCAACTCCTCAGGACGTCGCCGCTGCTAGCAAAGTCAGTACTTCTAATTTTTTCTCTTCCAATGAAGCAATATTTATGTATTGTTCCGTAGACTGCTGTCACCCAGTTCACTGTGATAATCAACGCTTTGTCTACTTTTGTGCCTGCTATGGATGCTACCTCGCCCTTCAATGGTGCTGGGGGCACAGCGGTGGTCACAGTGTTGAAAGATGTATGTCGTTCACTTCACCTTAAACAACTTCTCAGCGAACAAGGACTAATGTGAGACATGTTGGACTACCAGTTCGTGACAGTCCACCAAAACTTGCTATCTGTGGTCATTGGCAAGCACGGTCCTCTCGCCCAATTCGGTGTCACTGCGCCTGTTGCAGCAGTCTTGAGGACTTTGGAAGGTGGAATTGACGTCAGTACATTCTTCCTTGTGACTGCATGGCTATTGTGCTAAAGACGCTTCTCTCTTCTGCAGGCGTTCGCATTCTCTATGATCAATTTGATCCCCACTGAGAAGGACATGGTCAATGAGGGACAAGGAAAATTGGATCGCTCTGTGGGTGAGAGCATCGAAAAATACGAGGAGATCTGTGTTCCTGCCCCTCTCTACCCCAATGTTCAGCCTATTTGCGTGGGTCTTTAGGAAAACGCTGTATAGTTCAGTGCTAGTTCCTATTTCATTTCACTGCGCGTGTATTTGTACATTGCAGACGTAGGATGGAACAAAATGGTGATTCCAAGCATGGCTTTCTGCCCCTCAAGAAAATAGAATTACATGTAAAAGAGCGCCACAGGCATTCAGCAATCAATCATGTTCACAGTTTCATGAAGTCTGTACTTAGGATCAGATTTACTGTGTCATCTTGGAGAAGAAAAGAACATACAAAAAAGAGACAATATCAAGAGCATACGCTGAACGTTATTCTTGCGCTCGTTGTCCCTAGGACCCGAGCCCCATTTTCCTGTGAACCAGTCAAAACGCATGCCAAACAAATGCCACTCTCCTCTTCTGAGAAGTCCCGCTGTCTTTCCACCCTCACTCGCCATCCGAATCAACGCGCTCTCGCCAATGGCAGCCAGCCTTTGCCAACCCTGTACCATAACGCTCGATTGACTGGGGATGGCCTTCATATCAAACTCACGAACCCAGAGATGGCGATAGTAGTCATGCACAACGTTCCCCACTAGGGTCGAAAGCGCTAGCCTGACACTCAGGATCGCAAATGTAGGACCTCCTAGTAGTGCGATGACGAATGAAAGGAGAAACCACTCGGACGAGTTGGGCGCAAAGTCTCGGTATCGGTATTCCGGGTACTTGCCAATCAGATTGCTGTCCCCCTCTCCCCAGCCATAAAACCTCCAATAGGTCCTACGCCCATGAGCCCACCACGGATGCGTCACTCGGACATCCGGTGCGTGGACAAAGCAGGATCCTGGATTGACAGCACATTTGCGCCTACAAAAGTCAATATCTTCCCCTCCGCCAGTCTTCGGGAAAGCAAGATCAAAGTCGACGTCGTCATGGTTTCGTCTGACGACTAAGTTGGCGGTGACACCCCAAGGTAAATCATCCTTCATCTTATCTGCTATGTTCCAGAAGTAAGTCACTCCCGAGAGATGAACTGCGGTTTTGAAGATGGAGTCTGCAGGTGGGAAAGATACATTGCCAACGAACCCGGCAGCTTTGGGATGTTCGAGGATGCTACGTTCAACATTCAACAGCAAATCGTCGTCTGGTTCAATATCGTCGTCGAGAAGCACCACCCAGTCTGCACTGGACTCCTTCAGACCTCTGTTTCGAGATGCGGAAGCACCCAGATTTGTTGAGTTTGTCCTAATACGCACATCAGCGCGATGTCCGTACTTGGCCTCTAGAACCATCCTTTCTGACGATTTCGGGTCGTCGATGATGATGATATACATGGTCACCACGCGATTGGAAGGTCGCAAAGCCAGGATCCGCTCTAGCAGGGGCAGCTGCACACGATAGGATGGGACCACGATGTCAATGGAAAGCTTAGGTTGTGAGCGATCGGCGAACACTGTTTGACTCGCCAACCAAGAGCTGGCATGGGTGACCGCACGATCCAAAGGGCCGAAGGACCATGCTAACGCACTTTCCTTGACATAGCGAGCACTGTCACTACCACCTATGCTATTCCACAAAACAGCATCTCTCGACATCGTTGCGCAGCCCCAGCGTCTGTACAACTGGAACAAAAACGGGTCTCCGTCCTGGTTCAGGAAAATTTCAGGAACGACTTCGCCAGCGAAAATGTCTAGATGCAGTTTGTGCACGACTGGGAAAGTAGGCATGCCTGGGAAACTCTGGTCTTCGAAAGCTACGCAGCCAAAGCCCAGTGGTAAAGCTGACTCCTGCGAGATACGACCGAACTCATCATGAATACTGCTCATCCAACCCTCGCTCTGAAGTTTAATATCATCCCCCATGAGCACAAAGTAGGCGTTTCCGCTGGTGTCAGATGACACTTCCCATGCTGTCCTAGCCAACTTTCTCCAGATGGCGCATACACGTCCTGGAGTTTCGTAGCACAGAACAGTGGTGATGTCCTCGACCCCAGCCTCTCTCATGATTCTCTCAGCTTCGTTCATCCCTGACCCTTCTCTCAACAACGCATGGTCGTCATGGTCGATACCCAATAAGATTTTGATGCGGAATGCAGTGGATGTCGTGGTAGCTCTATCCCTCCTCGTGGTCTTCATCAATGTGCTGCAGAATTCGCGAAGGCTTTCAAGGCACTGGCGAGGACCTTGGCTAGTACCACGAGAAGTGATGGGCAGCAAGATGTTGAAAGTGACGACATTATCGAAATTCAGAACTCGGCTGCTTGCAAAGCTCTTCAGCATGGAGTCCCGTTCCGATTCCTCCTTAGTGCTCTTCAGCAATGCTTCCAGCTCTGACATCATCCATTCCGATGTCTTTCGCATGCCTTCCTCTAGCGAGACAGCAGGTGTCCACCCGTCCAGGGTTTTCATGGCGAATGTGTTGTCTGAGTTGCGGGATGCCACTCCAACGGGCTTCGAGGGTTCAGACCGGAATTGGACGTGGGACGGCATGAGAGAGTTGGAGGCAAGAGCCATCTGAGCGAGCTCCTGAACCGTGACAGAGCGGTCGGATCCAATGTTCACAGGCACCCTACAGTCCGAGTTCAGCAACTTCATGACTCCATCCACGCAATCATCTATGTAGAGGAAGCTGCGTCGCTGCGTCCCGTCGCCCCAAATCTCAAAATCAGGTTTAGTAGCACCACTGTTGCGATCGCGAAACAGCTTGGCTACGAGAGCCTTGCGCGTGAGTGCAGCAGGTGCTTTCTCTCGGCCATCATTCCAGGCGCCACCAGGTCCAAAGATGTTATGGAATCGGGCAATCTGGATAGAGAGCTTGTCTTGAATTTGCGGCTGGGATAGGACAAGCTCGAATTGAAGCTTCTCTAGACCGTAAAGGCCTTGAGGGGTGGGCGGCACACCGCTCTTCCAAGCGTCTGACTCGCGCAGACGTAGATCTGCTGTGGCATCGATTCCGTCTTCTTCAGAGTACACGCAGGCGGATGAAGCGTAAAAGAACTTGGTGATGGACGAGGGATGGAGACAAGCTTTGAGAAGCTGAACGTTCATGTGATGATTATCTTCGTAGATCTGGAACTCGTTCGACCCATGAATCGTGCCCATACCGCCCATGTTCGCACCGAAATGCAGCACAGTGTCACAGTCTTGAACGATAGTCTGGCAGAATGCAGCGTCTCGAAGGTCTCCTAAGTGAAAGTCTGCATAGACTCCAGGAGACCCGCTACCTGCAGGTTGAGTAATGTCTGTAGTCCGAACAATGTGTCCTTCACGGCGAAGACGAGAGGCAACGGCAGAGCCCTACAGAACACATACGCCATTAGTGGCCTGGTAAAATAGAGTGAGAACGAGACGCACTATGAACCCGCAAGCACCAGTAACCAAATAACGTGGTTTGGACTCTGTCATGGTATGAGTTTCCTACGGATGCGCTGTAGGAAAAGAGGCCAGGGAGTTTTAAAGTCTCCCATGCGCGCTTAATTCTGCATTCCCACGAATTTAAACGGAACATGTTCCAAATTAGATCTAGGCGCTGTGAAACCCCGGGAAGAGAAGGCCCCCTCAAAAGCTTGATATACATTGCATCGTGTGAACTGCTGAGACCTGGCATTAGCAAATTTCAGATGTATCTAGAGATTGACGACGTACGTAGCCTCAAGAGTCGAACGGAAGTGTCTCAGCTATCAATTCCAAGAGGGCATATCACAGTTGGCAGCAATGTGTACTCAGAGTCCACCCTAGAAAAGTGGACTAGATAGAAATAGAGTTAAGCGCCAGATTCAATTTTATCATCTCATCCAACGATACATCATGAGTTGGAGCGCCTAGAGGTGGCAATAATCAGCTTTCACATGGTCATGGGGGAAAGGGTGGATGGTACCTCAGCGCTTGAGTCTTCTAAGCGCTCGGTGGGGCCATTGTCTCCCCACCCGAATGCCAGGCTCACCCAACCGACCATGTCCACCTTTCAGTTCACACCAACACAAGACTGGTTCTCTGGTCATCGTGACGAATGGCGCAGCTATTTCTCTCTTATCGACAATCCCAATCCAAGAGCGTTGGAAATCGGAACCTGGGAAGGTCGTTCGGCCGTTTTCCTGCTCCAAGAGTTCTGCACATCCACAGACAAACGAGGAGGGCTTACTATCATCGACCACTTCGACCTTATGCAGACAGGAGACGGACAAGCCCGGTTCGCCAAAGTAAAGCACAATCTGGCTCTTGCAGGCGGGTCGTACCGGATCGTCGACGAGTTCAGCGTCCCGGGACTGATGCGCCTGCTAGAGGAGGAGATGCGCGCCAGTAATCCTGGTTTTGACTGGGTCTACATTGATGGTTCTCATCGTGCCGATGATACCTTCCTCGATGCTGAAATGAGTTGGCGTCTTAGCCGCAAAGGTGCCGTGGTTGTGTTCGACGACTACAGGTGGGACAAAGAGCCAGAAGATAGCATTGAACATCCTAAACGAGGGATCGACGCATTTTTGCAGCTGCATACAGGAGAATACGAAATCCTGTGCAAGCCAGAAGACTACCAAATGGTAGTGCGCAAGACGTTGGATATGCGGATTGGCTTCCTGATGATGAGTCCGACAGAAGTAGGCAGTGCTGAGAAACTCGGGAAGGCTTTAGGTATGTCTAATGCCTTTCGCAAATGATTCACACCATTGACGGAAATGCTAGATTATGGAGTCAACATGGCTCTCGCTGTGAATAGCAGCTATGCCATGCCTGCCGCCGTCGCCATCCATAGCGCCATCTTGTCTACTTCTGCTCGGTGCACAGTTTACGTATATGACGTTGGTCTTTCTCTTAGTGATAGAGCCAAGCTCATCGCATCCGTTCCAAAAGAACGCTCAGCGACACTCCTGTTCATCGAGCAGGCTAAAGGAGACATCTCCGATGACAAGGGAATAGCGTGGGCAAAGTTAGACCTGATCCGACGTCTTCCTGTGGAGAGAGTCCTCTATCTAGATGCAGACGTCCTCGTCAGAAAAGATCTGATTCCGTTATGGAATACTGACCTTGGAGAGAGCTGCATTGGCGCAGTTATTGATGTCGGTTTTCCCAAAGGACATGCTGAATTGGGGGGTGGGCTGGAAGGTAGCGGCTACTTCAATGCTGGTGTCTTATTGCTCAATCTAGCAAGGGCCCGCATGTCCATGTCAGAGATGGAAGGAATGGTCAATGGAATGCTCGCTTTGAGATTCCAAGACCAGGACCTGTTCAACATCCATTTCGCCTCGCACTGGAAACCTCTCGACCTTCGCTACAACGCTCAAGGACTTGGAACGTACGCGAACATCGCCGAGGCTGCCCGAGATGTAGCGTTATCTGAGAATGCGGAGGACAGCAGTTCTTTGCTGGACCCAACGATTGTCCACTTCACTGGTCCAGTGTCGCCATCATTAGGTCAGGTATTGAATCCTTGGGTTCAGCCTGTGACAGCCAAACCTTGGGGTTACTCAGGCGCTCCTGGTCATCCATTTGTAGAAGAGTGGTGGAAAATGGTCGAGTTGACAGACTGGAAGGGGATCCGAGAACAACAGGACTATCAAGTGAAAATGAAAGCGGACAAGAAGCAGGTCGTGCGCGAAGGAGTGGAGGATTTTGATAGGCGTACAAGCTGGGTGTCGCGTTAGAAGCCCAATCGAAGATGTTCTGGAGGCGAGCAAAGGTTCGCAGGAGGTTGAAGGTCGTTGGGATGAAAGTCATGCTGATGGTGGTTGGGATGAAGTGTAAGATTGACACAAGATATGTACTCGACAACGATACAAGAGCAGAAAGCACATAGAAAGCCAGCATGAAAATCAATAGTGATCAAAAATTAAGAAACCTTAGCATTTAGTTCCGCGGAGCACCGCGCCTACGTTTCTTCCTCCCATTTCTTCCACCACCTTGAGGGTGATCATCAATATCCATATGGCGTGAGTCGTCAAGAGCCCGTTTCCTTGGGATCATTGTATCATCCTCTCGATGCAATGCGTCACCAGATAGACGGTCTAGCAGAGACTTATTCCTTCGTTCATCATGAGGAGAGCGATCAAGGGTACGAGTCCTGTCATCGTCAAGTTGTCGAACAACACCGCCTTCGTTGTACATGTTCCTGGGAGGACGCCTTTGATCAGGTGAATATGATCTTGGGGCAAGGTTTGGGCCGGGATAGTCGAGTGCCTGCACAGGTTTCATGGGCAATCCATGGGGCCTATCTTGTAGCGGCGCATACCCGCGAGTCAGGATGGGTGATTGCCTGTCCCATTCATTTGGTGGGTGCTCGAGGTTGCGGTGCGACAACGGCGGTGATCGAATAGGCTCAGAGGAATATGGCTGATACTGAAAAATGAGTCAGTTATGTGAGCATAGATGATCAACGAATTACATACATGAGACACAGACTCCCGCGCTGGATACGTTGACTGTGAGTCGTTGTATGAGTGCTGACAGTAAGAAATGAGTGCATATTTCGCCACTGGAGAATGATAACGTACTCTATCAGAATAAGAATCCAGATGTCGAGGCGGAGGACTTAGAGTTCGACGTCGAGGGCTAAGCCTTCGGTCCCGTGGCTTCAGGCGGCGTGAGCAGAGAAAAGAGGTAAATTTGCGAAAGAAGTACCTCTGGGCTTCTCCTATATTGATCCTGCGGGGAACGCTGGGGGATATAAGTATCCATACGATGATCCACTGGAGCTTCACGAGGTAGTCTTGGCGGTACGTCGCGCACCTGTTGCTTTGAGAAGGTCAATCTTTATATCGCATCCTAAACTGTCACAAGAACATACGTTCGGGTATACAGCTCGAGGTGGTGACTGCTGTCCGAAAGAGCGTGATAGCATTGGTGTAGGCGAAGGCGATTGTGTCCTTCCATTTGAAGCTCCAGACTTCCGGGCACCGATAGGTATACTATTTGTGCCACTTAGTTTTGGTCTCGCTGTTTCCCGGCCTCGACCTGGTCGACCCTGTCGTTCCCGTAAGTAAAAGTGATCACAGATAGGCGCTTTCGATTTACCGGCTGTCGCTCTAATGTGTGAGCAGCAGGCTCTCTTGGTCGTTCCTCCATCTTGTCTTTGGCTGGACGGTTTGGATACATGGAAGTGGGCGCTGAGGGTTCTGGGCGAGACAATGGTATTTGCGATCGAGGACCGATTGGAATGTTGTCTGGCAACCTCCTACTTCACGATCAGACAAAAACAATATGTTTGGCGGAACGCTGACATGTACCTTGGCTCTGTAGGCACATGCGTAACACCATTTGTCAGAGCGCGCTGCCCATTCGCTTTTGAAGTCGTAGGGGAGATTTCGGGAGATCTGGGGGGCGTTGTCCGGCGCTCTTTAGGAGGAGGTGGCGATGTTTGTGCCACAGCTGGCGGCTTAACCGCATTCCTAAATTTAGCCGACTGTGGGGGCAATGGCTCTCTCTTGGGACCTGATAGAGCGGGGACGTTAACACTGGACCATTGTAGTGCAGAAGCACAACATACGTGGTGCTTCGGATGGTTCTGAGTCGTCCACAACACGTAGCAACCCACCTGCCGCTTCATTCTGGATAAGACGAGCAGGAGCGGGGTTTAGAACCGAAGTAAGGGTTATAAACTCCTCAGGAACAAGCGGATCATCTTGAGCCGTGCTAGGGGGAGCTGTATTCTGCACCACTACGCTCGAGGGCCCAAACCGAGACTGGCGTTGTCGAGGCTGAGAAGAGATGGGGACATCCAATGGCTGCTGCACCGATGAAGGAGATCTAGATCCTGTTGGGAGGAGAATAACAGATGAATACATCAGGTCACGTTATAGGGACGGGGATGTAAGGGAAGGACGGCAGAATAGGCTCCAACGCAAATCCAGGAATCGAACAGGCGGAAATCTACATGGAGTGGAACTATGTATGGCGCGTTCTGGCGCTCAGCGACATACATGTATGCCAACAAACGCAAGGTATAGATGTAAGGGCTGAGGTGAATCAACGTACTTGGAGGAGGAAGACTTTCTTGAACCACTCGAGTGTCCTGGCGTTTTATGCCCTGAGCATCAAGCCTGACTTTACTGAGAGCTAGAGCAAAAGCGTCTTGACCGTCTTGGCTACGTGAAGGTTCCACGGGGGGCTCCAGTATGGTGGATGTATGATCTGTTGCAGCAACCCAATGCTTGTCAGACTTTTCTGTTTCCGCAGGAGACTGGCGCCTATCCTTTGGATAGTCCACGTCGTGACGTCGAGAACGTCGAGACTCGCGTCGACGAGAGCCTGTTTGTCTATCTGAATACTTCTCGTCTCCTGGCGAGCGGCTGCGCACATCAGGTGCTACCCAGGAATCACCACCTCGTGCACTGTGCCCACCCGAAGGAAGCGATACGGCTTCCGTGCGGCCTTTACGGCTTGACCCATTGCGATGATAACGATCCTCAACAGCGCTTGAAGCAGATGATGATTCATAACCAATGGGAGGTGGTGTCGAAGCTCGGACAGTCTATGAGAAATACCGAAGGATTAAGAACATGTGGCGTGCAATGCAGTGTGGACCACATACTGGTCGCGGCCATTGGGAGACGTGCGTAAGGACATTATAATAGTAGACGTCCCCATTTGATGAAGTCTTTTCTTCCCAATCAGGAAGGAGGTCAGAGGCCTTTGACTGCCTTTTGGGTGGCAAATTTCCTGTCATCGAGGTTGCCTCTGTAAGCAAAGGACGAGGTGGGCGCCCAAACGAAGCTAAAACGGGTTTAGGTGGAAGAGCGTGAGTGAAATTTTGGCTGGGAGGTTTTGGAGGAGATGACGGCGCATGAAAGCTGCGCGAATCACTCTTTACGCGACCTAATGCAGGAGGAGCGGTGGCGTCGTGACCGTTCACAGAGCTCTGATTATCAAGTGAGACAGTCTGAGACATGGAAGGCGCGCGTTCATGGCTATCGTTGTTATTCTGAGCAGCAGCAAAATCTGTTCTAGTGCCATAATATTCCTGTTCTTCTTCATCGCCGCCTAATGAGACAGCGTCGTCGCCTTCGTCGTCTGCGGCTCCATTTGTGTCTCCAGCGGACGGAAGGTTGAGCTGGTTGGTGGCGTACTCATCGTCATCTTCCCAGTCGAGTACGTCGTCGTCCATGGCGCTTATTTGTAAGGTGATGAGAGGTCAAGAGAGAGGAGGCCAGTCACTTTCAGACTCCGCTGAAATACGTTTCCTTAGAGGGAAGTGTTACAGTAACACGGCGTAACGTCACGAAGTCCTCCTCAGTCTCCCATTACAGAGTAGGCTCTGCTAGACATGGACCTTCCTTCTTACCAAACCAACGGGCAGTCCAATGGACGTTCAAGTACTGCACTCTCGCAGCGCGTTCCGGTTATCTTCCGCAGGCTTCACCGATTTCAGCAAATGGTCTGTTCAGCGACCTCTCATAAGATCCCGGACTAACGAGATCCTTAGGACTTTGAGTTAGCTGCATGGCAACTTACATATTTATGTCTTGCACCAAGGAGAGTGTGAGTGTGAGCATTCAGGTTACGCCTCTGCCGGTCTCTAGCTCACATACTTGTTGTGCAACCAGCTACCGAAACGTCTACTTCCACAAGCGTATGTCTTCTATCACTTCTCCATAATTTCCTCGAGCAATCACTTAAATGATGCGTAGAAACAAAGAATACTTGGGCGCGAGATGACCCTGCTATTTTAGTCCTCATTGGCGGCTGTCTCTGTGGTCAGTTGTGGCTCTTGTTTCTAGAATCACTCCCGGGTTAATAGCATGGTTAACAGTGTCAGCCATTGCCTGGTCACTTGTTTACTCCTCCGGAGCGTTGGGAATCCTGCGCCTGACGTTCCTGATGATACTGCGAGATTATCTATTGACAGGCGTTGTGGTAGCCACTGTCCTTTGGTGCGTCCTCAGTTATTGCCATTATTCCCAATGCTAATGTCTTACTCAAGGTTCACGTCAAATCGCCTTTTACTATCGCCTCCATCACATTCTACCCCTGCGGATACATCCGTCGAGTGGGCATACGCATTTGACGTGCATACGAATGCCTTCTTCCCACTTTACCTAGCTCTTTACATCGCGCAGCTTTTCCTTCTCCCAATAATACTGCGAGACAACTGGGTGTGTCTTTGGCTCGGAAATACATTATATTTGGTCGCGTGAGTTGCACTCTTGTTTGGGCTGTGCCATGTTCTAACACTAACTAAGGTTCGCGCAATACGTTTACGGCGTGTACCTTGGGTTTAATGGTAAGGATCCCACTCTGAGGCACTGTAAATCCGCGCTAAAAACTATTATCGCAACAGCTCTCCCTTTCCTTGTACGATCGGAGCTATTACTGTCTCCTCTGCTACCGCTTTTCACTGCCTATATCATATCACTTCTAGGCTTTAATGTGGCAAAACACGTTCTCAAGGCGTACTTTGGCTCGTAGAATATGAAACCCATGCTGTACAGTACATATACAAATAGCTGTTTACCACTTGCAGTGATACATCAATGCTGTCGGTAGTCACAAAATTCGTCACACTCGCCTTCTCTTTCCCTCTCACTACGACATCCCCATAATCGCTGTGGACGCATCACGACTGCCATGAATACACATATCGCTCGGGCGATAGAACAGATTTCCGACAAGCCTCCGATACCAGAGATTGATTTCACCCAGCATAAGCTCGACGATGGCAGTGTAGTAAGCACACAAGAGCGGGTGGTCAAAGATGTGCGAGCATTATCGTCGTTTCTGGTATTGTCTCTCTAAATGGGCTCATAAATAGGTCCAAGCCCCAGCTATGCAAGTTCCAACGCCGGAGCAGTTCTTCGCCAATCATGGCCAGGATCGCACGAAACCTGATATTGGCTTCCTCAAGAACCATTTTTACAGGGAAGGGCGCGTCAGCGAGGAGCAAGCCCTATGGATCCTTGAGAAAGGAGCAGAAGTACTTAGAAACGAGCCTAATGTGCTCAACATCGACGCACCGATTACTGGTACGCCTTCCTTCGTAGTCCCCCGCAGGTCGTCTTCATCACGCATTCTCTCCATCAGTTTGCGGTGACATTCACGGACAATATGTAGGCTTTCCCGAACGCACCCGAACGAGTCTGCGCTATGCTAATGATGCTGGCAGTACGACCTCATGAAGCTTTTCGAGGTCGGAGGGAGCCCTGCGAATACACGATATCTCTTCCTAGGCGACTACGTTGATCGCGGTTATTTCAGCATTGAGGTGGCGTCGCTTTTTCCTTTTTTGCCGGCCACTACTGACGTCTGCTATCTGCTATAGTGCGTTCTTTACTTATGGTCTCTGAAAATCTGGTACCCGGACACGCTTTTCCTCCTACGAGGCAATCACGAATGCAGGCATTTGACTGATTACTTCACGTTCAAACTCGAATGTACGTCAGCAACTATTGTTGTCTTTTGCAGCTCTTAACAGCTACTATAGGCAAACACAAATATTCTGAAAAGATCTACGATGCTTGCATGGATGCCTTCTGCTGCCTTCCCCTCGCCGCGATCATGAACAAGCAATTCCTCTGCATACATGGTGGACTGTCCCCTGAGTTGAATACCATCGATGATATCCGTCAAGTGCGTTGCCTGTTCATCCTCTGTACGACTATCGCTCACGCCTCAAGTGTCAGATTGATCGCTTCCGGGAGCCACCTACCCATGGCTTAATGTGTGATATCCTATGGGCAGATCCAGTAGAAGATTTCGGATCTGAGAAGATACCAGACAGCTTTATCCACAATCATGTTCGAGGATGCTCATATTTCTTCACGTGCGTCATCAAGAAAAGCGCCTTGTATGCCGCAGCTGACTGGAAAGCAGATACACCGCTGCATGCCAATTCTTGGAACGCAACAATCTACTGTCCATCATTCGAGCTCACGAAGCGCAAGATGCTGGGTATGTTCTCCATTGCATTGCTTCCATCAAGGTTTGTCATTGATGCCACTGAAGATATCGGATGTACCGCAAAACCAAGACCACTGGGTTTCCCTCTGTTATGACCATCTTCTCAGCTCCTAACTATCTCGATGTTTACAACAATAAGGCCGCTGTTCTGAAGTACGAAAGCAACGTCATGAACATACGACAGTTTAATTGTACTCCCCATCCTTACTGGCTGCCCAACTTCATGGATGTTTTCACCTGGAGTCTGCCTTTCGTTGGCGAAAAGAGTATGCCTTCAGCTAAAATTTCTTCCGGACTACTCTCATCCTTTCTCTTTCAGTCACTGATATGCTCGTCGCCGTTCTCAATACATGCACCAAAGAAGAATTAGAGGAAGAAGACCCAGAATTGGTCATTCCAGGGCCTACACCTGAGGAACATACCGAGAGGAAGCAGGTTATCAGGAATAAGATTATGGCTGTTGGACGCATGGCAAGGGTATTTGCTCTTTTGCGGTACGTGTTTGGTTTGGTTGGGGTGTAAACGTTTGACTAAATGCGAACCCTTAGTGAGGAGTCGGAGAAAGTTTCTGAACTCAAGAGTGTCTCGGGATCAAGCAAGCTGCCGTACGGTACTCTTGCCTCGGGTACCGAGGGTATCAAAGATGCTATCAATGGCTTCGACGATGCGTAAGTCGAGCTTCTCTATCATGATATTCGTAACCTATTGGCTCATCTCGCTTCTCAGGCGAAAGTCAGACATTGAGAATGAGCGCCTGCCCCCAGAGCTGTTTGATCTAGAATCGGACGAGGGACGAGCTATCATGAACAGTGGTTCGCTTCCTACGACACCTTCCGAAGATCCTGACAATTCTTCACCTGTAAACCCATATGTCGTCGACGAGACTCTGAAGAAAGTCATCGACAAAGGCATTACGTCTCCTTCTAGCATCAATACGGGGGTTTCTTCAACTCCAGCCAGCCCTTCTAGCCCCGCTTCCCCAGGGCCCACTGTTAGACGTGGACACTCTAGGCAAGCCAGCCTTGGAACTACCATGACTAGCCCCAGTACAAGGCGCAGGAGTATTGAAAGCACCATGAGCCTGATACAAGGTGTCTGGGATGGCAAGACCGTCGAAGAGGAGAAAGAGAAAGAGGATGCAGTAAATGACCTGGCCAATAAGGTCGCCGACAAGACGTCAATAGCATAATGTGGATGCGGGTATGGTTTATGGTTTATGGATGCTTTATCGGATGTATTCTATAGTAGGTACCTAGCAACTTTATACTACTTACTTTGTTTCTTGAACGTCTCTTGTCACTTTGAAATGCCGTTGGCCACGGGTGGCCTTCTTCAGGCAGCGTTGGACATCTGAGCACACATTCGTTCCGCGACGCTGTTTGGCCGATTGAGGTCTGACATGCGCTCTGGCAAGAGGGGTGCAGATTGTGCAGGATGCAATTCTTCCGCCGTCGCGGGGATCGCTTTTCAGGCAGATGATGACATTACCATACAGCTAGCTGTACATAGTATGCAGCATGGATAGAGGGTGTTGTCCTGCCTTTATTTTGTTCTTTGTCTGAAAATACAGAGAACCAAGGTGTCATCCTCAGGCCTTCAGATCAACTTGAAAAGATCGCAGTGCTGAGACTCCAATAATTACTATAATATTCCAACGCGAGTTCCCATCTGTTCCTACGGCATCGGATCCCTCCAACAGTATCTCACGTGGAAATAGGTGAGAACTTGCCGATCAGAGATTTGCGGACAGTACCCCTGCATCTTAAACTTGTAGTGGTAAGCCTGTACACGAAAATTGGCCATTACTGATCAATCTATAACAAGGATCGCGTCGGCTCAGGGCTCTCACTCTGCACACATTGGGGTCGAAAAATTAGCTCGGTATCTGTAGGTACTCAAAGGTCCTTAATATTAGTGACCAATCGCACTATCGTCGGGGAATGGCAATAAGATGCTTTGGTGTTCAATTGTATTGTATGTTGTGGCGGTAGCATCACTCGAGAAAGTGTGTTGGCAGTACGTGTGTAAGTAGCAGATGTTAGCGGGGTCTGTATAGGATCCTATCAGGTTATCGTCAAAGCTAGAAAATACATCTCCATTCAGGTGATAAGTGAGGAGGTATTTGACCGAGGAAGAATATTTCTCACCCAAGGCTTCCGATTTCAAAGGTAAGAGTACAGTAGAAGAAGCATAATTTAGAGGGTTCAGACTGGTTCAGAGCCTCTATCTTGCAGCTTCTCGGAAGAATTGCGGTGAAAAAAAAAGACTGATAATCCACTGACAGATTCCGAATGCTTCACAACTGGAGCAAGCAATGGGAGACTGTCGTATCCGCGAAGTGGCATCAATTGTCACGAGCGTGATGTGACAGGGTAAGTTGAACCCGACATTATCATTCCGCTTTCGCTCCTTCCACCCTGTTTCTGTTTCCGATAAATTTGCATAAGAAATTCTTGCCCGTCGCCTCCTGCATTCAGCCCGGCGGGTAACATACCATGGGACGAGCATATATAAGACTTCTGGTGTAATACGAGCCACCAGGCTTCTTCCTCCCTATTTGAATTCCTCAGCTAGTCCCAAAAAAAACCTCAATATGCCTGTGCCAATCATCGCAAACGAGGACCCCGAATTCTGGCAGGCCGCAGATGACTGCTTGATTCGCTATGGAGGCTCTTTCATGCGCCGCATTATCGAGCGCGCTGAAGGCGCTTACCTCTATGATTCGGAGGGAAATGCCATCTTGGATTTCACGTCTGGACAGGTGACCTCCATTGCTTCCATATACTTGCTTTAAATCTCAAGTCTCTCTAGATGAGCTCTATTTTAGGCCACGGAAACCCGGAAATTGTTTCCGTCATTAGCAAGCACGCAAGGACACTAGACCATCTTTTTTCAGGAATGCTGTCTCGACCAGTGGTCGAACTGGCCTCTAAGTTGACCGGGATGCTTCCTGACGGTCTCGATAGGGTCCAACTTTTATCTACGGGGGGAGAAAGCAATGAATGTGCCTTCAGGGTAATCCTACCTACTCATTCCACAGCAAAATCAGAACACTGATGCTTCGTGCTGAATTAGATCGCAAAGTTGTTCACTGGGAAATTCGAGATAGTCGGTATGTGAGATGATTATTTCATCTTAAGTATTACCGAAAGAAAGATTCTGATCTCTACCATCTCCTCTTTTCCCCGTAGCATTATCAAGTTCCTGGCATGGAGTTACCCAAGCCGCAGCTTCGGCCACCTTCCAGCCTACGAGGAAGAACTACGGACCCGCGTCTGTAGGGTCCCTTGTTCTCCCAGCTCCCAACGCTTATCGCTCCCCATTCCGCAACCCTGACGGAAGCTATGACTGGGAAACAGAACTCTCCTACGGATTCTCTCTTGTTGATGCTCAGTCCGTCGGCAGTTTGGCAGCCGTGATCGTGGAGCCCATCCTCAGTTCTGGAGGCGTTATACCCCTTCCATTTGGCTATCTTCGTGCCTTGAAGAACCACTGCGAAAAGCGAGGGATGCTTCTCATCGTTGACGAGGCCCAGACAGGCGTGGGAAGAACTGGAAAACGTTTCGCATTTGAACATGAAGGCGTTGTTCCAGATATTTTGACGCTTTCAAAGACACTTGGGGCTGGGCTCCCTTTATCTGCTGTTGTTACTTCGCGAGAGATTGAGGAGACGATATATTCGAGAGGGTTCTCATTTTGTATGTTTTTGTTTGCTTATGGTGTTGATTAATTAGCTGACATTCATTAGTCACGACCCACGTCTCAGATCCTCTACCTGCTGCAGTAGGATTGAAGGTCCTCGAGATACTAGAACGAGACCAGTTGGCACAGCGTGCGGAACGCCTGGGCGGCATTTTCCATGACTTCATCACAAACTTACAACGCCAATACACCTGCATCGGAGATGTCCGTGGGCAAGGTCTCATGCAAGGCATTGAGATTGTCAGCGACAGAGAAACCAAACAGCCAGACGAGAAGCTCGGGAACGCTCTTGCTGACCGAATGTTGGAGCTTGGTCTGAGTGCCAACGTTATCCGAGGGATCCCGGGCTTAGGGAGCTGCTTCAGAATGGCGCCTCCACTGAATATCTCAGAGGAAGACTTGATGAAGGGCCTTCATATTATCGAGGAGGCATTCAGGACTACGCCTGGTGTTCAAACAATAGCATAGATTTACGTCTGATAGAATTGTTGTATATGTACATCGTCCCAAGTAACACGTGTGATATTACTTGTTATCAGTTTACGAGGAACAGACCAGTGGTAAAGTTGGAAAATGGATAGAAACTTGTAGTCGATAATGTTAGTTCTCATGAATCGTTAACTGTAATCAAACTCATGGTTGGGTAAAAATCAAGAAGGGAACATCGCGGAGCCTCTCTAATCACGTCTGAGCATCCTTCTCATTCAACTCTTCTTGTATAGCCTTTCGACCCTCTTCAGTCAAGGGAGAGTATCCAGGCGAGATATCTTTCACGAAGAATGTCGGTTCAAACCTTTGAAAGATGTTAATACCAATCACCAGTTGCCATTGAGAGTATGAAAATACTCACTCAGCACCAGTGCGCTTGCGTTCAGCCGTCTCATCCCTCTGCTTCTGCTCGATGGCGATCTTCCTGTTAGTGGCTTCCGAGAACTCTTTATTGAGCAAACTCTTCGTCACCGGATCCCAAAGTTTACGACTCTCGTGTTCATGCTGCTTCTCAAGTGGCCTGACCACCTTCGGCACGCTCCGTAGTCGATCAACGTCGAGTAGAGTAACCCAGTCACTATCTGCACTTCTAGGCAAGTCCAGCTTCGAAGCAGCGTGCGATGATCGTACGGACGGTGTGGGAAGCTTGGCGTGCGAGGGTGAGGGCGACGAAGCTACCGAGGACATGGGATTTCCAACACGTCTCCATCGTATCACTCCTCGCCAGGTCCCCTCGAAGACAGCAACTTGTCGGCTCTTGGGAACATGCTTCACTTTGGTCCAAGTTTCGTGAGCTTTGTCGTTCTCGTCTACCAAATATACAACACCCTCCATCAGGTAGTGTGCCCTTCCCAACCAACTCTCCTCCTTGTACTCCAAGATCGCCCGATAACGTTGTCCAGGCTTTCCTCCAGCAGTCATCTCTATGACAGTAGTGTCGCCGACTGTGATATAGAAGCTTCCTCGGAGGATACCATTGACAGTAGCCGCAGGATGCGTTATTCTGTACTCCTCTCCGTTTCCATGTCCACCTGTCATCTTGACAAAGAGGCCTTTGTTGAACTCTCCAGGTGCAACACGTACAGTAGTGCCAGACACCTTGGCAGAGATCTGGTCTATACCGCACATCTCCACATGCTTAGCCGGACAGCTAGCATAGTAAGCAGAAATGGGTGGATGATGGGAAACCTGCTCAGTCAGATACACAATGCGAAGCTTGTCATCCGGACCGAGATTGAGATTAGACATTCCGGCGTCAATCTCGACAGATGTAGGTGCGGTGGAAGGGCTCTTCTGTGTACCCGATTCCGCCGTGGTATTCGAGCTCTGAGCGCTACGGACACTAGCTGTTTCCGAGTTAGGAGTCGTAGTAGGGTGTCTCGTAGATGCAGCAGCAGTAGATGGGTTCTCCGTGGTGTGGATGGTGGCTATTGGTGGCTGATCGGGGTCCTCAGAGTACTGAACGGGAGGGACGTCCCAGTGTGCGCGGAAATGTTCCCCAAGAACGGAGTTGTAAGGCTTGCAAACTTTGCCATGCTACATAACTCGTCAGGATAGGTTTTCAATCATCATAGAAGGCAGACTTACGACCCATTTAAGGTCCTTCGTTAACGCAAACCGAATCACAGCCATGAAGCGATCTAGGGGGTCTTCAGAGTCATTCACACTGTAGTAGCAACGACGATCAGCTAAAGACTTATGGGAAGGTCTAGAATAGACTCAACGCAGCAAATATATCTGGCCTGTCCAAGTATCCCCAGAACTCCAGATTCGGCACAGGCTCTAGTAATGAAGCCGGAAGCGACAGTCGCCTAAAGTAAGCCTTGCAGTCAGCTTTCACAGCGGTGGCAACCGTGCATGGACAGCGAAGAAGCGCACATGGAAGCAATATCCTTGACCCCAAGACACTTCTTCACAAGCTGGACTATCATCTTCAGCTTCCCGCCCTCGCCAGTGTCACCAGTGTCGGGCACAGATATGGGCGCAGCGGTCGCATCGCCGTCTATAGGTACATCGGGAACCACCTCGAGCTCTGTTTCCTTGGCCATTATTCTGAATCGAAGAGACTGTAGAGTATATCAGTAGTGGTCGTGGTAGTGGTCGTTGTCGTCGTAGCAGGAAGGAGTTTGTGGTCAAGAACCATTCAATCTACGTAATTGATATAAAGGGCTTGTATTGCACAGCCACCGGCTTGGGTCTGCACCTGAAAAACACGGAAACGTTCGTCCTGCAAGCTGAGGCTGCCTCTCCATCGCCACATACTGCCTTAAACGTGACGATTTATCCTACAAATGCGCATGAGATTGGCTCTGTGCTGCTGAAACAGGCCTGGTACTAGTAGTACTGCATGCCAAGTCGGATTCTCTGAATGTTACCAGCTGAACGGTCATGTCGAGTGCCGGTCTCACTTTTATCCAGGCGTATGCTCCCTCGACTCTCAGAGTGCAGTCCATTGGCTCACAAAAACATCAATGCTACCGCCAGCTCAGACACGCCTCATATTGTTGAGTAGGCTATTCGTCAAGACATCTTCGAGGAGACTCGGATGTCGCTCGATATCGACTTTGAAGATATGGCTTTTTTCACTGGCTCTGTACTTGGAGACTATACAAACGACGAATTGAAGATTGTGCGCGACGCTCTGGGGGTCTCTGAGCAAATCAACAAGTCAGTCAATTGGGCGGTGGCCAATTTCCAGAAAATCGCCATCTGCTATGGATAGGTCCAGAGATTCTTGCCAGTGGGATCATGAGGGCGAAGGTCGGTAAGAACGACTTACCGAATTGAAGAGTTATTGCGCATGGCGGGCGCTCTCTTATTCATCTCAGAAGAGAGCTTGGGAGCCTGGGCAAAAAATTTCGGGGGTTCCAAGAGGAAGGAAGCAAAGGTGGAAGACGCGTTAATGATATCTCGTGCACACATCCTCGTCGAAGGCGGAAGATAGAACTCGGGACTCAACTAAGGATGCCAACGAACTGGACTCTGATTCCATGCCCTCGAACCTCTCCGAAGACATCAACAAAGCACCTCTGCATCTCGCAGAGTAAGTAGAGCATCTATTAAGGCGCATCAGAACACGGGGGAAAGTATCACAACCTCTACATATAGACGGTAATGACTGCGTAATCTATAGTGCCAATATTCATCTGATGACTTGACGTAGAGAGTCTTCAGGAAGTGCCTAGCCCACAGCTGTATTGTTGGACATCAGACAGGGATGGATCTCGGGTTGGTAATCCTTTCCCCTCGACTCCTGACAGCTCCTGGCACATTGAATTCTGCAAGTTGTGTCTGTTTCAAGCTAGCCAGTTCACTAGAAGTGCCATAATGGGCTGCCTGACCACACTCTGAGTCAATCGCACGGATATCCATAATCCAATGCCATTGCCACCGACATAGACTCGCGCCGCCATTCTAGTGCGTCAATAAGTACCAAATCGTACGCTAGATACGGTGCCAAGTAGAAAGCATAACATTGAACGAAACACGCTCATGCCTCAGTATGCCTTTCCAAGACCCCTGTAAACCAAAATACAACCTTCTATTTTTCACCATATACCTACAAATGGGGTGTCATATTTGGGAACAATCACAACAGGCAGCACAGAACAGGATAGCGCAATAAACACGAGAGAGAAAGAGATGGAAGGTAATGGGTAAGAGGAAATGTCTAGGTATACTGGTAATCAAAGGAGCGATCCAGATAGATGTAAGGACTGGGAAGGCAGGGAGGGGGAGGAGCAGGAGCAGGAGCAATACAAAACAAAACATTCGCGCAATTATGATACAGAAGAAAAACAAGTCCAACATAACTTACACTGCCAACTTCAATAGCCACGGTGTTGTCCAGAGTGAGGGTGTTGAGGAGGAATATGCTGATGTTGCTGATGATGATGTCCTGGATGCGTGTGTGTCTGCGTAGGATGATGTGACATCGGCCCCCATTCTTCTCCTTGACTTCCTCCTTGCTGGATCATAGCAGGGACCGCATTCGCCATGAAAGGCATCGGCATAAAGTCCCTGAGCGCTGCCCAGTCCGGTTCTGAGATTTCGGGGAAGAAGTGATCTAGTCCTTGAGCATAATCGAATTGATTGGCAACCTGGGCAAGGCTGTTTGTCCCACGATTCACAGGATGCGCAGAAGTGGGAGGGTGCGTCGGTGAGTGGGAAACAGATTGCTGGCTCATCGTCGCCGACATTGGTTCGCTGCTCGAATAAGACATCAGCGCGGCTTGGACAGTATGAGATGCTTGAACGTACTCGAAGGGTTCCATCACCACAGCCAGCTCGGGGATCCGTTGCGTTAGCAGTGGTATCAAGTGTTTCGCTCTTGCCAACGCAAGATCCCCTAGTTCAAACGACCTCACAGTCCGCTTGCACCGAACAAGCACTTGGATAAAGATATGCAACTGATGCACACTCCTTTGCCAGGCTGCTGTATCAGATTGATCATTCAAGTCAGACTGCAAGGTCAACCGTATGAGCAAGAGCACAGTTGTCGAAAGATGGAACGCAGTGTCTGCCAAGAGGGTGAGTTTGGCATTACTGAAAATATGGCAGCACATACATATGGTCCAGTATCCTCGCAGATCTGCCTCGGTTAAAGATGTCACGAAGGCGATGACCTGCTCCGTCACTCGGAACGCACTCTCTTGAGCAGTCCTCAACACATTTGGCGGTAAATCTCTGTCAAGAGCAGTCCTAGCCAGAAGAAGAGCCACAGCCAAATACGACAGTTGCAAGGAGCCTGTCCAAAGTACATGAGCGTTTGGCGCAGAGAAGAAGGAAAGAAAACGAACAAAGACCGGGTGGTGAAGGAGTGCCTGTCCTAGTAAAAGCTTCGATTTTCGCGTCAAGTCTCAACTTCCACGCGTCCAACTCGAACCCAAAGGTAGTGATCAAAGTCAACGAGTCTTTCATTGTCGTTGTCTTTCGTACAACATGTAGGTCTCGGAGCACGCGATCCAAGATTAACGTCAACTCTGATAGGGCGACAAAGGTATCCAGGTGTAACTCTGACTGTGCAGAATGAGAGTACGAAGCCGGCAAGGGAACATTCCAGTCATTGAAATGAATATAACTTGAGCGCCCAGAGCACAAGGCAGACCTGACAAAGAAAGATAAGGAAACTATACAACCAACGAAGAAGAAGACATACCACTTATCCTGTTGCAGCAACCCCCACCACAATTTAATGCGCAGCTTCTTTTCCCATGTCGGAATAGACCAATCAGTACAATCGAGATGAAGACCTAGCAACCGCGCGGCAGCGATGGTCTGTGCATGTAAATCGTTAGCCTGAGAATGAAGGTAATCGGGCTTGACAAACCTGGCCTAAAACTACCGAATTTCCAGCTGGATCCAAAGAAGGCCTCCCATCAAGGTCCAATAGATTTGCCTGGATAGTCGACAGCCTAGCCCGTTTGGCTTCTGGCCGGATGACTTGCAACACGAGTTTCCATCCTTGGCCTGTCAAATGCCGTAGTTGGTCGTCGTGGATTAGCCCCCTACACATGTACGTGCAGATCAGAGCTACTGGACACTGAGGATCCGGAGTAAAGTGCTCTGGACTCCAAATCGGAACAGCCAGTCCATCGATTCTCTTGTAGCTGCAAGTTGGAGTTAGAATGATATGTTTGAGTGTCAGATAGTTTGAGGCTCACTGTTGTAATAACCGAGGGGCATTGTCCCGTCCCACCAAAGCCATAAAGTCTTCGATGAGATGGGCATTTTCGTCTGTTGTAGTGCCGTAAGGAGCCGTTCGCTCAAAAAGGAAGAATACGGGTTCGGAAGGATTGCTGGAGACCTGACGGACGCGAAATACAGGCCCAGGAGTTCCCGATCCATGCCGCGAGGTCTCTGACGATTCGGATGTATCCCCACGGGCCACATTCGCTATGGCACTGAGTACCAGGCCATCCCTCTCTGCAGTAGCTCCAACATAATGGGGTTCAAAGTCTTCTCCGGCATCTGCGTCCAGAGGGCGTAAATCGTATTCCACCTGGTCAAAGTTTGAGCATGGGGGGGAGGAGGAAGAGGGGCTGAGAAAGCTTGCGTTATCTGGTGTCTCTGGAGAGCTAGAAGTGGAATAGTCCCAGCTCCAGAGGATAGAGGAAAAGTTCCCGCCCATGCCCCCTGGGCTGGTAGGTGCAGTCGTAGGCATGGAGTTGTAGGGGGCGGCTGTAAGGTGGACTTGAGCTGGAGTAGGCAGCATAGTCGGGGAACGCGAAGTGACCGTAGGCGTCGGGGAAATGAAGGACGGTTCCCGTGCAGCTGCATTTTGAACTGACGTTTCACCTGAATAGTAAACCGTTCTTAGCTTCCAACTAGAACCGGACGAGCAGGGCAACGCACCTGTAGCATTGCTGGTACTGTACATCGCTTCACCATTCGATGTCTTCTGTCTCTTCGTTTGGCGGTCAGTTCTGGCTGTTCTAGCCCTGTTTCGCGTAGAAGGAGCCTCCCCAGGAGAATTGATAACGCAGGGAGTGCCAGCTATTTGACAATTGATACATATTCCGTTTGGGCGAGTCATGCATCGCTGCTTCCTGCCCGTAGGTATGCGCTGAGTGGCTGGGATCGTTGCAAGGGATACGACACACACCTTGAACGACACCTCTGACACGGTGGCTGAGTTCGTGAGCGGTAAGGCCGTTCGCTCGCCAGTCCTTCCGCACCCTGCTCGTCCATCGTCGTTTTGGCAGGAATGTGCGAAGCGTGTGACAAACCCGTCACACTGCGCCATCAATCCACGGTTGTTTCACGTGCGTTGATCAAGATCTGTTGAGAGATGGTCGCGTCTTCCCACGTTCATCGTTCCTCTCGTCGACGGCCACCAACGAGCTCGTTTGTGCACCCCCATCCTCGTGTGGAATTTACGTAGTGCAAAGTGTTGCCTTTTTCTCGTGACCTTTCATGCATAATTATTTAATTCACTTGAATGCCTCCCTCGTTTGCTTAGTCTACAGGTATCTTTGATGGACCTTTGTCTTTTCAATAGCAATACGGCTCCGGAGATGCTTACTATAGATTTGGTTCGAACCCTTGAACGTTGCTCTGAGAACAGCTGGTTGAAATTCCCAGACAGATAAGTATCTGAAGCGCGCGATTATCCGAGTCGTGACCGAAACCAGTCCCAGGCGCTTATTCTGCAGTCTCGACTCTCGCGTACGAGTCTGTTCTCTCTACGCTGCAAAGGCACAGCCTTCCTGGACATTACTCCCGTGTTGTCCTTCTTGCCTTTGTTCTCGGATCGATCGCCGAAACACCTTGTTGGTGCAACTCCAGGTCCACGTTTTCTGGACACACTTTCATCATACAGCGCACTATCAAGCCTACGTCTACATGTACTCCGAACGGGTTTGAACGCCGGAAAACTGCGGAGAACCTGTACAGACCATCGGAGTGACTCAAATTCATCTTGCTGAGGCGCCTCTTTTCATTTCTCATAGTAGTAGGCGCCTCCAGACCACATCTAGGTCCTAGGAACCACTGGGTTGGTTGCGTATACCTTGTCCGGCATCGGCTCTGAAGTCAAGAGTCCCCTCTGGAATTTCGCCTGGACCATAGGCTTCGATGTCCCTTCTTGCCTCCTCTGGCTGGGATGTTCGAACACACGATCAAATTCAAGTTGATCTTCACGCAAGAGAGTGGCTCAAGCGCAACGCTGCATTACATATCTTTGAGATCCAAGAAAAAATACGGGACCAAAAATGGAGTAACGAGGCATGGAAGGCGGCCAGAGGAAAGACAGCACAGCAGATAGGAATAAAACTCTGATTTTAATAGGAGCGAATTTTTATTGGACCAATGATATAACCGGCGTATCTAGCACTATGTCGTATGGTGGCCAACTTCCTGCTCTCTATCCTCCACTTTCACGTACCTGAGGAAGCTCATTGCACTATTAGACAACATGTCTGATATACCTTCGTAGTTCCTTCCGGCGAACCAAAGGCCCGACTACGAGCTCGATTACACATCGATACTGTCGGTCAAACACCTATGATAATACATACACGGTCAAAATGCATTGGAGGGAAACAACAACTATTGTACATGGATGCGACAGACAAACTGGGAAGGAAACAGTCACGGTACTAATGAGCGTAAAAACTGAGAGCGATGGATGCAGATAAAGTAGCTATAAAGAGGAGTGATCTAATCAAGACATAAAAGTAGGAAGAGAAAGTAACACAGTCCAAGCAGAATGAATAAGAGAGCGACAGCAGTGGATCACCAATACGATCCAACAGTCCCATCTTCAGCCGAGTCATAAGAGAGCACCGGACATGGTACGATCAACACACCAATGTGCGAACATTTGCTGTCAACAAGCTGATGTCTGGTGGTGAACCGCAGGACGTGGAGAGTTCAGCAACAGCTGTACCACATGCGCTGTCGCTGTTGACAAGAGTCGTGTCGTCCTAACGATCTTCATCTTGAGACAGCTGAGACTCGAAAGGAATTCTCCCTTCCTCTGGAATGGCCTGGACATCCTCTGCCCATTTCCACACTCCTTCGTGAAATCTGCGTTCTTCTTCAAGATCGTAACTGTCCTCATCCTCATCTTCCATCTCGTCTTCGGAGTCAGAGTCCTCCTGACCCCTCCTGCATTTGGGCGTGCGATTAGAAGAAGAGTCCCAGGGTCTGAGCGAAGTGGCACTGGTCATGAAGTGTGCAGTGCGAGAGGCGTAGTGTTGGTACGAGGGTTCATGACGTTGATGTTCTCCCTCCTTCTGGCTTCCTTCTGCACCTGATCCTTCTATGACACCCTTCCCTTCACCACCGTCCTCTGGATTACCAGATGCGTCCGGATCGCCGGCCGGTGTCTTCTCGGGAAGGAATGTGCCCTCCGTGAGTTGAATAGGTGCGGTCATCCATGCATGATATATATCGTAGACAAACTTGAGGGCGGCACACGCAAAGCTGTCTAGAAAGGGAAAGTCGAACATGATAGAGTCAAGAGCAACATGTCCATTGTATAGCGCTTCGAGTTTTCTGCCTGTATCCACAATAGCAAAGTGAAAAGGAACGTGCAGCGAGATGTTGCCCAAGTCGCGAAAGGGATAGAAATGTTGCGTATAAGGGGGGGACTGGCGTTTCGATGGTTGGACGAATGATTTGCTCATATCATGATAACGCCGGATTTCCCAGGATTTGCGCATATCCGAGAGAGCAGTGAGCTTGTACTCGAACCTGGTTTTGCCCCCATAGAACTAGTCGCCATCACCATGAAGAACGATTCAAAAAGAAACACGTAATTCAACGCACCTCATTCGGGTCTCGGCGAAAGGAGGCTTTTTGACCTTCAAATCGACCACGAGCATAGTGGTCCTCCATTCGAGCAAGAATGCCCATGTCCGTCGGTAGCCATAGCCACCCAACAGGCTTGTTCTTTGCAGTGAGATCCAAGGACCCATGTAACGTAATATTGACTACAGGGCGATTGTCAACTGTGTGCAAGAGAAGGGAGCGGATGAGACACATACGGGTATAGATATTGAATCGCGTATTTATGTTGAACGACAGATGCTTCATGTTCCAAGACCATTCCAACTGGTCAAGCTCCCCATCGAGAAGGTCAGTCTCATTATGGTTAGGGAGAGAGATCAGTACACGCGTACCTCCTCTGAAGGTGTCTTTGGATCAACTACGTGTGCGAATTCTATTATCGTCATCTCATCTGTAGCATGCGTGACAACACAGAATCTGATAGGTTTGTCGTCCGCTGGAAGTCCTTGGATGAGACTGTTCTCTCGCTCCTCAACACGCATCTTTTGTCTCGAAGAAAGATGTGACATGGCTCCATTCCGGATTTTCGGTGTGCCTTCGTCACATCGTAGCCTAGAGAGTGTCTCGCGTGAGGAGGCTGCAAACACCTGATGAGGGTCCAAGTCTTACAAGCACGTATCTTGTCCATGGCCCTGGGGCAGGTTCGGCGGCGATATCGTTTCCATGAAGACCTAGTCTAAGATCCGTTATGTTCACCTGTGTGTGTTCGTTCAACGTTCAGGTCTCGTCTATATCGCGGGGAAAAACATGCTGAGCCAAGAAATGTGATGACCGCGATGATTTCCTGAAAATATTCCCACGCCACTACCATGACTAGCTGGCTGCTGTGGAACTTTACTGCATCTCTTTTGCTCTGCGTCTCTTCCGGTGGAAAAAAAACAGTATTCTGGCAACGGGACTCGTCGCGATATCACTAGAAATTCAGATATTCGCCAGAATTTGAAGCAAGCGATCTCAGGCGCTTATAGTGCAGTCTCCAAAACTCTTCTGACGTACGTGCCTTTGTCTAATCTCCACTGTAAATGTGTCTTTCCTGGACATTAGCTCCTTGGTGCTCAGATGAACAGCAGCATCTGTGGTCCCCTGTTATCCTTGTCTTTGTTCGCAGATTGATCACCGAGGATATCATTTCGGGGCAGCTTCAGATCCACGTTTTCTGGACACACTTTCATCACGCAACATGCTTCTGAAGGAAGCAAACGTCTACATGCACTTTGAACAGCTTTGAAAGCCGGCGGAGCGCCTGTGCTAGCCATCAGAGTGAGTCAAACTGTCGTCTTTCTGAAGCGCCTCTTTTCATTTCTCGTAGTAAGCGCCCGCTTCCCGACCACTTCCAAGTCCTAGGGCCCGCCGCTGTGGTTGCTGTGTCTAACGTCCTTTCTACTTCTGGAATCTAAGATTCACTCTGACTATGTGCGCGCGTCCTATCCCATACATAGCCTCGGTGGTTGCTTTTTGCCTCCTTTGGTCTTTACGCTACCGCGGTTGCGTTTCTGGGACTGAATTCGCAGGCCCGATAACACAATACTGTGATTGCTCTTCAAACTCGGCGACCAAAGGAAAAGATTTGGCACCTACAATGCCTTCCTTTCTGAGAGTTACAGGACCTATACCGCACTTCGATTCTGATCAGAGTGGAGATTACTCGATATCTGGACCCACCCGGGCACATTCTGTCGCTTTGGCCTTGCAGAGCGCCTATTCGCTTTCCTGAACCCTGGCGCCCGTATATGTCTAGTTCTGACTCTTCATTAGAGGGAATACGGGCCCGAACACAGCAAGACTTGCCGCTGAGTTTGGAATGGAGCGCTACTACGCTGGTAGATCTGACTCGCTCTTGCGAAAGTGGTCGACCGAATGCTCGATACCGTAAGATCCCGCCGGGAAAACCAAAGCTATCCGGCAATTATAAAACATCTCGGGGCCAGCATCTGACTGACAATTGACCGAATCCGTCGAAGAAATGATGAGGACCCATACCAGTTGCTTCAGTCACCGTACTGCTTCCTGCCCTTCTCACCCTCCCACCCGTCATCTATTCGGTAATCTTTCTAAGGCGGTGGGATGGATGGGACACACTACAATACGCTATGGTCTGCTCCTGCTCCCTACTCTGCTGCTTTAGGATAATTTTGTACGACATATTTATACCTCCTGCAAGAGCTAGACATGCTCCTCATTCTCCTCGACTCCCTGTGGCGTTCTATCTACTCAACCCAAGTCTTTCTACACTCGAACCAACTATCTCAATAATCTTTACTAGCAATGGACCACGCCAAAGCAGCCGCTAGACGTCACAGTCTTAACATGAGCTATTCCACTGGCGATGTAGTGAAAGTCACTGCAGCTACTGGGGTAACCAGATACTTCCAATGCGTTAGATCTCGTAGGTCTTTCCTTGGATATATCTCCGATATTTATTGCTAACGATATCTACTGTAGATTCCTCGAATACCACCAATAAACCAGATGCAGATCTCTGCAAGGCTACGCAGTACTGGAGGCCCGTTTAAACGGTTCTGTACGATAAATTGCTATACTTTGAGATAAAGTGCTTACATCTTCAACAGAGAATCATCCACTTCCATTGCCACATATGAACACTGCGCAAACTATGCTTTCCTGTAATAGTTCACCCATCTCATTAGTTTTGTCTTGTTTTGCAGTTTATCATTCCTCACATTAGCTTTGTCTGTCTCGTACTGCAATCTGTTATCCAGTTCTCAATATAATCACACTCGTCATTCCGTTCTGCAGCATTCATGTAACACTCTCTTACTGCCCATGTGTCGACGAAGATGGTCGAGTTGGACCACGACCGAAGAACCTCGGCAGTTTGAAGATGACCTCGGCCAACCTAAACTCATTGTCCTATAGTAATACCAATGGGACGTTCGCTATGATTCGAGGATCACATTCACATGCAAGATTGAGAACTCCCAGCCAAATGCTCATTGAATGTATGACACGCGATGATAGCAGGTTCACTCGTCAATGGCACATTCCTTGTTCAGCGCATCCTAACCAAAGACTCCAACTGACAAGCGTGTGTACGATAGCCAGAAAAAAGGAAACAACCATGGGAACATTCAGAATGCTGAAGCTTTCGACCTTTACTTCGGATCGTACACTAGCAAACTGAAGTGAGATAGTATCTTGATATCGACACAAAGTGAATGCGCAATCGAACGCGAAGCTCAGTAAACTTTCACAGTGAATAGAGAGTTCCTGGAGCGGTAGCAGTGCGCAAGGGGCAACATTTATATGCAAACAGGCCGTAGGTCTTTCGTTCTCACTGCTCAGGCAAGAGGGTCGAATAAAGAGTCATCGATTGAAGGCTACGATAGATATGCCTGCTACCTGAAGAGAAACGAGTATAAGCAAACGTGTGCAAGATCTGAAGATCCGAGAAAAAGCGAAAAGGTCCTCAGACGGATAAGGTTGTCCGGCATGGCAAAGTAGGACATATGCTTGTTTATAATAAAGCATCGTTGGACGATTGGGAAAGGGAAAGGAAAGGAAACGTATTCTCACTTACTAAATAGAATGAAGCCTAAGCTTGGAAAGAAATAATCGTCAGCAATGGTCGGCAAAGCACAGGATAAAATTGGAATCAGAGGGTGGTGTGTGTATTAGCAATAGAGCTCATCGTTGCATCGCTCGCTAACAGTTCTCATCTCCCTAGATATATCCAGCATGATACTCACATCTGGTCAGTAACTATAAAAGCAATAGAGGTTAGAACAAGTTGGCGAAGGGATAAATAGACGCGAAAAGGACAGGAAAAAAAGGCTCAGTTGGTGATGCATGTTACGAGAATGGATCATCGGTGAGAACCGTCACCGACTCGAGATATGGATAGAATATCATCTTTGAAGAATAAAAAGGACCAGAAATTGTACTCACATTTGTCGTTGTCGTCGTCAAGCGAAAAAACGAAGCAGACACAGAACGATACATCTGGCATTTCAAGCGGCGCTCAGTCGGAGATTGAATCGCAAAGTATATAGAGAATTGATCGCTCAGTGGGTTTTTCTCCGTCCCTCCATACTGCTCGGTAAGTTCAAGCTCTGTTATTTCTTCGTATCCTTTCTTCGAGGATGTATATTCTATTTCAGTTCTGCTTCCGAAAGAGCCAAAACTCTTGTGGACACTCTGATACCAAAAAACTTTTATCTGATTCATTTTCTATCTTCATTTGCCTTCTCTTTTCCTGAGCCGATGCTTACGTCTTCTCTTACCTTCAGGTTCCCACCCTTATCACATCCAGATTGTTGTTTGTTGTTGGATTACTTGTAAGTTCTATATCATTGCACCTCCCCATCTTGTACTTCCTTAGGACGACAACCAAGTTCAATCCATTCGTTGATTTGCCTCTTTGCGACTGCCTTGTGTTGTCGTGTGTCCTTCTCCCTCGGGAGGGGTACAAGGGGTGTTCGCGCCGTTTTGGTCGTGTTCTTGCCCTGATGCCGGGACCTCGTGCGGGCCATTGAGGATAAGAAAATACCGGCTTTTCTGATTCTCATTTCCTCCTTCAAATCTGTTCCATTTTAAAGATGTAATGCTGACCGAATTTTCAGTTTAGCTTGCGCTGTTCACATACAGTAACACTTGTCATTATTCCATACAACCATATTCTAATGCCAATGCCAATTTATTCCCATATCATTCCACTAGCGATCAGATTATGTTGTGTGGCGTTGAGATACGAGGGCTCCATTCATAGCCTACTGCTTCTATTCTTGTCGCCTCTCTGTAAGACGAGGAGGCTATCTGTCTCATCTGGATCTGTCCGAGAAGATTGCCAACTAGTGCTCCTGCCTCCTTCAGATTTCCCGAATGCTTCATAGTTGTTTGCTTCTTGGCGGCTACGCGTATCAAAAACGCATTTCCAGTACATTCAAGCTTTCGTAGTTTGTCTGAGCTGACAGCCGTCCAGTAAGAGTTTACAGAGCGATTGATAAATAGCTGATATAAATACAGAATGTTAGAATCTTTACATGTAACAAATGTATGCATTCTATATTGGAACATCGGTGGGGGCAGCAGTCGCAGTAATTGTCGTGGTTGCTGCAGTCGTTCCTGGGGGAGAAGCAGGCAATGAAGGTGTTGCCTCGCAGGCCACATTGAGCCCAGCAGTCAATGATGCCATCCCTTCACTATCCAAAGGCTCTGCATCTGTCTCCGGGACCGTACCAACATAAGCATTAAAGTTGTACAGCCCACAAGGACATTCCTCCGAAATCACTTTCAAGCTGGTGGCGCTAATCACCTCCTCACCTCCTCGATTCAATGCAAAGTGCTGTGCGCCAGTGTGGAAAGGGACGGAGAAGGCGGAAGCGCCTGCTGGTGCATCATATGTGTATGCTGTTCCTCCAGAGTTCACGACCACCTCGCCAGCATCTGTGAGGAGAGTGACTACGAAGACGTTGTCTTCCAAAGTCTGGTAACCGTCTGGACGACCATTGAAGTAGTTTCCGGTGGAATTGTCGGCTTCGCCCATGGTAGTGTCGGTGGCGTCGCAATCAAGGTCTTTGCCGGTTGGTCTGTACCAGTAGATCAGCTGGTCATCTGTAATAGATACGTCCTCGGAACCAGCTTTGTACGCCGCGATGAACGGTTTTGCCATTTCCAGCCATCCGGTATGAGGCCTGACGACAGAATGAGAATTAGGAAGTGTGAAATAGGGGAAAGATCTTTACATATCGTTAGCCCATTTTGAGTTGCCATCGTCTGAGTGCTTAGAGGAAAGGGGACCAATGTAATGGCCTTCCCCGTAGCTATACCACAATGAGCACTCTGTTCCGCGCACAGGGAGAGTACACTCACTCGTTCCAAGTCACGATCTCTACAAACGATGGCTTCAGAGATAGGATCTCGCGCCATCTTAGATACCACAACAGATCGCCAGGGAACACCCAGTTCTTACTGTACGAAACTTCTGGTCCGTAATGAGTGAAGAACCAAGGAGATGCAGCTAGCATCCAAATTAGCGTAAAAATCTCCACGAGCATAGGAGAACTACCCACGAGCCATGTACGCTTGCCCCTCCGTAAGAGCGGCAGCATATGCTTCATCGCCTTGGGCCACGGAGAAAGCACCATCACCATTGGGAGCCTTGTTCTTCCCGTTATTTGGCCATCCAATCCAGTTGAACGCAGCATCCACGCTTGCGACATCACCACTAGCTGCAAAATTTGGCGCGAAATAAAGCTCAACGCCAGAGGCAGCATCTCTAACCGCTTGCACATTCAATCCATCACCCGCAAATGTAGAAACAAAGACTTTGTCGTCCACCATAAGCTGACCATCCTTGACACCGAAGTTTGCAATTTTGCTTCCAACAGTGGCAGCATCGTCTGGAGAGAACCAGTTGAAGTCAAAGGAAATGAACACCTTCATTTCGTTATTGGCAGCAGACTCGTACGCGTATCCGAGCTGGTCGTCAGCAAAGTCATCCGTGCCAATGTTCAAAGCAAAAGCGTCAATCCCGGCAGCTTTGGCACGTTTCATGTCATCATCGTAGTCTGCAGAGCTGCCGCGGTTGCTAACGATTCCCATCTACGTATTAAAGCATTAG